>Ga0209066_10002201_pt1 | contig 24215 bp, 19 predicted proteins | sample All_14_2_FD_187198 | JGI IMG/M metagenome (GOLD analysis project Ga0209066, IMG submission 187198) | Freshwater microbial communities in response to fracking from Pennsylvania, USA - Allegheny Zone_MetaG_DW_15 (SPAdes) (version 2) ... | reverse complement strand
GCTCACCCCTGCTTCAGAAGTGCAGCGGCCGCTTGTCCACCGCCAGCGCGGCCTCGTGCATAACCTCGGACAGCGTCGGATGCGCGTGACAGATCCGCGCGATGTCTTCGGACGAGGCGCCGAATTCCATCGCCGTCACCGCCTCGGCGATCAGCTCCGACGCATTGGCGCCGATGACATGCACGCCGAGCACGCGGTCGGTGGCGGCGTCGGCCAGCATCTTGACGAAGCCCGTGGTGTCGCCCTGGCCCAGCGCGCGGCCGTTGGCGGCAAACGGAATCTGGCCGGCGCGGTAGTCGACGCCGGCGTTCTTCAGCTGCTGCTCGGTCTTGCCCACCCATGCGATCTCGGGGTGGGTATAGATGACGTAGGGGATGGCGTCGTAATTGACGTGCCCGGCCTGCCCCGCGATCAGTTCGGCGACCATCACGCCCTCTTCCATGCCCTTGTGCGCGAGCATCGGGCCGCGAATCACGTCGCCGACCGCCCAGACGTTTTCGAGGTTGGTCTGGCAGTGGTCGTTGACCTCGATGCGGCCGCGATCGTCGAGCTTGAGGCCGACGTTGTCGCAGCCCAGGCCGGCGGTATTCGGCACGCGGCCGACGGAGACGATCAGTCGGTCGCATTCGAGCGTGAATGCGCCGTCGCCCATTTCGTAGTCGAGCGTGATGCCCTTCTTGCCGGTCTTCACCGAGACGATCTTGACGCCGAGGTTGATCTTCAGGCCCTGCTTCTGCGTGAAGACTTTCCAGGCTTCCTTGGTGACGGCGGCATCGGCGCCGCCGAGGAAGTCGGGCAGCGCCTCGAGGATCGTCACGTCGGAACCCAGGCGCTTCCAGACCGAGCCGAGCTCGAGGCCGATCACGCCGGCACCGATGACGCCGAGGCGCTTCGGCACGGCATCGAACGCCAGCGCGCCGGCGTTGTCGCAAATGATCTTGTTGTCGACCGGAATGCCTTCCAGATGGCGCGGATTCGAGCCGGTGGCGACGATGACGTGCTTCGCATCGACGACCTCGGTCGCGCCGTCCTTGCCGGCGACGGCCACCTGCCACATCTCGTTCTCGCGCCCCGCGAAGCTGCCGCGGCCGGCCAGCAGCGTCACCTTGTTCTTCTTGAACAGTCCCTTGATGCCGCCGGTGAGCTGGGTGACGATGTTGTCCTTGCGCTGAACCATCGTGCCGACGTCCATCTTCACGCCGGTCGCGGTGATGCCATGCATCACGAAGGCGTGCATCGCCTCGTCGTAAAGCTCGGAAGAACGCAGCAGCGCCTTGGACGGAATGCAGCCGACGTTGAGGCAGGTGCCGCCGAGGCGCACCTCGCCCTTCGGATCGGCATAGGACTCCGACTCGATGCAGGCCGTCGAGAAGCCGAGTTGCGCGGCGCGGATGGCGGCGATGTAGCCGCCGGGGCCGGCGCCGATCACCACGACATCGAATTGCTTGTTCGCCATTTACGGGCTCCCTTCCCTGTCAGATGTCGAGCAGCAGGCGCGCCGGATCTTCGAGCGCTTCCTTCATGGTCACCAGGCCGAGCACCGCCTCGCGGCCGTCGATGATGCGGTGGTCGTAGGACATGGCGAGATAGTTGATCGGGCGGATCACGATCTGGCCGTTCTCGACCACCGGGCGCTCCTTGGTGGCATGGATGCCGAGGATTGCGGACTGCGGCGGGTTGATGATCGGCGTCGACAGCATCGAACCGAAGATGCCGCCGTTGGAGATCGAGAACGTGCCGCCGGTGAGTTCCTCCAGCGACAGCTTGCCGTCGCGGGCCTTGGCGCCGAACTCGGCGATCTTCTTCTCGATCTGCGCCAGGCTCATCTGGTCGGCGTCGCGCACGATCGGCACGACGAGGCCGCGCGGCGAGCCGACGGCGATACCGATGTCGAAGTAGCCGTGATAGACGATGTCGTTGCCGTCGACCGAGGCATTGAGCACCGGGTACTTCTTCAGCGCCGCGACGGCCGCCTTGACGAAGAAGGACATGAAGCCGAGCTTGACGCCGTGCTCCTTCTCGAACTTCTCCTGGTACTTCTTGCGCAGCTCCATCACCGGCGCCATGTTCACCTCGTTGAAGGTGGTGAGGATGGCGTTGGTCGATTGCGACTGCACCAGGCGCTCGGCGACGCGCGCACGCAGGCGCGACATCGGCACGCGCTGCTCCGTGCGCTCGGCGGTAATGGCGTCGGCGTTGACTACCTGCGGCTGAGCCAAAGCGGGACGAGCGGCGGGCGCGGGCGCAGCGGCGGGCGCAGCGGCCGGTGCAGCAACCGGCGCCGACGTGCCGAGCACATCCGACTTGGTGACGCGGCCGCCGGGGCCGGTGCCGGCAACGACGGAGGCGTCGATGCCCTTCTCGGCCAGCGCCTTGCGCGCCGCCGGGCCGACGCCCGCGGGCGCAGCCGCAGCAGCCTTGGCGGCCGGAGCGGGCGCGGCAGCCGCCGCCGCTTCGGCCTTCGGCGCGGCCGTGCCGGCCTTGGCCTCGGTGTCGATCTGCGCGATGACGTCGCCGGAAGCGACGCTCTCGCCGTTGCCCTTGAGTATCTTCACGATCACGCCGGCATCCGGCGCCGGCAATTCGAGCACGACTTTGTCGGTCTCGATGTCGATCAGGTTTTCGTCACGGGCGACGGCTTCGCCCTCCTTCTTGTGCCAACTGACGAGCGTCGCCTCGGCGACGGATTCGGACAGTTGCGGAACCTTGACTTCGATCAGCATGATGTCTCTCCGTTATTCCTTGATGCCGAGAGCGGCGTTGATGACTTCCTTCTGCTGCAGGGCGTGTTTGGCCGCATAGCCGACGGCGGGCGACGAGGAAGCCGGGCGCGAGACGACGTCGAGCGTCTGGCCCTTCCTGACGACTTCGACGAGGCGATGGTGGATCGCATACCAGGCGCCCTGGTTGCGCGGCTCTTCCTGGCACCAGATCAGATCCTTGGCGTTCGGATAGGCCTTCAGTTCCTCGGCCAGACGGCGATCGTCGAACGGATAAAGCTGTTCGACGCGGACCAGCGCGACGTTGTCGATCTTCTGCTCGCGGCGCGCGGCCAGCAGGTCGAAGTAGACCTTGCCGGCACAAGCCACGACGCGCGTGACTTTCTTCGCGTCGAGCGGCTCGGTCTCGCCAATGACCGTCTGGAAGGTGCCGTTGGCCAGGTCGTCGAGCGAGGAAGTCGCGTCCTTGTGGCGCAGCAACGACTTCGGCGTCATCACGACCAGCGGCTTCCTCTGCTTGCGCAGCATCTGGCGGCGCAGCAGATGGAAGATCTGGCCTGCGTTCGACGGGTAGCAGACTTCCCAGTTGAACTCGGCCGAGAGCTGCATGTAGCGTTCGAGGCGGGCCGACGAGTGCTCCGGACCCTGTCCTTCGTAGCCGTGCGGCAGCAGCAACACGAGGCCGCAGCCGCGGCCCCACTTGGCTTCGCCCGACGACAGGAACTGGTCGATGACCACCTGGGCGCCGTTGGCGAAGTCGCCGAACTGCGCTTCCCAGACGACGAGCTCCGTCGGCGTCGCCGTGGCGTAGCCGTATTCGAAGGCCAGCACGGCTTCTTCCGACAGCACGGAGTCGAAGCAGCTGAAGCGGCCCTGCTTGTCCTGGATGTGCTGGAGCGGCCACCAGGTGCCTTCGTCCCACTTCTCTCGGTTCTGGTCGTGCAGGGCCGCGTGACGATGGAAGAAAGTGCCGCGGCCGACATCCTCGCCGGAAACGCGCACGCTGTAGCCGGCCGAAACCAGCGTCGCGTAGGCGAGGTTCTCGCCCATGCCCCAGTCGACGGGCAGCTTGCCTTCGCCCATCAGCTTGCGGTCGTCGATGATCTTCTGCACGCGCGAGTGCAGCGAGAAATTCGGCGGCACCTCGGTGATGCGCGCTGCCAGACGCTGGAGTTCCGCCCTGGCGACGGTGGTGTCGCACTTCTCCGTGTAGGGCACGCCGACGTAGGGCGTCCAGTCGATCGAGAACTTGCTGTGATAGTCGGAGATCACCGGGTCGATCAGGTGGCGGCCGGCGTCGAGCGCGGCGCGATAGTCCTTGATCATCTGCTCGGCCTCGCCGGCGGCGATCACCGTCTGCGCTTCCAGCTTGGCGGCGTAGTGGGCGCGCGTGCCGGGGTGCGCGGCGACCTTCTTGTACATCAGCGGCTGCGTCACCATCGGCTCGTCCTGCTCGTTGTGGCCGAGCTTGCGGAAGCAGACGATGTCGACGACCACGTCCTTCTTGAATTCCTGGCGGAACTCCATCGCCATCTGCGTGACGAACGCCACCGCTTCCGGATCGTCGCCGTTCACGTGGAAGATCGGCGCCTCGACCATCTTGAAGATGTCGGTGCAATACAGCGAGGAGCGGTAGTCGCGCAGGTCGGACGTCGTGAAGCCGATCTGGTTGTTGACGACGATGTGCATCGTTCCGCCGGTGCCGTAGCCGCGCGTCTGCGAGAAGTTGAGCATCTCCTGGTTGACGCCCTGGCCGGCCACCGCCGAGTCGCCGTGGATCAGCACCGGCAGCGCCTGCGCCTTGCCTTCGGGACCGCGGCGCACCTGGCGCGCATAGACCGAGCCGGCGACGACGGGATTGACGATCTCGAGGTGCGACGGGTTGAAGGCCAGCGTCAGGTGCACCGGGCCGCCCGGCGTGCCGACGTCGGACGAGTAGCCCATGTGGTACTTGACGTCGCCGGCCGAGAGATCCTGCGCCTTCTTGCCCTCGAATTCCTCGAACAGCATCTTCGGCTGCTTGCCGAGCGTGTTCACCAGCACGTTGAGGCGGCCGCGGTGGGCCATGCCGATGACCATCTCCTGCACGCCGACCTTGCCGGCGGTGCGGATCAGCTCGTCCATGGCGACGATCAGCGACTCGCCGCCCTCGAGCGAAAAGCGCTTCTGGCCAACGTAGCGCGTATGCAGGTAGCGCTCGAGCGTTTCTGCCGCGGTGAGCCCGCGCAGCAGGCGCTTCTTGTCCTCGGGCGCATAGCTGGGCGTGGCGCGGATGGTTTCGAGCCGCGCCTGGATCCAGCGCTTCTGCGCGACGTCGGAGAGGTACATGTACTCGGCGCCGACCGTGCTGCAGTAGGTCTGGCGGCAGGCTTCGAGGATCTCGCGCAGCGTCGCGGTGTCGCCGGTGGCGGCGAACGAACCGGTGCTGAAGCTCTGGCCGAGGTCGGCCTCCGTGAAGCCGTAATAAGAGGGCTCGAGCTCGGCGACGTTCGGGCGCTCCTGGCGCTTGAGCGGATCGAGGTTGGCCCAGCGGTTGCCGAGGAAGCGGTAGGCGTTGATCAACTGCAGGACCTTGACCTGCTTCTCGTTGGGCGCGCCCGCGGCGCGCGCCGGCGCATGCAGCGTGCCTTCCTTGGCGCGCTGCGCGAACGAGTTGATCACCGGCATGTGCGCCACGTCCGGCCCGGTGTAGCTGCCGGCGCCCGGCAGGTGTGACAGCTTGTCGAAGTAGTCGCGCCAGGCCGGATCGACGGCGCCGGGATTGGCGAGGTAGTTCTCGTACAACTCCTCGATGAAGGGCGCGTTGGCGCCGAACAGGTAGGAGTTGGCCAACATTTGTTTCATCATGTCATCACCTTCTCTGATGGGGTGAGGCCTTAAAAAGGGGCGATCGCTCGCCCCTTGCAGTCTCCGTTCTTCAGCGCTTGTCCATTACGGGGACATCGCGATGTGCGGCGCCGGTGTAGAGCTGGCGCGGGCGGCCGATCTTCTGTTCGGGGTCGGAGATCATCTCCTTCCACTGCGCGATCCAGCCGACCGTGCGGGCCAGCGCGAAGATGCCGGTGAACAGCTGCGTCGGGATGCCGAGCGCCTTCTGGACGATGCCCGAGTAGAAGTCGACGTTCGGATAGAGCTTCTTCTCGATGAAGTAGTCGTCCTCGAGCGCAACCTTCTCCAGCGCCATGGCCAGCTTGAACAGGCGGTCGTCGTGCAGGCCGAGTTCGTTCAGCACCTCGTGGCAGGTCTCGCGCATCAGCTTGGCGCGCGGGTCGAAGTTCTTGTACACGCGGTGGCCGAAGCCCATCAGCTTGAAGCTGTCGTTCTTGTCCTTGGCGCGCTTGACGTACTCGCCGACCTTGGACACGTCGCCGATCTCCTCGAGCATCTGCAGGCAGGCCTCGTTGGCGCCGCCGTGGGCCGGGCCCCACAGGCAGGCGATGCCGGCGGCGATGCAGGCGAACGGGTTGGCGCCCGACGAACCGGCGAGGCGCACGGTCGAGGTCGAGGCGTTCTGCTCGTGGTCGGCATGCAGGATGAAGATGCGGTCGAGTGCGCGCACCAGCACGGGGTTCGGCTCGTACTTTTCGCACGGCGTGCCGAACATCATGTGCATGAAGTTGGCGGTGTAGGAGAGGTCGTTGCGCGGATACATGAACGGCTCGCCGCGGCCGTACTTGTAGGCCATGGCGACGATGGTCGGCATCTTGGCGATCAGGCGGTGCGCCGAAATGTTGCGGTGGTACTCGTCGCTGACGTCCATGGCGTCGTGGTAGAACGCCGACAGCGCGCCGACCACGCCGACCAGCACCGCCATCGGGTGTGCGTCGCGGCGGAAACCCGAGTAGAAGCGGATCAGCTGCTCGTGAACCATCGTGTGGTTCTTGATGATGCTGTGGAAGTCGTGGTTCTGCTGCGCGTTGGGCAGCTCGCCGTAGAGCAGCAGGTGACAGGTCTCGAGGAAGTCGCACTTTTCGGCCAGCTGCTCGATCGGGTAGCCGCGGTAGAGCAGTTCGCCCTTGTCGCCGTCGATGTAGGTGATCGAGGACTTGCACGCCGCCGTGGACATGAAGCCGGGGTCGAAGGTGAAGTTGCCGGTCTTGGCGTACAGGGACCGGATGTCGATGACGTCCGGGCCGATCGTGCCCGTGTGGACGGGGAACTCGGCGGTCTTGCCGTCGATGTTCAGCGTTGCCATGTTTTCAGTCGTCATGTTGCTTCCCTCTGGAGGTTTGTGTTTTCAACGCTGGCCAGCGGCGGCGCCATGCGGCGCAGCTGCTCGACCAGTTCCTTGACTTGCGCGTCGTCCGTCGCCGAACGCCCGCTCACCAGTTCCCACAAATCGTGGTCTTCCATTGCCAGCAACCGCTCCAGCGTCGTCGCGGTCGCATCGTCCAGCTCGTCTCCGGTTTGCGCCCAAAAGCGCTGGAAGACGATGTCCAGCTCCAGCAGCGCGCGCCGGCAATGCCAGCGCAGCTTTCCAAGGCGTGCTTGCCGCTGCTCGTTCACTTGCATCCCTCGTAATGACCGCAGCCCTCCGCGCCCCGTGACAAACGAGCGAAGCGAGCTTGCAAGCCCCCCCGCCCCGGGGCGGGGGTCGGGGGGTGGGGGGCGACCCATTGACCGAAGGTCAAGAGGGATGTCATACAGCCCTCTTGACCATCATGTCTTTGATCTTGCCGATCGCCTTGGTCGGGTTGAGGCCCTTCGGGCAGACGTCGACGCAGTTCATGATGGTGTGGCAGCGGAACAGGCGGTACGGGTCCTCGAGGTTATCGAGGCGCTCGCTGGTCGCCTGGTCGCGCGTGTCGGCGATGAAGCGATAGGCGGCCAGGAGGCCGGCCGGGCCGACGAACTTGTCCGGGTTCCACCAGAACGACGGGCAGGCCGTCGAACAGCAGGCGCAGAGAATGCACTCGTAGAGGCCGTTGAGCTCGTCGCGGTCCTCGGGCGACTGCAGGCGCTCGCGCTCCGGCGGCGGATCGTTGTTGATCAGGTAGGGCGTTATCGAGTGGTACTGCTTGAAGAACTGCGTCATGTCGACGATCAGGTCGCGGATCACCGGCAGGCCCGGCAGCGGGCGCAGCACGATCGGCTTGCCGTCGGGGAAGCTCGCCAGGTCGGTCAGGCAGGCCAGCCCGTTCTTGCCGTTGATGTTCAGCGCGTCCGAACCGCACACGCCTTCCCGGCAAGAACGGCGGAAGGACAGCGAGTCGTCCTTCGCCTTGATCTTCACCATGGCGTCGAGCAGCTTGCGGTCGGTGGCGTCGACCTCTACCGCGATGTCCTGCATGTAGGGCTTGGCGTCCTTGTCCGGATCGTAGCGGTAGATCTTGAACTGAAGGGTACGGGTAGTCATCGCTATCTCTTTCAGTAGGCGCGCGTCTTGAGCGCGATGCTCTCGACGGTCAGAGGCGTCAGCTTCACCGACTTGTAGTCGAGGCGGTTGCCGTCCCTGAACCAGAGCGTGTGCTTGAGCCAGTTCTTGTCGTCGCGGCCATTCGGGTTCGCCGGCGTATCGGGCGCGTCGTCGCGAACGTGGGCGCCACGCGATTCCTTGCGCGCCTCGGCCGAAACCATCGTCGCCACCGCCACCTCGATCAGGTTGTCGAGTTCGAGCGCCTCGATGCGCGCGGTATTGAAGACCTTCGACTTGTCGGCGATCTCGGTGCGCTGCACGTCCTTCTGCACCTCGAGGATCTTCTGCACGCCTTCCTTGAGCTTGTCGCTGAAGCGAAACACGCCGCAATGATTCTGCATCGTGCGCTGCATCGTCAGGCGCGTCTCGTGCACGCTGGCGCCGCCCTTCTGGTTCTCGAGGCGGTCGAGGCGCGCCAGGGCGCGCTCGATCGACGGCTGGTGCAGGTCCTTGTGTGCCTTGGGCGACTTCTTCAGTTCCTCGACGGCGCTCTCGCCGGCCGACTTGCCGAACACCAGCAGGTCGAGCAGCGAGTTGGTGCCGAGGCGGTTGGCGCCATGCACCGAGGCGCAGGCGCATTCGCCGGCGGCGTAGAAGCCGGGCACCGCCACGTTCTGGCTGCTGCCGCTCGGCGCGACCACCTGGCCGTGGAAGTTGGTGGGGATGCCGCCCATCTGGTAGTGGCAGGTCGGCACGACCGGGATCGGCTCCTTGAGCGCGTCGACGCCGGCGAACTGCAGCGCGATCTCATGGATGCCGGGCAGGCGCTTCATGATGGTCTCGGGCGGCAGGTGCGTGATGTCGAGCAACACGAAGTCCTTGTTCGGCCCGCAGCCGCGGCCCTCGTTGATCTCGGTGACCATGGCGCGCGAAACGACGTCGCGCGAGGCGAGGTCCTTGGCGTTCGGCGCGTAACGCTCCATGAAGCGCTCACCCTGCGAATTGCGCAGGATGCCGCCCTCGCCGCGCACGCCTTCGGTAATCAGCACGCCGGCGCCGGCGACGCCGGTCGGGTGGAACTGCCAGAACTCCATGTCCTCGAGCGGGATGCCGGCACGCGCCGCCATGCCGAGGCCGTCGCCGGTGTTGATGAAGGCGTTGGTCGAGGAATAGTAGATGCGGCCCGAGCCGCCGGTGGCGAAGATGGTCGCCTTGGCGTGGAACACGACGATCTCGCCGGTTTCCATGTCCATCGCCGTGACGCCGAGCACGTGGCCTTCGTCGTCGCGGATCAGGTCGAGCGCCTGCCATTCGACGAAGAACTGCGTGTTGGCCTTGACGTTGCGCTGGTACATCGCGTGCAGCATGGCGTGGCCGGTGCGGTCGGCGGCGGCGCAGGAGCGGCGCACCGGCTTCTCGCCGAAGTTCGACATGTGGCCGCCGAACGGGCGCTGGTAGATCTTGCCGGCGTCGGTGCGATCGAACGGCATGCCGTAGTGCTCGAGCTCGATGACGACCTCGTTGGCCTTGCGGCACATGAACTCGATCGCGTCCTGGTCGCCGAGCCAGTCGGAACCCTTGACGGTGTCGTACATGTGCCAGTGCCAGTGGTCTTCCTCGGAGTTGCCGAGCGAGGCGGCGACGCCGCCCTGCGCGGCGACGGTGTGCGAGCGCGTCGGGAACACCTTGGAGAGCACGGCGGTCTTGAGACCGGCTTCGGAGAGCTGGATCGCGGCGCGCAGGCCGGCGCCGCCGGCGCCGACGATCACCGCGTCGAACTTGCGGACGGTGTATTTCACTTTCACAGCCTCCAAATGATCTGGACGGCCCAGCCGGCGTAGCCGATCAGGGCGAGCAGGGTCAGCACGTGCATCACGAGGCGCACGCCGGTCGGTTTGACGTAGTCCATCCAGATGTCGCGCACGCCGACCCAGGCGTGGTAGCAGAGGCTCAGGATGAACAGGAAGGTGGCGAAGCGGACGAAGCCGTTGGCCATCAGCGCGCGCCAGCCGTCGCGGCTACCGGCGCCGAACGGAACGACGATCAGCATGAAGACGGTGTAGAGCGCCATGACGACGGCCGTGATGCGCTGCGCCAGCCAGTCCTTGAGGCCGTAGTGGGCCCCGACGACGATGCGGTTCATGTCAGTACGCCCCCCAGAGCTTGAGAACGAAGATCGCGGTCAGCGCCAGGCTGGCGACCATCACCGCCTTGGCCGAGGCGGCCGCCGCCGGCTTTTCGACGCCGATCTGGATGTCGATCAGCAGGATGCGGATGCCCATGAAGAAGTGGTGCAGGAACGCCCACAGCAGGCCGGAGAGGATCAGCAGCACGAGCGGATTGCCGACGACGGCCTTGAATGTCTCGAACTGCTCGGTGGTGCCGAGCGAAAGGCCCAGCAGCCAGATCAGGAAGGGCAGCATCAGGAACAAACCGGCGCCGCTGACGCGATGCAATATCGATGCAAATCCGGCGATAGGCAGCCGGATTTCCATCACGTTTAGGTACTTCGGACGTTGCTTGCCTGCGGCACTCATGCTCTCAGCTCCCATCTTTGACACGGCGCACCATCGATTTCCGATAAACACCGCTTGTTGCTTGCAAAGTTTTGATTATAACCATCGACGACCTCCAGCCCACCCTCCTCCAGGATCAACCGAGTTCGTTGTAGTAGCAGTGCTCCGCTGTCGAATACAGGCCGCGCCGCCATTCGACGGGCCGGTCGCCGTACGTGTAGCTGACGCGCTCGACCGAAAGCAGCGGGCTGCCTTCGGCGACCTTCAGCAGTTCGGCATTCGCCCGGTCGGCGGCCACGGCGCGAATGCGTTCCTCGGCGCGGATCATGCGTACCCCGAAGCGCGACTCGAACAGGCTGTAGACCGAGCCCTGATGCTCTTTGAGAACGTCGAGACTGAGGCCGGCGAAGGTCTCGCCGGGCAGGTAGATTTCATCCACGACCACCGGCTTCTCCGAGAACTTCAGCAGGCGGCGGACGATGATGATCGGATCACCGAGCTTGATCGCCAGCGTTTTCGCGGCTTCGGGACCAGCCTTGGCACGCCAGCATTCGAGCGGCACGCTCGACGACTGTTCGATCGGGTCGCCCGAGATCGGGACCAGGCGCAGGAAACGGAAGAAGGCGCGCGGATCGCTGTGCGTCGCGACGAAGGTGCCCTTGCCCTGACGGCGAACGACCAGGTTCTCGGCCGCCATTTCGTCGATCGCCTTGCGCACCGTGCCTTGGCTGACGTTGAAGCGCGCCGCGAGTTCGATCTCGGACGGAATCGCTTCACCGGGACGCCATTCGCCGGCATCGAGGGCCTGGAGAATCAGACCCTTGATCTGCCGGTAGAGCGGACTGAAAGTCGCGGAGGCTTGCACCATGGCGCGCATTCAAACATAAAATTCCCGGAACGTCTATACGTCGTCTTATGTCTTATATAAGATATCAGTTACCGTATTGACACGCTGCAATAAAAACTGCTAACTTCGCCATCAGCCGGCCTCGGGTAATTCGGCCAAACCGCCGCCCGGACGCCACGCCCAACCGTCCCAACCCAACACCACCAAGGAGTCTTCGATGGCCAAAGCCCCCGTTCGAGTCGCCGTGACCGGCGCTGCCGGACAAATCGGTTACGCCCTGCTGTTCCGCATCGCCAGCGGCGAAATGCTCGGCAAGGACCAGCCCGTCATCCTGCAAATGCTGGAACTGCCGATGGACAAGGCCCAGCAGGCCCTCAAGGGCGTGATGATGGAACTCGAGGACTGCGCCTTCCCGCTGCTCGCGGACATGATCGGCACCTCGGACCCGAAGGTCGCCTTCAAGGACGCCCAGCAGGCCCTGCTCGTCGGCGCCAAGCCGCGCGGCCCCGGCATGGAGCGCAAGGACCTGCTGCTCGAGAACGCCAAGATCTTCACCGAGCAGGGCAAGGCCATCGACGAAGTCGCCGCCCGTGACCTGAAGCTCATCGTCGTCGGCAACCCGGCCAACACCAACGCGCTGATCACCATGAACACCGCGAAGAGCCTGCCGCGCGAGCAATTCACCTCGATGATGCGCCTCGACCACAACCGCGCCATCTCCCAACTCGCCGCGCGCACCAAGGCCGCCGTCACCGACGTCAAGAACATGGTCGTCTGGGGCAACCACTCGCCGACGATGTATCCGGACATCCGCTTCGCCACCGTCGGCGGCAAGGCCGCCCCGGCACTGGTGAACGACGAAGCCTGGTACAAGAACGAATACATCCCGAAGGTCGGCAAGCGCGGCGCGGCGATCATCGAAGCGCGCGGCCTGTCGTCCGCCGCGTCGGCCGCCAACGCTGCCATCGACCACATGCGCGACTGGAACGCCGGCACCAACGGCGCCTGGGTCACCATGGGCGTCGTCTCCGACGGCTCCTACGGCATCCCGGAAGGCATGATCTACGGCATGCCCTGCACCTGCGCCAACGGCAAGTGGGAGATCGTCAAGGGTCTCGAGATCGACGCCTTCTCGCGCGAGAAGATGGACTTCACGCTCAAGGAACTCACCGAAGAGCGCGACGGCGTCAAGCACCTGTTCTGATGCCTCCATCCTGCGGATGAAGGCACAGAACAAATGCAATCGGGCCCGCCCCCTCCCGCCTCCCCCTCGCGGGGGGCGGAGGTGGGGTTTCGCGGAGCACCGCTCCGCGCCGCCGCTGCCGGCTGGCTATGCAAAGCCAGCCGTGGGCGGTGACTGGCTTGCTCGCTTCGCTCGAACTCACTGAGCTATGTCTGCGTCTCTCCATCCCGACGACGTTTTGTATCAAGGCGCCGGGAAGCCCTTCCCGGCGCTCAATGCCTGCGAGCATTACGCAGGCAACGAAAAACTGCTGCACAAGGCGCTCGACCTCCAGGCCGAACTCGGCCCGGTGTTCGACATCACGGGCGACTGCGAGGACGGCGCTCCCGCGGGCCGCGAGCGCGAGCACGCGGCGATGATCGCCGCCATCGTCAGTAGCGAAGACAACCGCTACGACCGCATCGGCGCCCGCATCCACGACGTCACGCATCCCGCGTGGCGCGACGAACTCGACACCCTGATCGGCGCCGCCGGCGATCGCCTCGCCTACCTCGTGTTGCCCAAGCCGGAATGCGCCGACGACGCGCTGACGCAGATCTCTGCGCTCGACGATGCGCGCCGGCGCCACGGCGTGGCGCGCGTCATCCCGGTCCACGTGCTGATCGAGACGCCCGGCGCGCTGCGCGAAGCGTGGGAAATCGCGCGCCTGCCGCACGTCGAATCGCTCGACTTCGGCCTCATGGACTTCGTCAGCGCGCACCACGGCGCGATCCCCGCCAGCGCCATGCGCTCGCCGGGGCAGTTCGCGCATCCGCTGATCAGTCGCGCCAAGGCCAACATCGCCGCCGCCGCGCTCGGCAACGGCGTCGTGCCCTCGCACAACGTCACCACCGAGATCCGCGATCCGGCCGTCGTGCGCGACGACGCGCGCCGCGCCAGGCTCGAGTTCGGCTACCTGCGCATGTGGAGCATCCACCCGGCGCAGATCAAGCCCATCATCGAGGCGATGCAGCCGGACTTCGCCGAAGTCGTCGACGCCGCCGCGATCCTGGTCGCCGCGCAGGACGCCGACTGGGGACCGATACAGCAGGAGGGCAAGCTGCACGACCGCGCCTCCTATCGCTACTACTGGGATCTTCTGCGCCGCGCCGTTGCCGTCGGCATGGCCGTGCCGGAAGCCGTCCGCCACCGTTTTTTCGGCTCGCCCGCCGAGCCGGCCGTTTAACCAACCGCGAGGAACACCTCACATGCTGGAAGCCTACCGTGCCCACGTCGCCGAACGCGCCGCCCTCGGCATTCCGCCGCTGCCGCTGACGAAGCAACAGACGACCGACCTGGTCGCCCTGCTGAAGAACCCGCCCAAGGGCGAGGAAGCATTCCTCGTCGAACTGCTGACCTGGCGCGTGCCCGCCGGCGTCGACGACGCTGCCGAAGTGAAGGCGAAGTTCCTCGCCGCCGTCGCCAAGGGCGAAGAAAAGTGCGCGCTGGTCTCGCGCGAGAAGGCCACCGAACTGCTCGGCACCATGCTCGGCGGTTACAACGTCAAGCCGTTGATCGACCTGCTCGACGATGCCGCCGTCGGCGCCGTCGCCGCCAAGGGCCTCAAGGGCACGCTGCTGATGTTCGACTTCTTCCACGACGTCGCCGAGAAGGCCAAGGCCGGCAACGCCAACGCCAAGTCGGTGATGCAGTCGTGGGCCGACGCCGAGTGGTTCACCTCGCGTCCCGAAGTTCCGCAGTCGCTGACCGTCACCATCTTCAAGGTCACCGGCGAGACCAACACCGATGACCTCTCGCCCGCGCCGGACGCCTGGAGCCGCCCCGACATTCCGCTGCACGCGCTGGCGATGCTCAAGAACCCGCGCCCCGGCATCGAGGCCGACAAGGCCGGCGAACGCGGCCCGATCAAGCAGCTCGATGCACTCAAGGCCAAGGGCAACCTCGTCGCCTACGTCGGCGACGTCGTCGGCACCGGCTCCTCGCGCAAGTCCGCCACCAACTCGGTGTTGTGGTTCACCGGCGAGGACATCCCCTACGTGCCGAACAAGCGCTTCGGCGGCGTCTGCCTCGGCTCGAAGATCGCGCCGATCTTCTACAACACGATGGAAGACGCCGGCGCGCTGCCGATCGAGCTCGACGTCAACAAGATGGACATGGGCGACGTCGTCGAACTGCGCCCCTACGAGGGCAAGGCGCTGAAGAACGGCGAAGTGATCGCCGAATTCAAAGTCAAGTCCGACGTCATCTTCGACGAAGTCCGCGCCGGCGGCCGCATCCCGCTAATCATCGGCCGCGGCCTGACGACCAAGGCGCGCGAGTTCCTCGGCCTGCCGCCCTCGACGCTGTTCCGCCTTCCCGGCACGCCCGCCGACACCGGCAAGGGCTTCACGCTGGCGCAGAAGATGGTCGGCCGCGCCTGCGGCCTGCCCGAGGGCAAGGGCGTGCGCCCCGGCACCTACTGCGAACCCAAGATGACCTCGGTCGGTTCGCAGGACACCACCGGCCCGATGACGCGCGACGAACTCAAGGACCTCGCCTGCCTCGGCTTCTCTGCCGACCTGGTGATGCAGTCGTTCTGCCACACCGCCGCCTACCCGAAGCTGGTCGACGTCAAGACGCACCGCACGCTGCCCTCTTTCATCACCGCGCGCGGCGGCATCTCGCTGCGCCCGGGCGACGGCGTCATCCACTCGTGGCTCAACCGCTTCCTGCTGCCCGACACCGTCGGCACCGGCGGCGATTCCCACACGCGCTTCCCGATCGGCATCTCCTTCCCGGCCGGCTCGGGCCTCGTCGCCTTCGCCGCCGCCACCGGCGTCATGCCGCTCGACATGCCCGAGTCCGTGCTGGTGCGCTTCAAGGGCAAGCTGCAGCCCGGCATCACCCTGCGCGACCTGGTCAACGCGATCCCGCTCTACGCCATCAAGCAAGGTCTGCTGACGGTCGAGAAGAAGGGCAAGAAGAACGTCTTCTCGGGCCGCATCCTCGAGATCGAAGGCCTGCCGGACCTCAAGGTGGAACAGGCCTTCGAGCTCACCGATGCCTCGGCCGAGCGCTCCGCCGCCGGCTGCTCGGTGCGCCTGAACAAGGAGCCGATCGTCGAATACCTGCGCTCGAACATCGCGCTGATGAAGTGGATGATCGCCGAGGGCTACGAGGACAAGCGCACGCTGGCGCGCCGCATCGCCGCCATGGAGGACTGGATCGCCAAGGGCACGCTGCTCGCCCCGGATGCCGACGCCGAATACGCCGCCGTGATCGAGATCGACCTCGCCGACGTCAGGGAACCGATCCTCGCCTGCCCCAACGATCCGGACGACGTCAAGCCGCTGTCCGAAGTCGCCGGCGACAAGATCGACGAGGTGTTCATCGGCTCGTGCATGACCAACATCGGCCACTTCCGCGCCGCCGGCAAGATCCTCGACGGCAAGAGCGACCTGCCGACGCGCCTGTGGATCGCACCGCCGACCAAGATGGACGCCATGATCCTCAACGAGGAGGGCTACTACTCGGTACTCGGCAAGTCCGGCGCGCGCATGGAAATGCCCGGCTGCTCCCTGTGCATGGGCAACCAGGCGCAGATCCGCAAGGGCAGCACCGCAGTGTCGACCTCGACGCGCAACTTCCCCAACCGCCTCGGCATCGACACGCGCGTCTACCTGTCGTCGGCCGAACTCGCCGCCGTGTGCGCGCTGATGGGCAAGATCCCGACCGTCGCCGAGTACATGGAACAAGTGAAGACGCTGGAAGCCAAGGCCGCCGACGTCTATCGCTACATGAACTTCGACCAGATCGCCGAGTTCAAGGAAGTCGCCGACGCCGTCGCGCGCTGATACCCGTGTTGCAGGGATCGCCGGACAACCCGCCGGCGTTCACGCGCCACCGCCCACAAGGCGGTGGCGTTTTTCATTGCGACGTGAATAAGCACACACCGCAATTCATTGTTTCGACAATGTTTTTGACGATACGCAATGGTAGGATCCCGCCGCTCGCACGACTCGCGTTCGAGCCCAGACCCCCAACCGTTGTGCCACGCCCCGCCTTCACAGCCAATGCATCCCGAGTCATCGCAAGAGGAAATTCGCTGCCCGAGGCCGATCCCGCACTCGGCATTCCGTTCCGATGCCCATCCGGTCGAGGAGCGCTTCGCGGTGTGGAGCGAAAGCATCTCGCCCATCTTCCGGCCCTTCCTTGCGGACCACGCCAAGCCGGAGGATTTCAACGGCGAGACGCAGGCGTTCATGCTGGGCAACAGCGTGCTGGCCTCCACGTCGCTGAGCGGCGTCGGCGGATTTCACGGCAAAGGCAGCAGCCCGCTCCACGACCACAGCGAGCTTTTCCTGGCGCAGCTGTATGTCAGCGGCGGTTTCCGGGGGCATAACGGCGCCCAGTCTCTGGTCGTCACGGCCGGCGACATCGTAATTCTCGACTCGACGCGCCCCTTGTCGACCAAGGTCGAGGACTCGGAAGTGCTGAGCCTGGTCATCCCCCGGCAGGTGCTCATGTCCGCCGTGAGCACGAAGCGAGACGTCCTGCCTACCGTCATCCCGGGCAAGTCTCCGTCGGGCCGGATCATCGCAAATGCCCTCAAGACCGCCTGGCAGGCGCTCCCGGAAACCTCCGCCGACGAGAGCGGCGCAGTGGATGGACTGCTTCTCGGCGCCATCGCCGGCCTCCTGGGCAGGCACGATCGTGAACCTCCGGACACCACGGCCACGGACCGGACCGCGCTCGACGCCATCCGCGCCTACATCGAGCGTCACCTGGCCGATCTCGATCTCGCGCCGGAGTCGCTCTGCCGGCGCTTCGGCTGTTCCCGGTCGACGCTCTATCGCCTGTTCGCCCCCGTCGATGGCGTTGCCAGCTACATCCGCCGCGCCCGCCTCGAACGATCCTATGCCGAACTGCTGGCTGCTCCCTCGAACACGACGGTCACCGATATCGCCCTGCGATGGGGCTTCGGCAACTTCAGCCATTTCTGCCGCCTGTTCCGGAACACCTTCGGCGCGACGCCCGGCGAAGTCCTGGAGCAAGGCCGGGCCAAGCGCGCCGAGCGCTCGGGCAACTCGGCACTCCCTGCGCATTCTCGCCACCGCATACCCGAGTACCGCTGGTGGATCGACCAGTTGTAGCCTGCAGCCTGCTCCGCGCCGGGGACGAATTGCAAGAGCATCTGGGACGGATTCGCAAGACCACCACCTTGCCGCGGGATAGTCTCTCCCCCATTTTGGCGATGCCCGCTCGCACTCCGGACGACCTTCGTAACGCTTGATGCTTCAGCGCTGTCCCGACCCTCATGGCCTCTCGGAAGCCCTTGGCACCATCAACCAGGGGCTGCTGTGGCTTGACGGCAGCCTTCGGGTGCAAGGCCACAACCATGCCTACCGACGCCTCCTGGACATCCCCGGCGAGGATGCCTTCGTGGGCCGGCCCTACGAGGAACTCCTCGGTTTCCTGCTGAAGCGCGGCGACTTCTTTCACGGCAACCACGAACGGTATCTGACAGAGCGTATCGCCTCGCTCCGGAAAGGCGAGACGCTGAAGATGGAGCGGGTTCGTCCCAGCGGCCTCGCCCTCTCGGTGTCCGCCGTGCCTTTGTCCTCGGGCGGCTACGTCTTCAGCTACATCGACGTAACCAACGAGCGGCGCTCTCTGGAATCCCAGCGGCGGAACGCCAAGGCAACGGTTGTTGCCATGGCCAACTTCGCCGAGCACCGTGACACCGACACCGGCATCCATGTCCTGCGCGTCGCCCGCCTGGTGGGCCAGACCGCACGCAAGCTGGCCCGGCATCCCAGGTTCTGCGCAATCATCGACGAGGAATTCATCGAACGGGCGGCGACGGCCAGCATCCTTCACGACGTCGGCAAGATCACCACCCCGGACCGCATTCTCCTCAAGGCGGCCGCGCTCAGCGAGGAAGAGCGGAAAACGATCCAGCAACATGCCGCCGCGGGCGCCGAATTGCTCAAGCAAGCCAAGCTGACCATGAGCGAAAGCCTGTACCTCGACATGGGCGCGGACATTGCGCTGACCCACCACGAGTGGTTCGACGGCCGCGGGTATCCGCGCGGACTTTCCGGCGATGCGATCCCGCTGGCGGGCCGCATCTGCGCCGTGGCGGACGTGTTCGATGCCCTCACTTCCCGCCGCCCCTACAAGGCGCCGTGGGATGCCGCGCGTGCCGCCGCCCTCATCCGCGAGCAGAGCGGCACCCAGTTCGACCCGGACGTGGCGGCGGCCTTTCTCGAAGTGATCGAGGAACGGGAGGCCGTGGCGCTGGTCCGCTGGTCCGATTGCCTGAGCGTCGGCAACACCCATATCGACGAGCAGCACCAGATCCTCATCGACACCATCAACCAGCTGGCGAGCGCGGAGAGCCTGCATAACCACCATGCGGTTTCCATGATCATCGACGAACTGGTGAGCTATGCAGCATTCCATTTCGACTTCGAGGAAAAGCTCATGGCGCGCGTCGCCTATCCCGACTTCGACGAACACTGCCGGAGCCATCAGCGCTTCGTCCGATGGGTAACCGACTTCCGCGACAACTACATCAGCCTCGGCAGCCATGCCTTCGGCGAACAGGTGCTCGAATTCCTGCGGCACTGGCTGCGCGAACACATCATGGACGAAGACCAGCGGTACTGCGCCCACATCAGGCTGAATGGCTGCTGAAGCGAACATCGGAACGTCGATCGATTTCCCATCCCCGCCGGGCGCCCCCTCCTCTCTCCTCGTTTTGTCCCGGCGGGTTTTTTCTTGGCCGGTGCCCCTCAGGCAGACGGAAGTCGTACGGCCTATTGCCTTTGGTCAATAGACGGCGGCGACGGGGCGACGGTACGATCCGAGCATCCTGAAAGGACGCAACCATGACGGTCGTATTGGGCATCATCTTCGTCGTCGCAGCGGCATTCGCCTGGCGGGTGTACCAGGTCATCCGCGACGGCAACGACTCGTCGGACGACTGACCGCCGCCGCCCCCCCCTTCAGCGACTCGCTCGGCGCCTGCCGCGCTACTCGAGTAGCGCCGGGATGCAGTCGCGCCGGCAGGCAACCCGCACGACCGCCGTTCTGGCTACACTGGCGACGCCGACCGCAAGGCGAATTTCCTGCGGCTCGATGATCCGGCGCGCTTACCGACAGGAACCCCCCGATGACTGACGCTGCCGTCCTGCCCGCGCCGCCGCGCGCGCCCACCCTGGGCGAGGCCTTCGGCTACTGGCTCAAGCTCGGCTTCATCAGTTTCGGCGGTCCCGCCGGCCAGATTTCGATGATGCACCAGGATCTGGTCGAACGCCGCCGCTGGATCTCCGAGCACCGCTTCCTGCATGCGCTCAATTACTGCATGCTGCTGCCAGGGCCGGAGGCGATCCAGCTCGCGATCTACGTTTCCTGGCTGCTGCACGGCATTCCCGGCGCCGTCGTCGCCGGGGTGCTGTTCTTCCTCCCGGCCTTCGTTTTGCTCTCGGCGCTCGCCGCCATCTACCTTGCCTGGGGGGAGGTGCCGCTGGTGGCGGGCATCTTCTACGGCATCAAGCCGGCGGTGGTCGCCGTGGTGCTGTTCGCGGCCTGGCGCATCGGCTCGAAGGTGATCAAGAACGGCGTGCTGGGCGGAATTGCGGCGCTGGCCTTCGTCGGCATCTTCTTCTTCGACGTCGACTTCTTCTGGATCGTCCTCGCCGCCGGCCTGCTCGGCGCCGTCGGCGGCAAGCTGATGCCCGCCAAATTCAAGGCGGGCGGCGGCCACGGCACCGCCGGCAGGGCCTGCGGCCCGGCCATCATCGACGACGACACGCCGCCGCCCGCGCACGCGAGATTCTCCTGGGGCAAGCTGAGCCTGACCACCACGGCATTCGTGCTGATCTGGGCCGCCGCCCTGGCGACGCTAGACGGTTCGCCGACGCTGTCCGACATGGGCGAGTTCTTCACCAAGGCCGCCTTCCTGACCATCGGGGGCGCCTACGCCGTGCTGCCCTACGTCTATCAGCACGCGGTCGAGCACTTCGGCTGGATCACCGGCCCGCAGATGATGGACGGCCTGGCGCTGGGCGAAACCACGCCCGGGCCGCTGATCATGGTGGTGACCTGGGTCGGCTACATGGGGGCCGGGCTGGCGGGGGCGACGGTGGCAACCTTCTTCACCTTCCTGCCGTCCTTCCTGTTCATCCTCGCCGGCGGGCCGCTGGTGGAGGCGACACGCGGCGAACTGAAATTCACCGCGCCGCTCACCGCCATCACCGCCGCCGTCGTCGGCGTGATCCTCAATCTCGCCGTGTTCTTCGCCTGGCACACCTTCTGGCCGCAGGCGACCGCGACCGCGCCCTTCGGGGGCCCCTTCGACGCGCTGCCGGTGCTCATCGCCGCCGCCTGCTTCGTCGCCCTGTGGAAATACAAGGCAGACATCATCAAGGTCATCGGCGCCTGTGCGCTGTTAGGCCTCGGCTATTCGTTCTTCATGTAAGGGTGCCGAGGCTCGTCGCGGCACCCGATTTCCCGTATTCGGGATGGTGTTTTTCCATTCGCGGGAATTATCCAGGCCGAATTCCCATATCAAGAAAACGCAAGTACCTGTTCCGAATGGCGAACTGCATTGGTATGCAAGTTGCACCTGCTGGTGTCAGCGCCATGCAAGGTAACAAGAGCGCCCCGACTGCGCCCCTTCACGGACGCAAAGACATTTATCGCTCAAGGAGGTCACCCATGAATAGTCGCAATCTCTTCGCGGCCGCAGCTTTCGCCGCCCTGCTCGCCAGCCCCGTCATTGCTGCCGACAACCCGGCCACCCTGTCGGGCGGGACGATCGTCACCGCCGACGCCGCCAAGGACCTGATCGCCAAGGGCGCCCAGGTCATCGACGTGCGCTCGGCCAACGAATACGCCGAAGGCCACATCAAGGGCGCGAAGAACGTTCCCTACAAGGAAAAGAGCGACAAGAAGGCCGGCTTCGACGCCAGCCAGGACAGCTTCGACCTCGCCAAGCTGCCGGCCGACAAGGCCGCGGCGATGATCTTCTACTGCAACGGCCTCGAATGCTGGAAGAGCTACAAGGCCAGCGTCACCGCCGTCAAGGCCGGCTACACGAAGGTCAACTGGCTGCGCGGCGGCCTGCCCGAGTGGAAGGGCAAGGGTTACCCGACCGAGTAATCACCAGCATTCCGGCGCGGGGCACGCCCCTCCCGCGCCGGCACCCAAGCCGGCGTCCGCCGGCGTTGTCTTCTTGAGGATGGTCGCCATGATCCACAATCTCACGCTCAGGGCCAAACTCTATCTTTCGACCGCCGGCGCAGCGGCCGTGCTGTTCGTCATGGTGGGAGTCACCTGGTACAGCAACGGCACGTCGAACGCAGCGCTGACGCAGGTCGTCGAACAGAACATCAAGCCGCTGATGGCGCTGCAGACCATCGACCGGCAAGTCAAGGAAGTCCGCTTCCGCATCGCCGGCGTGGTGCTCGACCAGATGCCGGCCCCCGGCTCGCGCCAGCACCTGGCCGAAGCGCGCAGCGCAATTCCCGCCGCCTGGCAATCCTACAAGGCTGCCGCCACGACGCCGACCTCGGACGAAGAGCGCGAAGTCACCGAGAAGCTCGAAAGCGGCCTCGCCGAAATGGCGCGCCTGTTCGACAAGCTCGACAAGGCCTACGCCGCCTCGGACGACAAGAAGGAGCTGCCGGCGATCCTCGAGGACGACTGGCCCGCCGTGACCGTCGGCGTTCTCAAGCCGATGGACAAGCTGATCGCGATCCGCGAGAAGGACGTCGAGGCCACCTACGCCGCGAGCCACGCACTGAGCGGCCGCCTCAACGCCATGGCGCTGACCATCTTCGCCGCCGCGCTGGGCGTCATGCTCGTCCTCGCCATCCTGATGGTGCGCGGCATCACGCGCTCGGTACAGGACTTCCAGACCGCGCTTTCGCGCGTCGCCAGCGGCGACCTCGCGATCACCGCCCGCGTCGCCGGGCGCGACGAGATCGCAGCCATGGCCCAGGCGCTCAACAGCGCGCTGGCGCAGCTCCGCGAAGCCATGACCGGCGTCGGCCATGCCTCGCAGAAGCTGAGCTCATCCTCGCAGGATCTCTCGCAGCGCGCCGCCGAAGTGCGCGGCGACGCCGAGAACCAGTCGGGCGGCGTCATGCGCGTCAGCGCCTCGATGCAGCAGCTCAGCGTCTCCGTCGGCGAAATCTCCGAAGGCGCACTGCAGGTCTCGGCAGCGGCCGAACGCGCCAGCAGCATCGCCGCCGCGGGCCTCAGCCTGATGCACGAGAGCCGCCAGGCCACCGACGACTGCCTCCAGGCGGCCAACTCCTCGACCGATGCCGTCACCCAGCTGTCGCAATCCATCGTCGGCATCGGCGGCGTGGCCACGGCGATCGACGAAATCGCTGCCCAGACCAACCTGCTGGCGCTGAACGCCGCCATCGAGGCGGCGCGCGCAGGCGAGCAGGGCCGCGGCTTCGCCGTCGTCGCCGACGAAGTCCGCAAGCTCGCCGAGCGCACCACGCTGAGCACGGCCGACATCACCCAGCGCGTGAAGTCGATCCAGGTCCAGGCCGAGGCCGCGGTGCAGGCGATGGGGCAGGTCAACAAGGCGATCGAGGAAGACGCCGAGAAGATCGCCCAGCTCGAAGCCTCTTTCCAGGACATCAGCAAGGCCGCGAAGGAAGTGGCCGGCGTCGCCGACTCGATCGCCAGCGCCACGCGCGAGCAGCGTCAGGTCTCGGAGATGACCGCGCAGGACATGGAGACCATTTCCCAGGCGGTCGAACGCAGCGGCAGCACCATCGCCCAGGTGGCGAGCAACGCAAACGAAACCGCCGACACGGCGCAAGTATTGCAATCGCTGGTGGCGCGCTTCCGCCTCGCCTGAAGCACGGCGGCAGTCAGCCCGGTCCGGCAGAAGAGCCGGGCGACCGCAGCGCCCTCTTGCAGGAACGGATGCCGCGCACGACGACGGTGTGATCCACACGCCACCGCCCACAAGGCGGTGGCGTTTTTCATTGTGCCGCCGAAGCGTCCGGGCGCAATCCGATAGGCCTCCCGCTCTTGGGGTCGGGAATTCCCCGGAATCAGGACGCTCCCCGCCGCCGTTGCCGAGACCCGCCGGACTCCACTTTCCCCCTTTCCGTCATCGACTTGGCTCGATCGTGACCGGCATCGGACGATGCCCATGCCTATGGTACGGATGTTGCGGCATGGGCCATCCCTCCTGCCGCAAGCGAACCCAGGGCGATACCCAAGTGATTCCGTTTGAAATCCACGGTCCGAGTCTGGCCCTGTCGATCTGCGTCGTCGCGCCCTTGCTGGCGATCGGCAACCTGATCGTCTGGCGACAGACGCGGGACCGGACCGTCCTGTGGTGGGCGGCCGGCAACCTCTTTACGGCCATCGCCGGCGCCGTCGTGCTGGCGCCGCTGCCCGGTGACGGCAACGACGTCGCCGCCTACGCATTGATGGCGCTGGCGCTCTGCGGCTTCTGGGCCGGCGTCCGCTGCTTCCAGCGCAAGCCCATGGATCAAATGCCGCTGACGTTCCTGGCGGGACTCGGCGTCGCGCTGGCCGCAGTCATCCTGGCCGTGTCGCTACCGCGCTCCGA
>Ga0209066_10002200_pt1 | contig 24225 bp, 26 predicted proteins | sample All_14_2_FD_187198 | JGI IMG/M metagenome (GOLD analysis project Ga0209066, IMG submission 187198) | Freshwater microbial communities in response to fracking from Pennsylvania, USA - Allegheny Zone_MetaG_DW_15 (SPAdes) (version 2) ... | reverse complement strand
GCGTTCCACTGCAGACGACACCCCAATAAACTCTTTTCTCTGCAGAGATTCAAGTTTATCCTCTGCTCCGGCACAAAAAAGCCCCGTCATTTCGACCCGGATCGAACCCTTGCCTTGGTGTCGCCGCTCCTAACCGTTTTTGGCTCAACCGAGAATGTTCTCAGCCACTCATCCGGTCCGGATCGTTGCAGCCCCTGGGAATCCATTCGCCACCGTTGTCGCGACGGTTTTATCAGCTGAATCGTTGAAATTTTTCTTTACAAAACACCCGAAGCTAATTAATTAATTTGTGAAATACTTTTTACTCCACAAGGACGCATGCATGAAAGATGAACAGATCGATGCGGTTTCAAAACTGCTCAAATCCATGTCCCATCCGATCCGCCTGAAGATACTCTGTCTGCTTCAGGACCAGGAGCTGTCGGTCGGGGAAATCAGGGACAGCGTAAAAACCACCAACGCGAACGTGTCCCAGCATCTCAACATTCTGCGGAGCCAGGGAATTATCGATTTCCGCAAAGATGCCAATTTCATTTACAACAGGATCACGGACAAACGCATTCTGGAACTCATCCAGAAGATGCATGTGCTGTTTTGTCCGGATAATTGAGATTGGAAGTAGCCGGGGCGTTCATCAGACGGCAAAAGGAGAACAGCAATGGTTATAGTTGACTGGGTTCATTCTCTGGCAGGTTTTTTCATCCTTCTCAGTCTCTCCCTCGGGGTTGAGGCGAGCCCGATCTTTCACAGCCGGTACTGGCTTCTGTTTACCGCATTTGTGGGTCTCAACCTCCTTCAATTCGGCATTTCCAAATTCTGTCCACTGGCGCTTATCCTCAAAAAACTTGGTGTTCCCGAAACGCGTTCACAGTGACCCAAATTACCGGGCAAACACCGGCCTTTATTCGGCAACCATCTTCGTGTTGCATGATGCCTGCCAGCAGCACTGGAGCTGGTGGCAGATCTCCCGCCGCTGGAAACAGGGCTCATACCCCTCCTTCTCCTGGATGCTGCAGATCAGTTCCGCCAGCTTGATGCCTTTGGTCTGCGGCAGGCCAAAATGCAACGCCTTTTTCCTGGCCAGTGAGAACAGCTTCGGCCCTTTGACAAACTCTTTTTTCGACATAGCCTCCTCCTTCAACGCCACAAGATCGTGATAGTCCAGATCCATCAGATCGGTAAGATGTGATATTCTTCGCGGATGAGGTGCGTCCCGCGCAGGACCGCCCCGGTCCTGCCGTCAATGGAGACCTCATCACCAAACCCGAGACGGATGCCCCCGATCTCGCAATACTGCCCGGTATCGTACACCCGCAAGGCCTTGCAGCCGACCACACAGGTCTTTTCGAGCCGAACCGCGACCACGGACGCATGCGATGTCTGCCCACCTCGCGAGGTCAGCAGTCCATCCGCCATATTGATCACCTTGATATCCTCCGGCACCGTATCCTGCCGGATCAGAATCAGCGGGGTGTTGGGCAGACGCCGCCGCAGCTCGGTGATATTCTCTTCGGTAAAAACGGCGAGGCCCGAAAGCGCCGACCCCGACACCCCGATTCCCTGGCCAAGATGTGAAGGCACAAGTTCATCGCTGTCGACAAAGACATTGAGATGCTCTTTCTTCTTGATGGTGATCATATCCCTGGTCTGGAGAAGATAGAGATCCTCCGGATTCGGCCCCTCGAAGGTGAATTCTATCTCCTGGGGATTCCATCGTTTCTCATAGACCAGCTCCCTCGATATCTCTAGCAGGCGGGCGTAGATCGCCGGGAACCGCCGTTCAAGCGTATCCTCCACCGCCCGGCCATCAAGCTGGGCCTGCTCCATCGATACGGCGCAGCTGGTAACGAGACCGGACACGATATCTTCACCCTGGTCGCCATAGGCATAATCGCCCCACAGGGCGACCCGATGGACCTTGCGGTACGGATGCGAGGTGAATACGACTCCGGAGCCGGCGGTGTCGCTGCGATTGCCGAACACCATGGCCTGGACGATAACCGCGGTCCCCCAGGCATCGGAGACATCCATGATCTTGCGGTAATCGATGGCCTTGTCGGTATCCCAGGAATCGAGCACCAGTTCGATCGCATTGACCAGCTGCAGCCAGGGGTCGTCGGGAATCCCGAGGCCCCGCTTGCGGATGAGTTTCTGGTACGACAGGGCCAGTTCCCGCATCTGTTCCGGGGAAAAATGCCGTTTCAGGCTCACCTGGTGCTTGGCCTTGGCCTCGTCCATCAGGACCTGGAAATCCTCCCGTTCCATACCCGACACCATGGCCCATGACTGCAGGAACCTGCGGTAATTGTCCCAGGCGAGATAGGCGTTGTCATGGCGCTCGACATACTCATCGATCAGATCCTCGTTGAACCCGACATTGTGGACGGTGGCCATCATGCCCGGCATCGAGATCGCCCCGCCGCTGCGGACAGAGAGGAGCAGGGGGGCATCGGGGGAACCGAAAACCTTGCCGGTCAGACGCTCAACCTCATTGAGCGAGGACCTGATCCGGCGCATGAAATCCTCCCGGGCCTGGGAGAAACCGAAGACGACATCACGGCAGCGGAAGACTTCGGTGGTGATGACAAAGGCCGGCGGTACCTGTTTGCCGTCCGAAATCAGGGTGGCGAGATTATACCCCTTGTTGCCGAGGTGAATGAGGTTGTGGGTGAACGGGTTGAGCCGATGCAGCAGCGATACGGCCTTGTCGGGATTGTATGTCATCAACAGATCGAGACGGTTCTGGTCGAGGATGGTCTTCTGGTTCTCCAGGGTCTGGATGATCCGCAGGATGAAATTGTCGAGATGCTGCAAGCCGAAGGTCGAGGCGATCAGATCACGGAAAAAGGCCTCCGACAACCGCTGCACCGAAGTGCCGATCTCGCCCTCGTCGTACAGGCTCATGAATTTCGGCAGCAGGTTCTCCCGCCCGATCTGGGGAATGATCAACGACAGGTTGTTCTGGTGAATATTGGTGTAGTAGGCATAGATGATGTCTTTGACTCCTTCCGAGAGGCCGCGGAAGATATCGAGGTACTGGGTATACGAAAAGCGCCGCACCTTGAGTGAACTCGAAAGCAGCGACAGATAGGTACTGAGCCGGCGGGAGCTGATGCCGTCGATTCGCAGGGCCTGCATGAACAGCTTGATCGACCTGACGATACTGTAGAACGTGGCCTGGGTGATAAAGGTCAGATTGACGGTGACCGAGAGTTTCTCCAGGTAGATATTGGCCAGGTTCTCCAGCCTGAACGTCAGGCTCAGGGCGTCGAATTTCCTTTCCTTGTACCGGCCGTAGACGGAGGGGATATCGACCGCGATATGGCGTTTATAATAAATATCCTCACGCGCCTCGAATTTCTCCGGTGAAAGGATGATCTCCTTCAACCCCTCGAGACTGTCGAGCAGGGCCTCGAGACTGCTTTCGGTGTCGTCGTGCTGAAGATTGACCAGGAGTTTTTCCATCTCCGGGAAACCGTCATGGACGGCCTGGAGCAACTCCGACCGCAGTTCCTCGAAGCCGAGCATGTACTTCTTGTACAGGAGCCGGTACATCTTGATCAGGAGTTCGAAGCGGCGGATTTCATGGGCTTCGATGTCCCCCTGACGTTTGAGAAACTGTGTTACGGCCTCTTGGTCGACCGCCAGCAGATCATTGATCCGCCTGAACGACATCTCGTCCCAGAGCCGCTGGACGAGCAGGCGCTGACCATCGACGAACGGTCCGTTCACCTGCACCTGATTCAAGACTTCGACCGGGAGAAAAGGGTGGAGCAGGTTCTTGTCCCTGGTCTTCCAGAACAGAAAAATCGCCTGAATGAAGTCGACGATCAGGTTGGAACTCTCGACATGACCCTGTTTGCGCAGGAAATGGATCAGGACATCCTTGCGCCGGTGGATCTCGTCGAGCTCAGTCGAGACATCCCGCAATTCCCCTTCCGACCCGATCTCGTTGTAGAAGACCGGCATCAACTTGGTGAACTGTTTGGCCAGGTTGTAGATCGGTTCGATCGGATGGTTCAGCAGTTCGGTGATGTCCCGCTGGAACAGATCGGTATCCTTGACGCAGGTGCCGGACAGCTTCAGATGAATGATGAGCGCGGAAAACAGCGTCGAACACCATTTCGGCTCGCGCATGATCAGATGCAGCCATACCCTGATATTGCTGAGATGGGCAGGGTTGGCCAGCGGCTGCCAGTCTTCGTCGACCCCTCGGACATTGGCATGCTGGAAACCAAACCGCACCACTCCCCAGAGAAAGGCCTCGACCATCCGGCTGTTGCCGCGATCGAAGACCTCACCGCCGAGGACCTGAATGCATTGCAGCGAGGTATGCGGGTATTTGCGGACATTGACCTTGAGCAGTTTGAAGGTGATGAGCAGAAACTCTTCGATCTCCTCGAAACTCTGCTGGCGAATCAGTTGGACCAGGCTGCGGTTGATTTCCCGCAGCATCTCCTCATGGATCAGGTGCAGGCCGGCCGTATCCATGATTTTAAAAAGAAACAACAACTTGTCGTTTTCGACGCCCGGATCCAGGGCAGAGGGTTGCCCCTCTCCCGGCCGCCCATCCCCCATATGCTCGACCAGCAGGTTCGGTATTTCACGGTAATACTTGACGATATCGATCCCAGCCGGAAGGTCCAGGACGCATCGCAGGCTACCGATCGGATCCTTCTCGAGGTCAAGCCCTTCCACCGTCGCCAGGTGCCCCTGAAGAGTTGCATGGGAAATCCTGGCAAAAATCCCGCCGAACCGGAAGTCCTCCGCCTTTATGCCGCAGCGATCGAGAAACCATGGCAGCGGATCGTCCTCCTGCAACCAGGAGAGGTAGGTCTTCTGCTGGACTGTTCGGGCGAATTCGGCGAGCGGCAGGAAATCGAACGACGAGGTGCCTTCACCCGCCAGCTCAAGAAGGCGGCCGGCAAACTTCTTGATCGGATGCTGGCCATGGACGATATGCGTCAGGAGAAGATTTTCATCTTCTCCATCCTGTCCGAGCCGGCGCAGCAGCTCGTTCAGAGGCTCGGCAAACCGAAGGATACTGTTCTCATCAAGCAATGAAACGATCTTCTCCAGCCACAGGATCAAGGCGCCGGCCGTTTGGTCGAGAAGGCCGGGACTGCGGCGGGAATCCTCCACGACGCCGAGGAAAATCCGGGAAAACAACCGAAATGACTCAGGACCCTGGGGGTGGGCGATGAAATGGTTGCTGTTTTTCAGGACAAAACTACGCAGCTGGGGAAGAATCAGGTTCCAGTTCCGGAATGGATGGCAGATCTCGTAGAGCAGCTTCTCGAGATTGGCATGGATCCCCCTGTACTTGTGGACCACATCGAGGAGCAACCGCAGGTCATCGGCGATCACCACCTCACCGGCGGTCTCCAACAGGTTCGCCCGCAGGGCGTCGGATTCGATATCAAGTTCGATGTTCAACGTTTCCACCATAACATTTCAAGAGGACAGGGCCGGGGGTGCCCGCCCGGCCCGACCGTTCGCGGGACCCCATCTCCCTGACTCCAGGCCTGTCTTCTCAGAGAAGCCTGGCGGTCCCCGGGATGATCCGGAACTACAGCAGCTTGTTGGCCTCCATGTGGAGGATCAGATCAAGCATGCGATTGGAATATCCCCATTCGTTGTCATACCAGCTCATGACCTTGACCGACTTGCCGATGACCTTCGTACACTTGCCATCGACGGTCGACGAGTGGCTGTCCCCCTTGAAGTCGATGGAGACAAGCGGCAGATCGGTATAGCCCAGATAGCGGTTCGCCGCCTCGCGCAGAGCCTGGTTGACCTCATCGACCGTCGTCTCCCTCTCGACCTCCATGACCACATCGACAATGGACACCGTCGGGGTCGGCACCCGGATGGCCAGACCATCGAATTTTCCCTTGAGCTCCGGAATGACGAGAGAGACCGCAGCCGCAGCCCCGGTCTTGGTCGGAATCATCGACAGGCCGGCCGCCCGTGCCCGGCGCAGGTCGGAGTGCGGGAAATCGAGCAGGCGCTGATCCCCGGTGTAGGCGTGAACGGTCGTCATCAGGCCCCTCTGAATGCCGAAGTTGTCAAGAATAACCTTGGCAACCGGGGCCAGGCAGTTGGTGGTACAGGAGGCATTGGAAACGATGTTGTGGACGGTCGTATCGTATTCGTCCTCGTTGACTCCCATCACGAACGTCTTCACCCCGCCTTTCGCCGGGGCGGAGATGATGACCTTGCTGGCGCCGGCATCAAGATGGGCCTGAGCCGAATCACTGTCAACGAAAAATCCTGTGCATTCCGCAACATAATCAACTCCGGCATCTCCCCAGGCGATATCGGCGGGATTGCGATGGCTGGTGACGGCGATATGCCGCCCGTCGACGATGATGCCTTTGTCATCAGCGGCGACCTCTTTTTCATACGTCCCCATCACCGAATCGTACTTCAACAGGTGGGCCAGGGTGGCATTGTCGGTGAGGTCGTTGATGGCCAAGACTTCGACCTCGGCAAAGGCCGCATCCCTGCTGATGGCCCTGAAAATGTTTCTACCGATGCGGCCGAAGCCGTTGATTCCGATTCGTATAGTCATATCTATCTCCTGTTATTCAAAGTGATTACCGGTGTCGAGCCCGGACTGACGGCCACCGACATGGACGCGCTCATCCATCGCTGCAGCCGGGCTTTTTCATAAAGTCGCTGATAGGCCTTCATGACCTGATCCCAGGTATGCCGTTCCTGGATGCGCAGAACCGCATCTCGCTGCATCTGTCGCATCCGCTCCGGCTTGCCGAAGAGGACGATGGCGCGTTCGAGTGCCTCCTGCAGGTCGGCCACCCCGCCGCGATAGGCGATGCCGGTCTGGCCGTCGACAACCTTCACCAAGCCCCCGACATGATGGACGATCGGGATGCTGCCGAACAGCTGGGCGATGTAATCGGTGAGTCCGCAGGGTTCGTACCGTGAGGGGATGACGAAGAAATCTCCCGCCGCATAGACCTGGTTGGCGCCCACTGGGCTGAAGCCGCGCAAAAAGCAGACCCTGCCGGCCAGCCCCTTCGTCTCCGCCAGGGATCGCAGTCTTTCTTCCTCGATCCGATCACCGCTGCCGAGAAAGAGCATCTGGCACTGTGGGTGGCGGCGCAGAAAGCTCACAAGCGCGGCGATGAGGATATCGATCCCCTTCTGCTCGCTGAGACGGCCGATGAACGTAAAGAGAGGGATTTCGCTGTTGTTTTCCAAGGTACCGATTATTTCGAGCCCAGCCGCCGGCGATCTCCTGCGCACCGCGTCAAGGAGTGCGGCCTTGCACATCTTTTTCCCGGCGAGCGCGGCGGCGGGGTCAACCGGATCGAACGCCGCGGCGATACCAGCCTTGTTCGGGTCCGACGGATTGTAATCCGCCGGATCGATGCCGTTGGTGACCCCTTCGATGACCACCCCGCGATCAGCAAGGAGATGGCCGAGCCAGCCGGTGCTCAGATCATCATCCGTTTCCTGGAGTTCCCGGGCATAATTCTCGCTGACGGTATTGAGCAGGGCATAGCGGCCGGCGGCGAGAAACGGGTCGAAGGCCGCAGCCAGACAGTTCGATTCGATGAAGCGTTGCGGCAGACCGGTAATGGCATGGGCAAACGGCAGGTCGGCCACCTCCTGATGGTAGCCGATCCCGGCGTTGTGTATGGTCACCAGACAGCCGGTCCGGCGAAAATAGCTCCTGAAACCCGGGGATTCGTTGATCAGCGCCGGAACGATCGCCGTATGCCCATCATGGCAGTGTATGACATCAGGGCGCTCATCGAGCAGCAGCATCAGTTCAAGAGCCCCTTTCTGCAACAGTATGTTCATCGCGAAATAGTCGATATGTCCCTTGCCCGCCTGTTTCCAGCCGGCATCATCCTCTTCCCGGGGGGTATAGGTATACACATCCATCTTCTCCCGAAACCGGTCCGACTCCAGCAGATACACAATCACCCCGCCCAGCCTGCAGGTCCATATCCGGACATCCTCCCGTCGTTCCAACCCGGGATAGTTCATATCCACTGCGAACAGGAGCGGACGCCGAACGAGGTTGTCCCGCAGCAGCCGGCACTCGAATTTCGCCGGATCGATAAACCCATACAAGGGCAGCACCACCCGGACATCGCAGCCCGCCACCGCGGCGAAACTTTCAGCCAACTGCTTGCTGACATCCTTGACGCCTCCCGCTCCGGCTATTTCGCCATATTCCCTGGTCAGCATCCATATCTTGCGAATGGTCTGTGCCTGTACGTTGTTTCGCTTCATTTTTCAACGGCCTGAGCAATGTTGGCGGAGGAGGTGGTCGATCAGTGTCAGGCGGACCATGGCCTCGCATACCGGAATAATACGCGGGAGCGCCGAAATGTCATGCCTCCCCCCGACCTTGATGGTGACCGCCTCTCCAGCGCGGTTGATTGTCGACTGCTCCCTTGCGATGGAGGGAATCGGCTTCACCGCCACCCGCATCACCAGTTCCTGTCCACTCGAGATACCGGCCAACACGCCCCCGGCATTGTTACTCACAAAACCCGTTGTACAGATACTATCATTGTTTTCAGATCCCAGCAAATCGGCGGCGGCGAAACCGGCGCCAAACTCGACTCCCTTGACGGCGCCGATCGACATCAATCCGTGCGCCAGGTCCGCTTCGAGCTTATCGAACACCGGTTCGCCGAGACCGGGGGGACAACTTGCCCGTATCTCGACGATGCCGCCGACGGTGTCTCCCCGGCCGCGAACCTCCCTGACCCGCTGCTCCATACGTTCGGCCGCTTCCGGGTCCGGGCAGCAATAAGGATTGGCATGGATGGTCGCCATATCACGCCGCGCAATCCGGATACCGCCGAGGGCGACGGTATAGGCGACAACTTCGATACCGTGCTGCGCCAGGACCTGAGCGGCAACCGCCCCGGCGGCCACCCGGGCGGCGGTCTCCCGCGCCGAGGCCCGCCCGCCGCCGCGGTGGTCCCGGATCCCGTATTTCGCCTGGTAGGTAAAGTCGCCATGCCCCGGGCGGAAGACATCCCGCAGGTCGTCATACGCCTTCGAGTGCGCATCCTTGTTGAAAATCACCAGGGAAATCGGGGTCCCGGTTGTTCTCGGCGCGCTCTCCCCTGCAGGAGTGAAAACGCCGGACAGGATTTCGATTGTGTCCGGCTCTTTCCGCGGGCTCGAGGCCCCGCCCTGCCCGGGACGTCTTCGTGCCATCTCCCGTTGGATTTTTTCGAGGTCCAGAGCAATACCGGGAGGACAGCCGTCGATGACCGCCCCTATCGCCGTGCCATGGGATTCACCCCAGGTCGTAACCCGAAAGACCTGCCCGAATGTATTGCCTGCCATCTCTCCACTCCTTCGCCTTGTCGCCGGCGATGTTCCCCATGGATCATCAGGGGGATCTCCGCCCTGGACACCCCTCTGTTTCTTTGATTAGATGCGATGCCTGTCGGCGGAACGGCGCCCGCTCCGCCGGTTCTTTCGTGCCACGGGCAGTCCCTGCCGCCCTGAACCCCACGCGAAAAATCGATGCATCCATTGCCGACGCACCCTTCTATTCTATGCTGATGCCGGGCCCTGTCAAGCCAAGAGATAGGAATATCAGATATCTACTTGATAATTTATAATTTAATCGACAGCAGGAGACTCGAACCTACATTCCAGGTCTGGGACGTTGACTGCGGGGAAGAAAAAACATATATTGAGGATCATTGGAAATCATCATCACCTTGACAATCTAACCGCATTTTTTCATCGGCCATCGTTCACCCAGACCTTTGGCGGGATCATTAACCGATATCTCTTGCCACAAGAGCCCAGTCTACACCAACACCTCCGGGGCATACATGAAGAGCGGCGAACTGTCAGTGTCCTCCAATCGACAGATGGAACTGATCGATATTACATCAGATATCAATAAACTGGCGAAGTCTGCTGCGGCCGGCACGGGGCTCATCCATCTCTTCAATCCCCACACCACCGCTGGACTCACCATCAACGAAGGAGCGGATCCGGCGGTTCGGGAGGACATCATCGCTGGTCTGTCGGCGTTCATACCCATGCACTATCCGTTCAAACACGCCGAAGGCAACTCTCCCGCCCATATCATGGCCTCGCTGATCGGTTCTTCCCTCACCCTCTTCGTCGAGGACGGTCGGCTTGTTCTCGGCCAGTGGCAGCGGGTTTTCTTCTGTGAATTCGACGGCCCCCGCCATCGTCACATCCTCTGGCGTTTCGCCGCAACCCTCTGACAAGAATCTACCATGGATAACAGCCTATTATCACCGTCGCAGATCTGTTTCGGTCTTGATCCTGATCTCGATCGCCGTTCTTTTTCCTGTTTTCTGCAACTTGCCGGCACCAGGGAATTCGCCGACATCCTCGCCTCACGCCTCGACAGCGACGAAATTGAACAGTTTGTTGATATGTTCACCGGACTGCTGCGAAAGCATATTTCCAAATCCGAATACCATCATCATTTCCTGCACGACGATTCCCATCACCACGACGAGAGCGAGGGGTAGACAGTGGCCGGGCATACGCTCATCGATCTTCGCAGCTTTCTCGACCTCCTGCAGCGGGAAAACGAACTTCTCGTCATCGAGGAAGAAGTCGATCCCCATCTGGAAATCGCCGAGATTCACCGACGAATCATCGCCAAAGGCGGCCCCGCGCTCCTCTTCACGAAGGTCAGAAACTCGCAGTTTCCAGTCACGACCAACCTCTTTGGAACGGCGAAAAGACTGGAATTGGCCTTTGGTCGGCGACCGCAGCAGTTCGTCAAAGGGATTGTCGACCTTGCCGAATCGGTCATGCCGCTGTCGATCGGCAAGATCTGGCACCGTCGGAATCTCCTGCTCGAAGGACTCAGGATCGGTCTCAAGACTTCGTCGACAGGGCCCATTCTCGAAAACTGCCAGACCCCACCCCGCCTGAGTAGCCTGCCGCTCCTGACCTCCTGGCATTCGGACGCCGGTCCATTCGTCACGCTCCCGCTCGTCTATACCGAACATCCGGGCGGGCGCGGCCACAATCTCGGCATGTACCGTATTCAACGGCATGACGACCAGACGACAGGTATCCACTGGCAGATCCACAAAGGCGGCGGCTATCATTATTTCGAAGCCGAGAAATTGAACCGAGCGCTGCCGCTGACACTGTATGTCGGCGGCCCGCCTGCCCTTATCCTCTCGGCGATTGCGCCCCTGCCCGAGGATGTCCCCGAACTGATCCTGACCTCCCTGCTGCTGGGATCGAAGCTGCAGATGACAAGGGACCCGCGCGGCGGCCATGATCTCGTATCCCATGTCGAATTTGCGATCAAGGGTATGGTCCCGCCGCATGAGCGAAGGCCTGAAGGCCCATTCGGCGATCACTACGGCTATAATTCTTTGCAGCATGACTATCCCGTATTCAAGATCAGCCATATCTATCACCGGAACAAAGCAATCTACCCGGCCACCGTTGTCGGCCGACCACGGCAGGAAGACTTTTTTATCGGCGACTTCCTCCAGGATCTGCTTTCCCCGCTGTTCCCTCTGGTCATGAAAGGCGTGCGCGAATTAAAAACGTTCGGCGAGACCGGCTTCCACTGTCTCGCCGCCGCCCGCGTCACCGACCGCTATCCGCGTGAGGCCTTTGCCAGCGGTCTCAGGGTACTTGGTGAAGGACAACTCTCCCTGACAAAGTTCCTCATTGTCACCGACGGCGACATCGACATCACGGACTTTTCAATTCTCTGGCCCCATGTCATCGAACGTGTACGCTGGGACCAGGATCTCTTCATCTTCGCCAATGTTTCCCAGGACACCCTCGACTATACCGGGCCATCGGTCAACAAGGGCTCGAAGGCGATGCTGTTAGGGCTGGGAAAGGAAAAATGCCGCGACCTCCCGCGTTCATTTTCCGGCAATCTGCCACCGGGGTGTTCGAAGCCGCATGTATATCTGCCGGGGACGCTGGTCCTTGAGGGAATCGGCTACACGGCCGACCCGACCCTTGCCGCCACGGTTGCCGGATGGGCCGATCTGCAGGACTGGCCCTTTGTGCTTGTCGTCGACGACTCCGACCAGGCCACTCGTTCGATGCAGGAATTTCTCTGGACGTTCTTCACCCGATTCGAACCCGCCGCCGACATCCACGCCTCAGCCGTCACCATGCAACGTTTCCATGTCGGCCTGCAACCGCCTGTCGTCGTCGACTGCCGGATGAAACCCTGGTACACCGACGTGCTCGAAGTGGATGAAGATACGATAAAACTCGTTGACTCTAAATTTATCAGAATGGTTCCGCATACATGGCGATGAACGATCAGGTACGACTGCAGAAGTTCCTGTCGCAGTGTGGCGTCGCCTCACGGCGGAAGGCAGAGGAGATGATCAAGGCGGGACGGGTGCAGGTTGATGGGATTATCGTCACCGATATGGGATACAAAATCACCCCCGGCCACAACAATATCACGTGCGACGGCCAGCCCCTTTCCCCCCGCAACAGGATGATCTACATTCTCCTCAATAAACCTAAGGGCTACGTCACCACCCTGTCCGATCCCCAGGGCAGGCCGATTGTGACATCCCTCCTGACGGGGATTGCCGAACGGGTATTCCCGGTCGGCAGACTCGACCTGGATACCGAAGGAGCGCTCATCCTGACAAACGATGGAGAATTTGCGCAGAAAGTACAGCATCCGAGTCATGAAGTCACCAAGACCTACGAAGCCCTTGTCGCCGGCCATCCATCCAAGGACCAACTTGCACAATTGCAAAAGGGAGTTCTCATTGAAGGGAAGATCACTTCGCCGGCTGAATTGACAGTTGTAAAAAAAATCAAACACGCCACCCTGATCCAAATCACCATCCATGAGGGCAGGAAACGTCAGGTGAGGAAAATGTTTGAAACCGTCGCCCACCCGGTTCTGCATCTAAAGCGGATTGCCTATGGCTGCCTGCGATTGCACCGCTTGCCTACCGGGAAATTCAGGTTGCTGAACGCCGGAGATCTGGAAAAGATTTTTTTAGAATTCCCTTTACAAACTAAAAAATAGCTGATTAAATCTAAACAGTTAGAAGGGAGCTTGGTGAAATATTCAGCAGCCCATGCTGTATTTTACTGATTATATTCAACAAATATTTGAACTTCTGGTTATCGATAATTAACGGGTGAACTTTATTTGGCTTTTTCGTTGACCGCCGCACTGAAAAACAGCCTTTTTCAGTACCCCCTATGTTCAGGGGCGCAATTCGACTTCCGGAAAACAGGAGAAAGGTATGAACAAATCAGAACTCATCGAAGCTCTGGCACAGGAAATCAATATCCCGCATCGCGAGGCTGCCGCGATCACCAACACCATCATCAATACAATGACGGAAGCACTGGCCAAAGGTGAGAGTATCGAGATACGGGGGTTCGGCAGCTTTGTCATCAAGAAGTATGATTCATACGAAGGACGCAATCCCAAGACCGGCAAAAAGATCAAGGTCAAACCGAAAAAGTTGCCTTTTTTCAAAGTCGGCAAGGACCTGAGAGAGCAGGTCAACGGCAACAAAAAGTGATTACAGGATCACGAACAGGGATTTTTCCGCCGCGTCGCGATTCTCAGCTCACATGCACATTCACCCCTGGGTGCCTGTCGCAACAATCTCTCCAACCAGATCGTATATATGGGCCTCGGTGATATGTACTTGAACTATATCACCGGGGGTTGCCTTGCCATCGACGATAAAGACACAGCCATCTACTTCCGGGGCCTGGGATCGAGTCCGCCCCTCCAATAGCAGTTCGGTTTCGCTGCTGAACCCTTCTATCAAAACAGGTTCTACACGACCTATATAATTCTGCAGCACCTGAGCGGATATATCTGCCTGAACACTCAGCAGATGTTGGCGACGCGCATCCTTTTCCTGCTCCGGGCACTGTTCCGGAAAATGCTCCGACGCACATCCCTCCTCGTTTGAATAGGCAAAGATTCCCACGTGATCGAAGCGCATCTCACGGAGAAACCTTTCCAGCAGGAGAACATCCGCCTCCTTCTCTCCGGGGAAGCCGACAAGAAGCGTCGTCCGCAAGGCAATCGCCGGCAGCCGGGAACGGATCTTGCCGACAAGGCTGTAGAGATCTTCCCTTGTGTATCGCCGATTCATCGCCGCCAGAACCGACGTGCTCGCATGCTGTATCGGGATATCAAGATATGGCACAATTCTCGGCTCCTCCACCATGATATCAAGCAGGCCGTCATCGATTCCAATCGGATACAGATACATCAATCTCAACCAAGGGATTGTTGTGGCAGCCAGGAGCTGTTCAAGCAGTGTTCGCAGATTTTCCTTTTTACCCCGTTCGGTTCCATAGGCTGTGAGATCCTGAGCGATCAGCGACAGTTCTTGCACTCCCATGTCCTGCAGAATCAGGGCCTCTTGAACGAGATCGGCCGTGCTCCGACTTCTGAGCCGGCCGCGGATAGCCGGGATCATACAATAGGCACACCTGTTGTTACACCCTTCTGTAATCTTTAACGAAGAGCGAAAATGAGGGGTAGTCAAAATTCGTGGATACGTACTGTCCGGGACATGAGGCGACGGGATTTCCATCCGGGCGGAAGGCCGGCCACGCAACAATGCCTCGAAATACCCAGCCATATCCTTACCGCCCTCAGTGCCGATAAAAAGATCAACCTCCGGCAATTCAGCCAGCAGCTGGTCTTTATAACGCTGCACCAGGCAACCGACAACAACCAGTTTTTTTTCGGGAAATTCAGCCTTTACCTTCGCCAGTTGCAGAATTTCATCGACCGCCTCTTCCACGGCAGACTGTATAAAGCCGCAGGTATTTATCAACAATATCTGAGCGAGAGATGCGTCTTCGACGATCTTCCACCCCGCCTGGACGACAGTGCCGAGGATGACCTCCGAATCAACAAGATTCTTGGCGCACCCGAGACTCACCATGTACACAGTCCGCTGCATGTTAAACCACGGCAAAGATATCTTCTGAAACAAGAGCCTGGGTCAGCCTCTTATTGATTTCCTGAAAATGCAGATCTTTGAAACCAGGCTTCCACTTTTCCCCGAGGAGTTCGTCGGAGACGAGGAAAAGCGCAGCGAACTCGATTGATCTGAAAGTGCAGACCGAGCATAGGGCCGAATATTCCATATCGATGCCAAGGACGTTGTCATCTCGCCAGAGTTTTAGCAGCAAGGCTCGACTCTCCCGGTACGGCGCATCGGTTGACCAGATTCTTCCTGACACCGGTGTAAAACCTTGATCGGACGCCCATTGCAACAGCATCTGCGAGAGTCTGCTCGAGGGAGCAGCCGGAACCACGGTCTGGTAATATTGCGAAGTCCCCTCTCCCGACAACGGCATCCCGCCAATCACGACATCGCCGATCTTGAGGTCCGGCGACAGGGCGCCACACCAACTGAGCATAAAGATACGTTCGACCCCGAGGGCAATCAATTTTTCTACCACCATGGCTGCTATCGGGGCACCAACGGCAGGCCCGGCAACACAGTAACGATTGGCATTGACCGAAAGCTTTGAGTGTGGAAATCCCCTCATCTCACCCCCCAGGTCAACGACCAAGGAGTGGCCGAGAGCGGCCTCCTTCGAATTGACCAGAACTATCCCGGTGGGGGGGAGGGGTTTTTCATGCTTGCCCCGTCTCGGGGTGATTATCGCATCGTCTTTCCAGGCTTCCATCTTGTCTACAATCGCTGCAACATACGTTGAATATAAACACAAAAAAGGGCCGCAGATCGCTCTGCGGCCCTTTTTGTCCAACTTGTTTTCAACAACTGATCTTCAACTTATCCAAGCAGCGGATTTGCATACAGAAGAATCAGGGAAATAACCAGCCCATAAATCGCGATCGACTCGGCAAGAGCCATACCAAGAATCATGAACACCATCAACTTCGGCTGTACTTCGGGATTCCGTGCCAAGCCCATGGTCGCACCCTGACCAACGGAGCCGATACCGATACCGGCACCAAGACCGGCGAGGCCGATAGAAAGAGCTGCACCGATACAGATCAACGCCAACTGAATGTTACCTTCCATTTTTTTCTCCTTTAAAAATTATATATGTTTGGCCTTCTTCCTAAAAAACCTAGCGTCCTACATTCAACACTGCATCACGACTCATCAATGTGCATGTTCCTTCGCCTGGCCAAAATACACCACGGTCAGCAGGACAAATACCATCGCCTGTACGAGGGAAACCAGGACACCGAGAATCATGATGGGCAATGGGGCGAAAAATGCACCGGCGAGCATGAAGAGAATGCCGAGAAGTGTTTCCTTCGCCATGATGTTTCCAAAAAGACGGATGGAGAGGGAGAGCAGACGGGCGAAGTTACTGATCAGCTCGATGGGCAACATCAGCGGAATAAGCCACCACATCGGACCAATGAAATGTTTGTAATAGCCAATCCCATGCGTACTGAAGCCGATGATATGATGGGTAACCCATACGATGATCGTCAGGGCCAGTGTCGTATTGATACTGGCGGTCGGAGACATGAATCCGGGGATCAGACCGATCAGATTGGCGACGGCAATGTAAATACCGAAGGTCGCAATCATCGGGAAGAACTTGTCCGTCATTTCACGGCCCATGTTGTCGGCAAAGAATTCGTCCATCCCACCGATCACGATCTCCCAGAAATTCTGGCCCTTGCCGGGAATCATCTCGAGATTTCCCAGGGTCAGCTTAGCTACGATGAACAGAAAGGCCATGACCAGCCAGGTGTAGGTCATGTATGGAGCGCATAATTGCTCAAGGATGGTATGCCCCACAGGTCCGTGCGGTACTGGAAGCCCTAGTTTCTCAAGGATGATCGAAATAAATAGTATCGGATGTTCCATAATCCCTTCTTACCTCCTCCCACTGAAGAAATAGCGCCTGGCCACATTTACCGCGGTAATCGTAACCGTAAACACTACCGTTGACAACCCCAATATCAATCCAAAGATATTGACCTTCTTATACTTAATCAGGACAAGCAGGACAATACCTATAATTACAATCCGTACCCAGAATTTGACGATGTATCCGATCCTGCTCTTTTTAACCTTTTCCTTTTCAGCCATCGGCCCCGTTGAGGAGGCCAGCGATCCGAAAAATTTGGTTACATCGTTATGTGATACCCAAAAACTCAGAATCGAGATGACCCCTCCGACAAACACCGACCACGAAAAGAAAGCAGAGTGAAAAATCCATGCACCCAGAGTCAGAACTGCCAGATATACCCAACTCATGACCTGCATCTTGTGCAGGGACATCAAGTCATCCGTCACGCTCTCGCCTTCCGGTCTATCACTTCTTTTTGTCCTGATGACGCCATACTATGTCTAACAGGTTTTTGAAACCGGCGGCAATGCCGAACGCCAGACCGATAAATGTAAACCATGGCGCCGTCCGGCCGTCGAATACCTTCTGGTCGAGGAGGATCCCACCGCCCAGACCGATGAAAATTGCAGCAACGAATGTAAACCCGACGTGACCGTAATTTGCCAGCAAGTGGATCCATTCATTTTTCAAATCCGACATCCATTTCTCCACTTTCAGGGGCGCGAGTTCGGTCCTGATATAACAGGTTTTGGTAGCACGCCTCTATGCCAAAGTCAATCGGTTTTTCACTTTTCGAGCAATTTCTTGAATGACCATTCAGTCATTTTTGCCGCCGTATCGAGATCTTTTTCCGAATGGGCCATGGACACGAAGGCAGCCTCGAACTGCGATGGCGCCAGATATATCCCATTGGCCAGCATCTGGCGATAGTGCTGGCCATATCTTCCGGTATCCGATCTCATCGCCGACTCGAAATCACTGACCGGATCCGGAGCGAAAAACACCGTCATCACCGAGCCAACCCTGTTGAGCTGCACCGGAACCCCGGTTGCTCTGCTGATCCCGTTCAGCATCTCCGCGAATCGCGCCGATTTGCGTTCAAGTTCGTCATAAACGCCCGGCCGTTGAAGTTCTTTCAACATGGCGATTCCTGCCGCCATTGCCAGAGGGTTTCCGGAGAGCGTCCCGGCCTGGTATACCGGGCCATCCGGGGCGATACAATCCATGATCTCCGCCTTCCCCCCATAGGCCCCGACCGGCAAGCCGCCGCCGATGATTTTGCCCAGACAGGTCAGATCGGGGGTGATCCCGAATCGTTCCTGAGCACCACCATAGGCTACACGAAAACCAGTAATGACCTCATCAAAGATCAGGAGAATATTGAATTCCTTTGTCAGCCGACGGATACCTTCGAGAAATCCGGGAGCCGGAGGAACGCACCCCATGTTGCCGGCGACCGGTTCGACGATGACACAGGCTATCTCCGAGGCCTTCTGCCTCAGGGTGTCCTCCAGGATTTCCAGGTTATTGTAGGGGATTGACAGGGTATTCTTGACAATATCCTCCGGAACCCCGGGGCTGCCGGGAATTCCAAGTGTCAGGAGCCCCGATCCGGCCTTCACCAGGAACGAATCGGCGTGGCCATGATAGCACCCGTCAAATTTGACGACGATATTCCGCCCGGTATACCCCCGGGCCAGGCGAACCGCGCTCATCGTCGCCTCAGTACCGGAGTTGACAAACCGTACCTTCTCGATCGACGGTACCGCCTCAACCACCATCGAAGCCAGATCCACCTCTGTCGGCGTCGGTGCCCCGAAACTGGTGCCGTCTACCGCTGCCGCCCGGATAGCAGCGATGACGGACGGATGTGCATGCCCGAGGATCATCGGCCCCCAGGAACAGACGAAATCTATATACTCGTTGCCGTCAACGTCGATCAGCAAGGCCCCCATGCCCCGTTTGATGAACAATGGATCACAGCCGACCGATCGACAGGCCCTGACAGGACTGTTCACCCCTCCGGGAATGACCCGCCGGGCCGCTTCAAACATTTTATCGGAAACAGTTCTTTTCATACATCCCCTTATCTTGGAACCAAGGCCAAGGTGTTGACGGCAGCAAATCAGCCCTTATTGTGGTGAGTGACGGCCGTCTGCACATTTGCAAACCGCAGGCCGAACGCCACGAAATATAGCATGCAGTCTGAAGAACTGTCAAACAGGAACCTTCTTGATTCCTCACTGATAATGCCGTCATTTGAAGGATTTCCCGTGCCGACAGCCGGTCTTCCCGCCGATATTTTTGCTTGTCAGCGAAATATCCAGCAGGTAAACTGAATCCACATTTCTTCGGCTGCTAACCAGTCCAGCTTGATCACGGCTGAACGATCCAATTCCGAATGAGAGGAGAGACACGCAATGGCAAATGATAAAGTCCAGCAGATAAATGATGCGGATTTCAATGCAATGATCAGTTCCGAACAGCCATCGCTGGTTGATTTCTGGGCTCCCTGGTGCGGTCCCTGCAAGGCGATCGGGCCAGTGGTCGAAGAACTGGCTGAGGAATATGCCGGCAAAGTGACTATTGCCAAGATGAATGTCGATGAGAATCCCGTCACTCCCGGAAAGTTTGGAATCCGTGCAATTCCGACCCTCATCCTGTTCAAAAAAGGAGAAGTGGTCGACCAGATTACTGGTGCTGTCGGCAAGGGACAACTGATCGACCTGATCAAAAAAGCCCTCTGATCCGCCCCCGCGCTGTCTGCCATCCAGGGGCATCCCATCTGCAGACAGCGCCTTCCCTCTTTTCGAACGTTCGTACTTCATGCAGAAAAACCATTTTGACCTCGTTATCCTCGGCGGCGGGCCGGCAGGTCTATCTGCCGGACTCTATGCGGCGAGGGCACGACTCGATCATGTCATGATTGAAAAAGGAGCCCCTGGCGGGCAGGTACTCCTTACCGACTGGGTCGATAACTATCCTGGCTTTCCCGACGGAATTTCCGGTTTCGATCTGGTAGAAAAGATGTCGACCCATGCCCGGCGTTTCGACCTCAATACCCTTACCGCCGAAGTGGCACGTGTCGATCTGAGTGATCATGGCCAAAAACGACTGATCCTCGACAACGGATCGGTGATCGGTTGTCACTCTCTCATTATCTGCACCGGTGCCAGGGCGAACACCCTCGATATTCCAGGCGAGCACGAACTCCGAGGCAAAGGGGTCTCTTACTGCGGCACCTGCGATGCCCCATTCTACCGGAACATGCATGTGGCGGTCATCGGCGGCGGCAATACCGCGATCCAGGAAGCGGAGTACCTGACGAAGTTTGCCAGCAGAGTAACCGTCATCCATCGCCGGGAGCAATTACGGGCAACCAAGATCATCCAGGAGACAGCCTTCGCCAACAGCAGGATCGACTTTATCTGGAACAGTCGAGTGACCTCCATCGCAGGGACAACTGGGGTGGAGCGGCTCAACCTTGTCGACAACAGCGGGAGGACGTCGACTCTCGATGTCGAGGGTGTTTTTATCCTCATCGGCGTGACCCCTAACAACACCTGCCTGCCTCTCGACCTTCTGCAGGCCGACAAATGGGGCTTCATTCCAACCGATGTGGAAACCTGCACCGCTGTTGCCGGGGTCATGGCCGCCGGCGACATCCGCAGCAAGGCAGTCCGCCAGATCGTCAATGCCGCCGGGGAAGGAGCGACCGCCGTGCTTGCCGCTGAGGCCTACCTGCAAAGCCTTAAACGTTAACACCGGAGAGCAATGGACAACTCAAATCAATTTTCGGCCAGAGCATACCGGGGATCGATAGTCATCAGAATCTGCATCCTCATCCTCTTGTTGAATATCGCTGGCTGCGCCAAGATGAAGGACATGCTGACCTTTACCGGAGAAGCAGAGGATACAGCAACGTTGACCGTCAATAATCTGGTGACAAAGGGGATGGATGACTACGCCGTCGGCAAATACTTTACCGCCCTCGAGTACTTCCAGGAAATCCTCGACCGGTATCCCTTCGCGCCGGAAGCAACACTGGCCGAACTCAAGGCTGCCGACTGCAATTTTTTCCTCGAAAACTATGCCGAGGCCCTGGTGCTTTACGAGGCATTTGAGGAGAAGCACCCGACCAACGAAGCCATGCCTTACGTCATTTACCAGAAGGCTATGTGCAACTACAAACAGATAGACCGAATCGACCGTGACGTCTCAGGGGCGGAAAAGGCCGTACAACTCTTCAGTCAACTGATACGGGCCTACCCGAATTCACCCTACACCTCCGAGGCCAAGGCACGGATCAAAGCAGCCCGTCAATTCATTGCCAATCATGAATTCTTTGTGGTTGATTTCTACATCAGGAGAAACAAGATCAGTGAGGCTGAAACGCGTTTGAAGTATATCCTGGCCACCTACCCCGATGCTGAGATAGCCCCACAGGCCAAGGAACTTCTGGCCCGGATTCAGGCCGGCAATCCCCCGAAACAGACCCTTTCCTCGTGGTTGCCCAAAGTCGCTCTTCCCGACTGGGCTAAATTTTCATCATCGGAGGAAGAGGCCCCGGAAAATCCGGCTGCGAAAGACTGACTGCAGCACCGAAACTCTGCTCCTGTATATCCGAAACGCCGATGCAACCTGCCATCGGCGTTTTCGTTTCAACTGGACAAGGCTTTGTCGATCAAACGATCAGTTCCTCCGGCACGACCCATTCCTCGGCGAGCGACACCGCCATTGCCCGCACCGGGCACACTGGCACACAGAGGCTGCAGCCGGTGCATTTCTGCGGATCGAACAGCACCTCCATCGATGGCCGCTTGATAAAGAGAGCGCCAACAGGGCAGACTCCGGTGCAAGCACCGCATTGGAAACATTTCTCGTCATCGCGATGGATGCGTGCAGCCAGTCGCTCGACCTGGACGCCCAACCCTTTCAGATATTCGAGAGCGGCATTGACATTGTGTTTGCTGCTCCCTTTCAGCTCGAGGATCATTACCCCTTCTCTCTGCAGCAGGATATCGGCCTTCAGGATATTGAATTCGATATCATATTCCTTGACCAGCTGATAAATAAAAGGCTGGTCGCTTGTCTCTTTAGGGAACCGCAATATGTAAATCTGAGTAAACACGTGGTGTCCTTCATTGGTCCCTGACTGATTGGACCGCCTGGTTTGTATCTTCGCTCCTGCATCGCACCGAAGTCCTCACCACCCCGGCTTTGCTGCATGAGCCCCGTTCATCTTTTCCTGCACAGCCTGTTCCAACCCAGCCAGCACCACTGCCAGGGGCCTGTCGGTATCGATGCTCACAACCTGGCCTGGTTCCAATTCATCGGGAGGCATGAAATGCACCTTCTGGTGCAGATAAATTTCCCACCGGCCATCGGAAACCGCGTGGGGGTCGACAGCCCTCTCGGCCAGTCTTTTTTTCACCGTTGATTCAGGACAGGTGCAGAGGATAAAAAGCAGTCGGCAGTGCCCTGCAAGTCCCTGCCGAAGACGGCTGCGCTCCTCTCGCGACTGGTATGAGGCATCCAGGACAACACAGAAATGGCCGTCTCCGGCGAGATAGGACTGAGCGCGACGCAGCAGTTCGTCATAGGTGCGGCGGGTGAACCCGGGGGTATACATGCCCTCGTTCCAGGAGTCCCAACTCCGATCCCGCTGTCCCAGCCCCGCCAGTTCCTTGCGGACGATATCGGAGTTGAGATAAAGGCCCTTCTGCCGTTCGGCCCAGGCCCTGGCCAGGAAGCTCTTCCCCGTGGCGACCATGCCGAAAAACACATAGGCTGTCTTCCTCGTCTCGGCGTTCACTATGAGATCCCGGTATAGGCTTCAGCCAAAGCGAAATAACGTCCGGCCTGCTCCCTGCATTCACCGGCTGTGCGCTTATCGACCCCGGGATCAATCGCCGTCAACAGATTGATCTTGCCACGCACATAGGCACGATAGCATTTGTAGAATCCGAGCATGGACAAAAGACCTGAATCCCCTGACGCCTCCATGAAACGTTGTATAAAATACTCGGAGAGATTGTGCAAGCCATGGAGATCGAGGTCCATGGCGAGAAAGGCCACATCAGCGGCAATATCGGTACAGCGAAGGCGGTGGCTGAACTCGATGCAGTCAAAGATGATGACCTCGTCGGCGAGACAGATGTTCGCCGTGTGCAGGTCACCATGACAGTCACGTATCCTCCCCTCCGCCATCCTGTGGTCGAAAAGGCGACGATCGGCGAGGAACCCGGCGGCGAAATCGTGTATCCTGTCGAAGCACTCCTGTGTCAGCCCTTCTTGCCCGATATACGGAGCCGTCTGCCGGAAATTGTCCATGACACTGCGGCCGACTTCCCTGACGCTGCCGAACCCCGTCACCGTCGCCGCACTCTCGCTCCGTTCATAAAACGGCACCAGCCGGGTCACGATCCTGTCGATATCCCTTCGGTCTACCCCACCTTCGCGGATCAGCCGATCCATCATCCGCTCTTCCGGGAGCCGGGCCATCTTCACCCCGTACTCCACCTTCCGGCCACGGCCCCCAAGGCGAAATGCCCCGTCCTGACACGTCAGCGATACCAGATCGAGATAGACGTTCTCCGGACAGAGACGGCGATTGAGCAGGAGCTCCTGCCGGCAATAGTAACGCCTGCGGGGGAGCGTCGAAAAATTAAGAAACCCGAGATCAACCGGTTTTTTCCATTTATAGACAAAAGATCCGGCAAGGACAACATACGATATATGGGTCTGGATCAGCCGTACCGCATCAACCGGATGGGGATAGACATCGGCATTCATGAGAAACTGAACGTATTCCGGTAATCTTTCAGGATTCATCACACACTCCTGACGCCTACTTGACCATGTATCCGACGGGCCATGCATCTGTTGCGATCACACATCGATAATAGCACGAAATTGACCAGGACGTAAATCTCTCCATATCCTTTACCTCGACGCCAGAACATGCTAGTCTGCACGCTGGCTTCAAAATCGATCGCATCATCTCTGCAGTTCGCTGCTCACATCTCCCGACATCGCCTGATGGAACAGAATTTTCTCAAACACCTCCTCCTGCTTGTCCAAGACGGTCAATGTTCTGTCGATAGCGCCCTTCACCAGCTGAAACATTTCCCGGCCGAAACGATGACCGATGCCTGTATTGACCATCATCGTTCTCTCCGCACCGGGATGCCCGAGGTGATCTATGGGGCTTCAAAATCTGCAGCGCAGATCATCGCCATTGCCAAAGCGCTGCTGCCGCACACCTCTCCAGTGCTCGTCACCAAGGTTGGGGAGGACAAGGCGAGGGCCATCCGCGACGAACTGCCGGCAATGGTCTATCACCAAGCCGCCGAGATGCTGAGCGCCCGCGAAATACAA
>Ga0209066_10002199_pt1 | contig 24230 bp, 27 predicted proteins | sample All_14_2_FD_187198 | JGI IMG/M metagenome (GOLD analysis project Ga0209066, IMG submission 187198) | Freshwater microbial communities in response to fracking from Pennsylvania, USA - Allegheny Zone_MetaG_DW_15 (SPAdes) (version 2) ... | reverse complement strand
GTCAAAGCCCAGGCAGAGCGACACCGCATCCGGCAAGGCCTGCTTGAGGGCTGCCGCCACGCAGTCGGTGGGGATCACGTCAAAGCCCACACCCGGGCACAGCACCACGCCGGCCCGGCGTGCGGCGTCGTCGGCTGCACGCACCTGCTCGAACACGTCGATCTCGCCGGTGATGTCCAGGTAATGCGCCCCAGCCTGGATGCAGCCCTGAACCATGGGCTGGCTCGTGGCAGAAAACGGCCCGGCCGTCAGCAGCACCAGCTTGACGCCTTGAAGCTGGCTGGCCAGCGCTTGCGCGTTGTCCAGATCGAAAACACGGCTGGGCAGCTTCAAGGCCTGGGCCAGTTGCTCGACCTTGGCGCGGTTGCGCCCAGCCAGGATGGGCGTCATGCCCCGTGCCACGGCTTCTCGGGCAATCAGCTCGCCCGTGTAGCCATTGGCGCCATAGATCATCCAGCTCATGTATCGCCTGTCATTTGAAGGGGTTGAAGGCCTTGCCCAGTCGGTAGCCCAGCCACAGCGGTGTGGGCCGCATCACGGCCGCCAGCACCTTGTTGACCCAGCCAGGCACGCACACCGGCTTGCCGGCCATCACGGCGGCGATGGCCTCTTTGACCACGTCTTGCGGCTGTTGCCACAGGATGCGCGGCAGATGGTTGGCGGTGTCTCTGGTGCCCATCACATCATGGAACTCGCTGAAAGTGAAGCCCGGGCAAAGGGCCGTCACATGGACGCCATGCGGCTTGAACTCCATGTCCAATGATTGTGACAGCACCAGCACATACGACTTGATGGCCGAATAGAGCAGGCTTTCTCCCGGTGGGGACAAGGCCGCCAGCGAGGACACATTGATGATGCGGCCCCAACGCCGCTCGATCATGCCGGGCGCAATGCAGTGGGTGAGTTCGGTCAGCGTGCCCATCATCAGCTGCATCTCGCCACCCAGTTGCGACCAGGGTGCCTGGGCAAACTTGGCGTGGCCCGACAGCCCGGCGTTGTTGACCAGGAAGTCGATGTGCCAGTTCAGTGTCTGCAAATGGGCCATGACGGCCGCCGAGGCACCAGGGCTGGCCAGGTCCGCCGACAGCACTTCGCACTGCACCCCATGCTGTTTGGCCAGTTCGTCGGCCAGGCTTTGCAGGCGATCGCCACGGCGGGCCACCAGCAACAGGTCATGCCCTTGTGCCGCCAGTTGGCGGGCGAAGGTGGCGCCGATGCCGGCCGATGCGCCCGTGATCAGGGCTTTGCGACGAGGTGTGCTCATGGTTTGGCAAGGTGTTGGAGTGCAGGGATTTCACGGCGGACATCAAAACCCGCCTTGGGGGTGCCGATGTCGCCGGCATACGGTGCAACCGGGCCGCTCAACACGAAGGGCAAGGCCACTTGGCGCTGCCGGCTGGTGAAGCCCCATGTGCCCAGCCCGAGGTACAAGCCGGGCGCGACGCGCCTGACCTCGTCCACCATGTGGATGGCGCCGCACATGGACCCAAAGGCTGCGTACACCAGCGTGTAGGCCGGACGCCCGTCGTAGCGCGATGGCGCGATCAGCGTGTGCATGGGGTAGCGCTGCACCTGGCGCCCCAGGTGCGCGAAGGCGTTGTAGCCCCGGCCAGCTTGCTCGGACACCGGCCTGAAGGCCTTGCACAGCCAGCGCCCCGGCATGAGGGGGTTGTTGACGGTCAACTCGCCCATGAACTGCGCCAGGGCATTGGGCTGGGCCAGCAAACGGGCGGCGAACTCGCCATTCATCTCGCTCACGCTGGGTGCGGGCAAGCGCGCAAACAGGGCCATGAGCGCCTTGAAGTCCATGCGCGACAACTGGGGCTCGGTCAAATCAGACACGTGTGGGCTGGTGTGATTCATGATCTTGAATGACGTTCAACAAGTGACAGTGTAGCATTTGTTGAATATCATTCAAGATGTACCCCAGACCTGTGAGCCATGGCCAGAAACAAGCGAGAAGTCGACCCTGAAGTCAAACGCGAGCAGATCGAGGCGGCCGCCTGCATGCTGTTCCTGGTCGAAGGCTATGAAGCCACGTCGATGGCCACGGTGGCCAAGGCGGCGGGCGTGGCGCCCAACACCCTGTACTGGTACTTCGCCAGCAAGGACGACCTGCTGGTGGCCATACTGGACCGCCTGGTCAACCGCGCCACGGCGCAACTGGCCGACATGCAAGGCCACACCTTGTCCGCGCAATTGAGCTGGCTGCTGACGGAGTTCCAGCAGGCCAGCAAGCTCATTTCAACAGTGCACGCGCGCCTGGACAAGTCAGAGCAGATCCGCATCTGGCACGACCGCTTTCACGCCATGCTCGACGCGATGCTGGTTCAGCAAATGGTGTCCAAGGGCATGTCGCGCGCCAAGGCATCGGTCATGGCCACGGTGGGCACCTATGTGGTCGAGGGGTTGCTGTCGCACCCGCATACCGCCCAACAGGCCGACAAGGTGGTGAGCTGGTTGTCGGGCAATGGCAAGCTTTGAGGCCGCTTGCGCCAACGGCCCTCAGAACAGCTCGGTCATCAAGGCCAGCTCGCTGCTCGTCAACGCAAAGGCCTCGATGGCCAGGTCTTGCTTCATGTGCTCGGCCGATGTCGTGCCCGTCAAAGGCTGCACGCCGATCTGCGTGAGGTACCTGAACAGCACCTGCGCGGGTGTGCGCTGGTAATAGCTGGCCAGGCTGCTCACCGTGGTATCGGCCAGCACATGCGGGTTGGCGGTCAGCGTCCAGAAGCTCTGGTAGACGATGCCGTGATCGCGGCAGTAGGCGCGCAGTTCGCGGTCGTATCCCGTTTTGGCATGAAAGCGGTTTTGCAGCACCATCGGCTTGACCTGGGCCGCCTGCCACAAGGCCTTCAGCAGATCCAGGCTGTAGCAATTGCTGATGCCCAGGCGCTTGACGCCATCCGCTTCAACCAGCGCCTCCATGGCCCGCCATGCGCTGAGGGTGTCAGCCTCATCGGCCAGCGGTGAATGCAGGATCAAGGCATCGAGGTAGCTGGTCTGCAGGTTGCGCAACGAAGCCTTGAAGGACTGCGCCACCTGCACGCTCACGCTGGCATCGGGGTCGTACGGCAGTTGCGCCGGGTCCTGGCTGGACAGGGGCGTGAACTTGGTTTGCACGTACAGGTCTGCGCGGCTCAGCGCCGGCCCCAGCGCCGCCGCGATGCCCTGCCCCACACCCGCTTCGTTGTAGTGCTTGGGCTGACAGGCCGTGTCGATCGCCCGAAAGCCCAGTTGCAAGGCCTGGGTGACCAGGCGTGCCGTGTCGGCCTTCTTCCAGGCGGTGCCGTAGATGATGGGGGCGCTCATCAGGCCAGTGTAGGGCCGGCCTCGTCTCGCTGCACCCTGCCCCGCAAAGCCCCAGCGCCAGGTTCAGCTTGCGGCTTCTACAGGCAAGTCCAGTTCGTGCCACAGCAGCATGCCGCCGCGCATATTGGCCAGGCGCGTGAAGCCGCCTTGCCGCAGGATGACCGTGGCCTGGCCCGAACGCATGCCGGCGTGGCACACCGTGATCACGGGCCGGTCCTGCGGCACCTCGGCCAGCCTGGCCTTCAAGGTGTTCAGGGGCAGGATCTGCGCCCCTTGGATGTGGCCCAGGCGCGCGTCCACTTCGCCTTCCTGGCGCACATCGAGCACCAGCACCTCGCTCAGGTGCTCGGCCACCCATTCGGGCTCGATCTCCAGCAGCCCGGCATAGGTCTGCCGCACCGGCCCCCAATCGGCCAGACGGGGCACCTGGCCATCGGCAGGTTGACCTGATCGCAGGTTCGCGGGCAAGGCCACCGCCAGTTGCTTGGGGTGAGGCAAGTTCAGGTTCTCCATGAAGCCGACGAAGTCGCGCTCGTCTGCATGGCCGCCGATGCGCGGGTTGTGCACGCGCTCCTCGCCCACCGACGACATGGTGCGACCGCTGTAGTCGTGCGCGGGGAAGACCAGGCAGTCATCGGGCAGGCTGAACAGCTGCTCGGTGATCGAGTGGTAGAGCGTGCCGGCATGGCCTTGCTGGAAATCGCAGCGGCCCGCACCCCGTATCAACAGCGCATCGCCGGTGAAGACCATGCGGCGGTCGTCGCTCACGTAGGAGACGCAGCCGTCGGTATGGCCAGGTGTGGCGCGCACGTCAAGGTGGCGGTGGCCGAAGACAACGATGTCGCCGTGGTCGAGCAACATGTCCGCGCCTTGCATGGCCGCACCATAGCGTCTGGACACGCCGATGCGGCAGCCCGTGGCCTGTTGCATCAGCCAGGCGCCGGTAACGTGGTCGGCATGGCAGTGGGTGTCGAGCGTGGTTACGAGCTCCAGCCCCAGCTCTTCGATCAGGGCGCGGTCACGCAGGTGCTGCTCGAACACCGTGTCGATGATCACCGCCTGCCGGGTGATGGGGTCAGCCAGCAGATAGGTGTAGGTGGACGAGGTGGCGTCGAACAACTGCCGGAAGATCAATTCGCTGTACATGGGCGCTCCGTTTGCTCAGCGCCCTGTTGCAGGCGTTGTCATCCAACTGACCAGCACCTGCCGGTCAGCCTCGCTCACCTTCATGCCCTCGCGTTCGCACGCGGCCAGGGCGATGCCGCAGATCATGGCCACCAGGTCTTCATACGTGGTCTGCACCTGGGCCAGGTCAAAGCCGCTGAACAGCATGGCACGCAACAAGGTGTTGGCGTGTGCGCGCGCGATGGGCACTTTGCGGTCCAGGCTCAGGTCGCGAACGTGTTTGGTGGCGGCCGCCAGTGAGTGCTGGCCCGCTTGCAAGGCGCTGGACAAGCCTTCCAGAAACACCCGGTACTGGCTGCCCGACATGGTGGGGAAGTTCGCCACCTGGAGCATGGGCGCCACGGTGGCCCAGCGTGCGTCCTGGTCGGCCTGGCTGGCGCCATCTTCGCCCGACTGCGCAAGGAAGTCCAGCGAGTGGCGTTGCGGGTCGAAAGCATAGCCGCCGACATTGGCCCACGAGATCTCGACACCGGAGGGGTTCAGCGTTTCCAAGAGGCGCTTGAAGGTGCCACAACCATGCCAGTCGGCATCGATGCCGGGGCAGCGCTGGCGCACCAGGTGGGCCAGGCGCGCGATCGCCACGGGCCGCGCGGACGCGGCCACCTCTTGCGACAGAACGGCCTCGACCTGGGCACGCAGGTCGACCGCTGGCTTGCTGGGCTCGGGCTCAGGCGGGAGGTCGGCAGGGTCGGCTTTGAGGGCCAGGGCGCTGTCGGCCTTCACGCGGCGTGGATCGAGGATGCAGTTCATCTCCCGGTCGATGCGCAGCGGGCCCAGTGGCAGCTCGCGCAGCAAGGCGGTGAAGGTGCCGCGCCCGGCCCAGTTGCTGTCGGTCAGGCCGGGGATCTGGGTGGCCAGGATGCGGGTCAAGGACGTCAGCGGCACCGGCGCGCTGGCCTTTTCGACGACGTCCCAGGTGAGGGCCTCGGCCTGGGCCAACAGGCCTTCGAGGTCGCGCGTGTGGTCGGTGAGCTGGTCCTGGTCCTTGAAGCCCAGGGCATCGTGGATGAAGGCTTCAGGGTCGATGATCAGGTCGGACGAGGCATCGTAGGAGGCCGAGGTCGCACCGGCTGCAAAGATGGTGGTGCGGCGGTCGTCGCGGCGCAGTTTGCGCAACACGGGGGTGAAGTCGGCGTCGGCCGAAAACACGATGAACTCGTCGTAGCGGGTGTCGCTTTGCAGCACGTCCACGATGTCCAGCACCATGTGGATGTCGGTGCTGGTCTTGCCGGCCGTGGTCATGGGTGGGCAGTCCACAATTTCAAAACCCGCCTTGCTGAAGCCGAAGCGAAAGCGCTGGTACATCACGGGGTTGAGGTAGCAGCGGCGCACCAGGATGCGGCGCTTGACGGGCTCGTCGGGCGCCAGCGGCATTTGCAGCTGGGTGGTGATCCAGTCCATCCAGCGCATGGGGTCGCTGGCGAAGGCATCGGCGTAGGCAAAGTCCAGACGCCGCAGGCCCGAGTACACGTTGTCAAAGTCAACAAACAAGGCAGATTTCATCCTTTGATCCTAATCGCATCAAAGCGCATCAAAGCCCATCAAAGGATGAGATGGCTTTCAGGCGGCGCGTGCGGTGAGCCGCACAGACAACACCCCCAGTTCGCCAAAGCGCAGCGACACATCGCGCTCGACCGGCACGCCAAAGGTGCCCGCGAACGAGCCCGTGATCACCACCTGCCCGGCGCGCAAGCCCGGCCCCTGGTCACGCAGGTGGTTGGCCAGCCAGTAAAGGGGCAGTCGCGGCAGCGGGTCGGGGTGCTGGCCGGCTCGCTCGGTATCAGATTCGCCTTCGATGCTGATACCAATGCGCATGGCATGGGTTTGCTGCGCGGCGGCGGCATCTACTTCAGGGCCGATGAACAGGCCCTGGTTGACCAGGCCATCGGCCAGTTTGTCGGCAAAGCTCAGTTCGCTGCCGTCCTCGTAGCGGCTGTCGATCAGCTCCAGCGCCAGGTGGGTGCGCGCGATGGCGGCATCGACCTCGGCCGGTGTGTAGCGCTGTTCGCGCGGCGGCAGGTCGTGCCCCAGGACAAAGGCCAGTTCGGGTTCAATGCGCACCAGGCCGCCATGCGCCCAGGCAGCGCAGGGGCTGGCCTGGTGGATGGTGCGGGCAAAGATGGGCGCGACAACCAGTTTGTCTGGCCCCGGCGTGCCGCATTTCCAGCCACCGATGGCATCGCCCATCAAGGGGCTGACGGCGTTCTGGATGGCCAGGGCCTGCGCGATGGTGTGGGGCCGCAGTTCGGCGGGCAGTGGGGGGCCCGCCTGCCCGGCCAAACGCCGTTCGGCCAGGATGCGAGCGGCGCGCAGGGTGGTGTCGGGGGCAGGTGTGCTGGGTAAGCTGGATGGCGGCATGCCGACATTGTCTGCCAGCCTGGCCACAGCTCAGTTGTGGGTGCGCAAGGCCAGGCGGCGCCAGGGCCCATGGCCGTCCGTGGCCGCGGTATCGGTGTCAGGCCCCGAGGCATGATCTGATTGGGACTGGCTGCGCGCCACGTCCATCAGGCGCGCCATGTTGATGCGCAGGCCGGTGTTGACGTCGGTGGCCTTGATGATCTTGCTGAGCTTGAAGACACGCTGGGCACCGGTTCGCGAACACCAGGCGGTCAGGCGCCTGGCTTCGGGGTCGACTTTCAGGACACGGACCAGGGTGAAAAGCAAGACACCGTTGTCGTCCACGTAGATCAGGTCCCAATGGGTGGAGGGCGCGTTGCCGCCGTGCACGCGCCTGCCAGGCCAGAACAGGGCCCAGGCGATGCCTGCGACGCAGGCCACGATGCTCAGAAAAGCAAAGGCTTGGGTTCCGGTTGTCATGGCGCACTCCTTTTCCGACACGGGAAATGCCCCGTTTGGCGTTCAATGAATGCTAGGCAATTGCGCGCCAAAACAAACCCCGCCAAAGGGGGTGTCCCCTGCCAATTTAGGGGGATGCGCCTGCGCGTCCCCCCAGTATCAGCGGCCGGCATGCTCGACCTCGCGCAGCGTGGCCTGGGCGGCGGCCAGCCAGGCGGGCTCGCTGGCCTGGGCGCGTCGCACGGCCTGGCGCGCAGCGGCCAGCGCGGCGGCGCGCTCACCTTGTTGCAAGCGCACGGTGGCCAGGTTGTTCCATGCTGCGGCGCTGTCATGCTGATCGGCCAGGCGCTGGAAGGTGGCGGCGGCGGCACCCATTTCGCCCGCGGCAAACTGGGTGTTGCCCAGGCCCAGGCCCAGCACCAGGTTGCCAGGCCAGCGCTGCAGGGCTGACTGGTAGGCCTGTTGCGCCAGGGCGGGCGGGTTGCCGCGCTCGAAGGCCACGCGCCCCTCGACCACGGCGGGCTCGGTGGCCACCAAAGGCACGGTATCAGGGCGCAAGGCCACGAAGGCCCAATGCTGAGACCGGGCCCAGGTGTGCTCGAAGGTGCGCAGTGGCAAGGCCAGCTCGCGCGTGGTGCCTGATCGCAGCAGCACGTCCTGTGTGTCCAGGTCGTAGCCGACGACCACCGCGTAGTGCCACAGGGGGTGGATGCTCAGGCCCAGGTTGAGCAGCACAACAGCCGGGTGGCCGGCTGCGACCTCGCGCAGCAGCGGCGTCAATTCGGGGGGCAGGCGGGTGCTGACAGCGCCATGTCGGCGTGCGGCGGCCAGCATTTCGATCTGCAGGCTGCCGCCCCGATCCGGCACGAACACCTCAGGTGTCAACACCTCGGGGGTGGTGGGCAGACCTGCAGCGCCCAACGCCGTCGCCAGCGCGGCGGGCCCACATTGCAAGTCTGTCTGCGCAAAAAAGGGCGTGTCAGGCAGGTTGACGCGCACCGGCAGATCCGCAGGGCGGTTCGCCAGCAAAGCGTCTGTCTGCACGGCCCGCAAGGAGGCGCAGCCCGTCAGCATGCTCAGCCAGGCCCACACGGTGAGCCAGGCCAGCCGACGGGCCCATCGCCTCATGCGCCACACACCTCAGCGAATGGAGCGTGTGAAAGGAAAGACCTTGGTGAAGCCCAGGATGTCGGTGATCAGCAGCACCACGAAGATGAAGATGATCACGCCCAGCACGTCCGAGGCACCTGCGGGGGCCGTGTCGAGCTGGTCGGCCAGCGCCACCACCTCGGTATCAGACAGGGAGGCCACACGTGCGCGGGCTGCGTCCATGTCCACGCCCTTGTCCATCAAGGCTTGTGCGACGTCGGCACGGTTGAGCATCTCCATCACGTGCACGCGGCTTGCGGCCGTGTGTGCCGCGGTCTGCGCGTCCACCGATTGAACGGCGACGGCCTCCGTGGTGATGAGGGCGGCTTGCGCCACCTGCAGGCCAGCGGAATGGCTCATGGCGATGGCCACGGTCCAGGCGATGAATTTCTTGGTCTTGATCATGGTGACTTCCTCAATGCAATGGCGGCGAGGCGACCCCTCGGCCACCTTGTCGTGCAGAGGAGGATACAACGGCGACCTGGGTTGGTCTGTGTGGCAACCCACCCAGGGTCGCCTTTAACCCGCTGCCCCCACCGCCCAGACGGGCTTGCGCTTTTCCAGGAAGGCGTTGACGCCCTCGCGCTGGTTCGGGCTGTCGAACAGGTCGACGAACTTCTCGCGCTCCAGCGCCAGGGCCGCATGGCGGGGCACGCCCTGGCGCGCAGCGTGGATCAACTGTTTGCTGTAGGCGACGCCTTCCGGGCTGAGGGTGGCCACGCGGGCGGCCATCTCGCGGGCTTTGGCCAGCGCCGTGCCGGTGTCGACCACTTCTTCGACCAGGCCGATGCGCAGCGCGGTGTCGGCGTCCACGCGCTCATTGGTCAGGATCATGCGCTTGGCCCAGCCTTCGCCCACCAGCCAGGGCAAGGTCTGCGTGCCGCAACCCGCAGGCAGCAGGCCCACCGAGGGCTCGGGCAAGGCCATCTGGGCATGGCGCTCGGCGATGCGGATGTCGCACGACAAGGCGCACTCCAGGCCGCCACCCATGGCGTAACCGTTGATGGCCGCGATCACCACGGCGCGGGCTTCCTGCAAGGTGGCGAAGGCCTCGCCAAAGCGCTGGGCCACGTCGCGGGCCACGGCCTTGTCGCCATCGGCCATGGCGTTGAGGTCGGCACCGGCGCTGAAGAACTTGGGGCCCTGCCCGGTGACGATGATGGCGCGCACACGCGGGTCGGCATCCAGCGACAGCACAGTGCTGCGCAACTGGCGCAGACCGTCCAGGCTCCAGGCATTGGCGGGCGGGCGGTTGAGTGTGAGGGTGGCGATGCCGCCTGTGGCGTCGATGTCGAGTTCGATCATGGTGGTTCTACCGTTGGGTCAGGGGTGGATCAAATGGGGGTGCCACGCAGCAGTTCGCGGGCAATGACCAGCTTCTGGATTTCGCTGGTGCCTTCGTAGATCTGGGTGATGCGGGCGTCGCGGTAATGGCGCTCCACGGCGTAGTCTTCCAGATAGCCGTAACCGCCGTGGACCTGGATGGCTTTGGAGCACACCCACTCGGCCGCCTCGGAGGCAAACAGCTTGGCTTGCGAGGCCTCTGAGATGCAGGGCACACCGGCCGTGCGCAGGCGTGCGGCGTGCAGCACCATCAGGCGCGCGGCGTTGACCTTGACCTGCATCTCAGCCAGCATGTGGGCGATGGCCTGGTGCTCGGCGATGGCCTTGCCGAACTGCACGCGCTCACGGGCATAGGCACAAGCGCTGTCCAGGGCCGCACGGGCAATGCCCACGGCCTGCGCGGCGATGCCGATGCGCCCGCCTTCGAGGTTGGACAGCGCGATCTTGAGCCCCTGCCCGCGCTCGCCCAGCATGTGATCATGCGGGACGCGACAATCAACCAGCGCCACCGGGCAGGTGTCCGAAGCCTTGATGCCCAGCTTGCGCTCCTTGGGACCGACCTGAAAGCCGGCGTTGTCGGTGGGCACCAGGAAGGCCGAGATGCCCTTCTTGCCCAGATCGGGGTCGGTCACTGCGAACACGATGCCCAGGTGCGCGCGGCCGGCGTTGGTGATGAACTGCTTGTTGCCGTTGAGCACCCAGTCGCCATCGACCAGCACGGCGCGGGTGCGCATGGCGTCGGCCTCAGAGCCGCTTTGGGGCTCGGTGAGCAGAAAGGCGCCGATCTGCGTGCCTGCGGCCAGTGCGGGCAACCAGCGTTCTTTCTGGGCCTGCGTGCCGAACTTGAGCAAGGGCACGCAGCCCACCGAGTTGTGCACGCTCATCAAGGTGGAACAGGCGGCGCATCCGGCCGCCACTTCTTCAACCGCCAGCGCGTAGGCCACGTCATCAGTGCGGGTGCCGCCCCACTCTGTTGGCACCAGCATGCCGAGCAGGCCCAGCTCGCCCATCTGGCGCACGATGTCGTCGGGCAAGCGGCCTTCGCGGTCCCAGTGGCCGGCGTTGGGCGCCAGCTGGCCTTGCGCAAAGGCGCGGGCGGCATCACGCACCAGGCGCTGGTCTTCGGTCAACAAGGCATCCATGGGGCGCTTTCGGTGGGCAGTGTCAGGCAGGTATCTCAAGGGCCATGGCCGTGGCTTCACCACCGCCGATGCACAGCGAGGCCACACCACGTCGCAAGCCACGCTGGCGCAAAGCATGGATCAGGGTGACCAGGATACGTGCGCCCGTGGCCCCGATGGGGTGCCCCAGCGCACAGGCGCCGCCCAGCACATTGACCTTGTCGTGCGGCAGGCCCAGCTCGCGCATGGCATACAGGCTGACCACGGCAAAGGCTTCGTTGATTTCGTACAGGTCGACCTCGGCGGGCGTCCAGCCGGCCTTGTCCAGCACGCGGCGGATGGCGGGCACGGGTGCGGTCGCGAACTGGGCCGGATCGGCCGCATGGGTGCTGTGCGCCACCACCTGCGCCAGCACCGGCCAGCCGCGTTGCTGCGCGATGCTGGCACGCGTGAGCACCAGGGCAGCCGCACCATCGGAGATGGAAGCCGAGCTGGCCGGTGTCACGGTGCCCTCGGGGCGAAACGCGGGCTTGAGGCGGGTGATCTTGTCGGGCTGGCACTGGCCCGGCGTTTCGTCCTGGGTGATGAGGGTGCGCTCGCCCTTGAGGCTCAGCGGCACGGGCTCGATCTCGCCGGCAAAAGCCCCTGAGGCCACAGCGGCACGCGCCCGCAACACGGACTCGGTGGCATAGGCGTCTTGCTGAGCACGCGTGAAGCCTTGTTGCTCGGCGACCAGGTCGGCGTAGTGGCCCATCAGTTCGCCACCATAGGCATCTTGCAGGCCATCGAAGAACATGTGGTCGATGGTGCGGCCATGGCCCAGGCGCTGGCCCGCACGCTCGGCGGGCAGCAGGTAGGGCGCGTTGCTCATGGACTCCATGCCGCCGGCCACGAACAGATCGGCCATGCCGGCCAACAATTGGTCGTGCGCCAGCATCACGGTTTTCATGCCGGAGCCGCACATCTTGCTCAAGGTGGTCGCCCCCACGGCATGCGGCAAGCCAGCCGCGATCAGCGCCTGCCGGGCGGGTGCCTGGCCCAGCCCGGCCATCAGGCAGCAGCCCATCAGCACCTCACCCACCTCGTCACCCAAGGGGATACCGGCCTGCGCCAGGGCGCCCGCGATGGCCACGCCACCCAGCGTGGGGGCAGACACGCGCTGGAACTGCCCCTGAAACGACCCGATGGGCGTGCGCCGGGCACCGACGATCACGATGGGGTCTTGCGGCTTGTGTGCACTCACGTTGGCGTCCCTCAACAGCGTCCAGATACGGTTGGCAGGATGCCACGAAGCGCAGGGCAGCGGCCAAGGGTGGCCCGCCAGGCATCGCGTTTTCTGCCACAGGCGCATGCGCCGTTGAGCGTTACGCCAGCAAATGTGATTTATAAATCACATATTCACACAAACCGCTGAAAAGAGGAGCCCACCATGCCGCCCAAGGCCCAGACCCGCACCAGTTTCGCGCCACGTACCGCCATTGTTTGCCTGGGCCTGCTGGCCGCGAACGCGGTGCAAGCCGCCCTGCCCGCTTGCGGCCGCGCCGTGGGCACCCCCGTGCCCGTGGTGCAAGACGCGGGCATGCTGGAGTCGCTGGTGTTCGATGGTGACGGCCGCCTGCTGTTCACCGACATCAGCGCCAAAACGGTCAATGTGATCGCGCGCCAGGGTGCGGCGCCCACCGTGCTGGCGGGCCAGATCAGCGTGCCTGGCGGCCTGGCCCTGGGTGAGCAGCGCGAGGTGTACGTGGGCTCCAGCCCCAACGTCCTCACGCCGTTTTTCCCGTCCCTGGGCAAGAGCAGCCTGATCCGCATTGACCTGGACACGGGCGCCAAGCAAACCCATGTCACCGGGCTGTCGATGGGCAACGGCGTGGTGCGCACGCGTGACGGGCACTTCTACGCCTCGGACGACCTGGCCGCCAGCCTGGACCGCGTCCTGCCAGACAAGACCGTGCAGCGCACCTGGCTCAAGCAGCAAAGCAATGGGCTGGCCTTGAGCGCCGACCAGCAGACCCTGTTCATCAACCAGTCGCTGCCGGCCAAGATCCTGGCGCTGGACCTCCAGACCGGCCAACAGCGCGTGCTCCTGCCCACGCCCGAAGGCGAGTACTTCTCGTTTCTGGACGGCCTGACCATCGACAGCACGGGCACGCTGTACGCCGCAGCCTACCTCTCGGGCGACATCTGGCGCATCAGCCCGAGCGGCCAGGCCTGCATCCTGGCCAGCGGCTTCAAACGCCCCAGTGCCCTGGCTTTTGGCAGACCAGAAAAGGGCTTTGCCAGCACCAGCCTGTATGTCACCACCCACAGCGGCCAGTTGCTTGAGCTGCCAGGCGTGCTGGAAAGCCGCCCTTAGAATCATGAGGCGGGGTGCCACAGGGCACCTCCCACCGCATGACACCACCTTCTGAACTGGAACTGCTGCCCCATGTGGGCAAATGGCTCGTGCTGGCCGTGCTCGTGGCCTTGCTGGCCGGGTCGGCCTCCGCCCTGTTCCTGGTGATGCTGGACTGGGCCACCCAGACCCGTGAGGCCCATCGCTGGCTGCTGTGGCTGCTGCCCGTGGCGGGCTTCATCGTGGGCTGGGTTTATCTGCGCATCGGCCAGGGCGTCGAAGCGGGCAATAACCTGCTGCTGGACGAGATCCATGATCCCCAAAAGACCGTGCCCTTGCGCATGGCCCCCTTGATCTTGCTGAGCACCGTCATCTCGCATTTGTTTGGCGCCTCGGTCGGGCGCGAAGGCACCGCCGTGCAAATGGGTGGTGCGCTGGCCGATCAGCTCACGCACTGGTTTCGCCTTCAGCCCACTGACCGCCGCATCCTGCTGATGGCGGGTATCAGCGCGGGTTTTGCATCGGTGTTCGGCACGCCACTGGCCGGTGCCGTGTTTGGCCTGGAAGTGCTGATGCTGGGCCGCATGCGTTACGACGCGCTGTGGCCTTGTTTCGTGGCCGCCATCGTGGCCGACCAGGTCACCACGCTCTGGGGTGTGCACCACACGCACTACAGCGCGGGCATGATCCCGGCCGTGTCAGCCTGGACGCTGGGGGCCGTGCTCGTGGCCGGCGTGGCGTTTGGCCTGGCTGGTCGGGTGTTTGCCCGCGCCAACCATGCCCTGTCGGGCTTCATGAAGCAGCACATCGCCTACGCCCCGCTGCGGCCCATGATCGGTGGCATCGTGCTGGCCGCCGTGGTGTGGGGCACGGGTGCCTGGCGTTATGTGGGACTGGGCTTGCCCGTGATCGTCGAGTCGCTTTCACAACCGGTGCCGGCCTGGGACTTCGCTGCGAAGATGGCCTTGACAGTGGCCTCGCTGGGCACGGGCTTCAAGGGCGGTGAGGTGACACCGCTGTTCTTCATCGGCTCGACATTGGGCAACGCCCTGGCACCTTTGCTACAAGCACCATTGGGGCTGATGGCGGCCTTGGGCTTTGTGGCCGTGTTCGCCGGCGCCGCCAACACACCGCTGGCCTGCACCTTGATGGCCATGGAGTTGTTTGGCTCGTCGATCGGGGTGTATGCCGCCCTGGCCTGTGTGGTGAGCTACCTGTTCTCAGGTCACGCGGGCATCTACCGGGCGCAGCGCATCGGGCAGGCCAAACACCAGGTCACGCCGCCACCGGCTTGATCAGGCCAGGCCGCGCAGGCCTTTGGCAATGCCGCCTTCGAGCACACTGCGCACGATGCCGCCCAGCACCGGCGGCATCTGGAACTGGATCCGCCAGTTCACCGTGCAGCCCGCAGGTGTGCGCTCGAACCGGATTTCGCCACGGTGTTGGCTCATGGGTGCGCCACCCTTGGTGATGCGGTAGGCGATCAGCTTGTTGGCCTCCAGCGCGGTCACGGTTTCTTCGACCGCCACGGGCCCTGCGCCGATGCGGCGCACCGAACCCACACCATTGACGCCTGCCTGGCCATCCTTGATGCGTTTGACCGGCACACCAAACACGCGGGCCAGCTGGTTGTGATCGGCCAGCACATCAAACACCTGCTCAACAGGTTTCTGAAAGGCCTGGGTCATGGTGATTTGATACTGGGGCATGGTGGGTGTCCTGGCTAAAGGCGTGGCGTGCGTCAATCACCATACCATCGCAGCAGGGCATCGCATGCGCATGAATCACTACGGGGACTCGATCCGCCGCACAAGGCGCACAGGCAACTTGCTGCGCTTGCTCGTGTCACCGCGGGCCTCGGTGGTCACCATGTTCACCGCCCAGCCATGCAGGAAGGCCATGTGGTTGGCGTTCTCGTTGTTGCGGCCCTGCGCGATGTTGCCGTAGTTGTACTGGTTGACCGTGGCCGTGCGCACATTGGCTGTGCTGGCCCAATGCCAGTCTTGCGGTGCGGCGGGGAACAGGGCCGGATCCAGGCCGGGTGAGCGGGCGGTCTTGTCTACCAGGCGCTGCAGTTCGGTCACACGGGGCACGCGCCAGTGCAGGTCGTCGGCCTTGCTGCGTGCCGAGGCAGCGGCGATGGCCTGTGCATGGTCAAGCAGTTTGGGCTCACCGGCGCAGGTCTTGCCCGTCCAGCGCATGCCCTCGACACAGCGCGACCAGGCCAGTCCGGCACGCACATTGATCACTTCGGTGCCATCGTCAGACAGCACAAGCTTGAGTGCGGGGCTGGGCTCGGCGGCCAGCGCGGCAGTCGTCGCCAGCATGAGCGCGATGCCAGCGGCCAGACGGTGGCAGGCAAAACGGGACAGCATCATCGTGAAGCAAATCAAAGGTGAATGGGTTTGACTGACGGCCAGCCGCCAGCCACCTCACTCTACTGCGTTCTGCTTGCCAGGACACACCGCGCGCCGCCCGCGCCCCTGACTGGTTCGCGATGACGTCAGTTACGTCACTACTTGCCGCAAAACCGACCACACCCGAGGCCGTCACGCCAGGCAGGGATGCGCACAGTCGGCTTTCAGATAAGCAAGTGCACTTCTATTCGTTCCACAGAGAAGCAGCGGCTTCTAGCATCCACCCATCACCCATTCAAACCAAGCATGACCATGTCGTTCCCATATCGCACCCGTCGCACCTTCACTGCCCTGGCTGTTGCCACACTGACCGCCGTGATCGGTACGGCCGCCCTGGCGCCATCCCTGGCACACGCCAAGGAAGTCACGCTGCTCAACGTGTCGTATGACCCGACACGCGAGCTCTACCAGGAATACAACGCCGCCTTCGCCAAGTACTGGAAGGCCAAGACAGGCGACGACGTGGTGGTGAAGGCTTCGCACGGTGGATCCGGCAAGCAGGCTCGCTCGGTGATCGACGGTCTGGACGCCGACGTCGTGACCCTGGCGCTGGCCTATGACATCGACGCCATTGCCGAAAAGGGCCTGCTGTCCAACACCTGGCAAAAGCAGTTCAAGGGCAACAGCTCGCCCTACACCTCGACCATCGTGTTCCTGGTGCGCAAGGGCAACCCCAAGGCCATCAAGAACTGGGGTGACCTGATCAAGCCTGGCGTGGGCGTCATCACCCCTAACCCCAAGACCTCAGGCGGTGCACGCTGGAACTACCTGGCCGCCTACGGCTTTGAACTCAAGCGCAGCGCTGGCTCCGAAGCGAAGGCCAAGGAATTCGTCAGCAAGCTGTTCAACAACGTGCCCGTGCTGGACTCCGGCGCCCGGGGCTCTACTGTCACCTTCGCTGAACGTGGCCAGGGCGACGTGCTGCTGACCTGGGAGAACGAAGCCCATCTGGCCCTGAAGGAATTTGGCGCCAAGAAGCTCGACATCGTCTACCCACCTTTCAGCATCTACGCCGAGCCACCTGTTGCCGTGGTTGACAAGGTCGTGGACAAGAAGGGCACACGCGACGTGGCCAAGGCTTACCTGGCGTACCTGTACTCGGCCGAAGGTCAGGACATCGCCGGCAAGAACTTCTACCGCCCGACCGATGCCAAGGCTGCAGCCAAATACGCCAAGCAGTTCCCGAAGATTGGACTAATCAAGATCGACGATGTGTTCGGTGGCTGGACCAAGGCACAGAAAACACACTTTGCCGATGGCGGTGTATTCGACCAGATCTACACCAAGAAGTAAGCGACTACCGATACAGGCCCAGCCAGGGCCTCACCCAGACGCGTGGAGGGGCGCAGAAAATCGCGGCAACCTGGCTTGCTCATGCGGGGTCTTTCGCCTGTTGACGCAACTCGGCCGCGCGGTGGATGCCCGCCCTGATGCGGATGTAGGTGGCGCAGCGGCACAGGTTGCCCGCCATGGCCTGGTCGATGTCGGCGTCCGTTGGCTGGGGCTTTTGTTCGAGCAAGGCTGCAGCCGCCATGATCTGGCCTGCCTGGCAATAACCGCATTGCGGCACATCCAGCTCTTGCCAGGCGCGCTGCAAGGGGTGGCTGGCCTGTGCACTGAGCCCTTCGATGGTGGTGACCCGCTGGCGCCCCACCCCCGACACGGGGATCAGGCACGCACGTACCGCTACACCATCTAGGTGCACCGTGCAGGCGCCGCATTGCCCCTGCCCGCAGCCGTACTTGGTGCCGACGAGATCCAGTGCATCGCGCAAGGCCCATAACAAGGGCGTGTCACCAGGTACGGCCACCAGGCGCTCCTGGCCATTGATGTTCAGGGTGTATGTGTTCATTGGAATGCAAGCGATTCAACGTCTCCGCGACGTGCCATCGCCTTGATTATTGTCGTGTGTCCCCATCAAAACGCCCTCAAGTGTCAAACAGCGCACTAGATCGGCACAAAAATGCCCATGGCTGAACGATGGCCATCGAATGACCGGTGCACAACCCGGCCACCCAGCATGGCCGCAATCTGCGCCACGATGGCCAGGCCCAGCCCGCAATGCCCTGGCCCGGCATTGATGCCGCCCAGCTTGGTAAAGGGCAACAGAGCCGATGACAGGTCTTTTGCAGCAATGCCCCGTCCGTGGTCAAACACCAGCACCTCCACCCCACCTGGTGCACCATGGACTTCAACGGTGACGGGACCCTGGCCATGACTCAGGGCGTTGTCAATCAGGTTGCTCACAATGCGCTGCATGTGCAGAGTCGGCAAGGTAGCAGGCACATCGGCCAGATGCGCCAGTTCGACCGACTGCCCCGACACGGCATAGCGACTCACGCATTGGCGCACGATGCCTGCCAAGCCGTCATGTCGGCCACCGGAGTGAGCGACATGGCCCTGTGCATACGCCATGAACTGGTCGATGATCTGGGTCACGGCACGGAAGTCCGCCTCCATGGCCTGGAGCACATGGTCAGGGCAGACCAGTTCGGTGCGCAGGCGCAGGCGTGCCAGCGGCGTACGCAGATCGTGCGACACGCCTGCAAGCAAATGGCTGTGCGACATCTGTGCACGTCGCAGGGCCCCCACCATGTCGTTGAATGAAGAGACCACCTGCTGAAGCTCCACGCTGCTGCCACAGGGTGCCTCGATGGGTGTCAAACTGTCGCGCCTGGCCAGCATGTCGGACGCCAGACGCGAGAGGGGCCGGGTGATCAAGCGCACGCCCAGGATCGTGGCCAGGGTGGCCGCCAGTGCGATCAGGCAAACGGGTACCGCGATCGGCATCGCGGTCAGCAACATGGAGCGTGAGAGGAGACGGTAACGAATCCACCAGGTGTCCTGCGCCAGAACGAAGCCAATGTGCAGGTACTTGCCGCCATCCGGCGTTTCCTCATCCAGCAGCGCGACATCGGCACCCAAATGCTGTGTGATGGCCTGTCGTAAGTCGGGCGGCATGTGATCCGGTGGCGTGGGGAGCCCCGCTTGCTCGGGTGGCCCTGTACGCGAAACCCGCATGCGTTGGTTGCTGAGCACCAGCGCCATTTCCTCGCGCCGGGTCGCATCGGTATGGCGCAGTACCTCGCTCACGGTTCGCGTTTCGGCGGCCAGTTGGTTCAACATCTCGCTCAGCAACGGCGCCATCAAGGCGTAGAGTTGCACGGCTTGCACCACCAGCGCGACCACGCATACGCCCACGACCAGCGCCGTGATGCGGTGCACAAGGGAGAAAGAGCCCATGCGCATTCAAGCGCCTTGCGGCACGAAGACATACCCCTGACCACGGATGGTGCGGATATATCGAGGTTGCGCAGGGAAGGGCTCGATGAGCTTGCGCAGGCGCATGATGGCCACATCGACGGCCCGGGGCATCACTTCCCGGTTGTCTGCGTGTGAGACCTCGGCCAGACGGTTGCGGTCCACCGGCACATTGGCGTTAGACACCAGTTCGGCCAACAAGGCGAACTCCACGGGGTTGAGCACTTTGAACGCGTTACCTTTGACCAGGCTGCGTGTTTCCAGGCTGAACGCATGTTCGCCAATACGCACGGTACCGGCCGGGGTGGCAGCCTCGTGCAGGACGCCTTGCGCCCGACGCATGATGGCCCGCACCCGCGCCACCAGTTCACGCGCGGAGAAGGGCTTGCTCAGGTAATCGTCTGCGCCCATTTCCAGGCCCAGCACCCGATCAACCTCTTCGCTGCGCGCGGTCAGCAAGATGATGGGCAGCCGGTCTGCTCGTGCGCGCAAGAGGCGGCAGACCTCCAGACCATCCATACCTGGCAAACCCACGTCAAGGATGAGGACGTCCGGGCGTTGCAAGGCGAACGCCGCAAAGAAGCCCTCGGCGGAAGGCTGGGTCGTGACACCCAGCCCTTGTCGGATCAGGTAGGCGGCCAGCATCTCCCGCAAGGCGGGGTCGTCCTCCACGAGGAACAAGTGTGGGGGATGCAATGTGGTCATGCTGCTCTCCAATTATCGACACTCAATATAACAAAATTACTTCATTGGTAGGCATGCATTAATTAACCAAACTTAACGCAGCTTAACATTGACGCACCACGGAGGCATCTCGGTGAAGATGCTGACATATTGTGACGCAATATGTCATGGTGTTATCAAATATAACACCAGTGTGCATTTATGAAAAAGTATGATGCCGCCATATTAATAGGCCTGCATTTGTGGCGCTAATGACCGAAATGACTATTTCGCGCGCCTCTTAATATTAGCCAAACTACTTACCGGAGATCACCATGAACGGAATCAGCAACTGTGGCAGCAACATCAACACATACCTGAGCACGGCCACCCATGCCGTGGCAAAACCTGGCACCTATGAAGTCAACTCAAAGGAGTTTGGTCCCGTTGTGGCCACAGCCATTGCCGGGGCTCAGCTGGCGGGTGACTGCGCCAGTTCGGTGGTGTCTCTCAGCGAAAGTGGTTTGAATGCCATCGCGAATGCCGCCACCGATACCCTGGACTACGTCGAAAGCGGTGCAGAGACCGTGATGCGCAGCGCGGGCGAGCTGGCGGACACCCTTACAGAGGAAGTATCCGACGCGGCGCAGGCGGTTGGAGACTCCGTGTGCAGCGCAGCCAGCGCCGTGGGTGGCGCGGCCAATCAGGTCATGTCCTACGTAGGCACTGCAGCGACAATGGGTGTCAGCCTGGTCAGCGCGATTGTGTAAGACGCCTGGAGCCTCTCATGCCCCCCCGCCCACTGCCCTTGAAACTGTGCGCTTGCACGTGCATCTGGCTGAGTCAGAGCGCTTGTACGGTCATCAGCCCTCAGCCTTTGTTTGAGCTGGTCAAGGCAGCAGGCGCGGTGACCAGCACGGCCATCGCGATGGGCCCCAGCGAAGCCAGCTATCTTGTGTACCACGGCACCCAGGGTATCAACACGGTCTGCATCGAATACAACCCTAACAGCCAGTCAGTCGATATATTGCCGGCCATTCAAAATGAGCTGAAAACATACCAGATCGGAAGCCGCATATATGAGCCAGGCACCCGGCTTGGTTTATGTCAAATTTGGCTTAAATACACAGCCTCGATTGAATGGGACACCCCGTTCTTGGGCTCAGAATACAAAGCCTATTTAACCACCGCCATGCTCACACTTCAGACGGAAGGCGGCAACGTCCTCGCCAGTAGCGGGTATGACTTGGGTCGGAATTTTCAATCTGGAAAATGGGCCACCACCCAGTCCAAGATCCAGCCAGTTATTCACGCCCTGATCACCGGCGAGAAGCAGGTGCCATCCAACAAACAGACTGGAGCCACGCCATGACCATACTCCATGAACACCATATCGCCATGGGTGCCCTGTGCTTGTCCGTCTGCCTGACGGGCTGCACCAATACACCCATCAGCTATGTGCAACCGCCCTTGAACGTGCCGCCCAATACCGTGCCCAACTATATAGAGAAGGTCAACAACGGCGCCATCTACCAGCCCGGAATGATGTCCACATCCTTGTTTTCGGGCGAGCGGCGGCCGCACAACATCGGCGACACCCTGAAGGTCAAGGTGGCTGAGATGTCGTCAGCGTCGCGCAAACTCAATACGGATACCCGCCGCGAGAACAAGGTGGCCGTGAAAGGCCCCGGTACCAAAGAGGGCGATCAGGGCAATCTGCTGGACCGGGTGCTCAACCTGGATGCCACCGCTTCCGGAAGCGACTCGTACAAAGGCGCGGGTAGCACGGACAACAGCAGTAGCCTGACGGCCGATATCACCGCATCCGTCATCAACGTGATGCCCAACGGCCACCTGGTGATTGCTGGCGAGCGTGGGATCTCCCTCAATGGCGGCATCAGCACGCTGCGCATCTCCGGCATCGTCAACCCCAAAGACATCAAGGCGGGCAATATCGTGGCTTCGGCGGATGTGCTCAACGCCCGGTTCGAGGTCAGCGGCGAGGGCGATGTAGCCGAAGCGGGTGGCCGCAACTGGCTGCAACGCCTCCTGACCAAGACCCTGACGGTGTGGTGAGCGGGTAACAGGCCTTGACGAGCTCCTCGGGCATTCTCACTGAACAATCGCCTGACGCAGCATCCGGGGTGCCATCTTCGGGCACATCTGCCCTTTGCTTGCTCGAAAGCGCCAGCTCTGTTACCTTGGACCGATCTCCCAGGTCATTGACGGACAGGACCCCCATGATTGAACCCCTGCTGCTGACGACCACCCGTGTCACCACCTTCATCGACAAACGCGTGCTCACGGCAGCCAGCGGCTTTTTCTTCGAACGAGGCGAACGCCTGTTCCTGGTCACCAGCCGGCACGTCGTGTATGACAAGCCCAGCGAGCACTACCCCAACCGCATCGAGCTGGAGCTGCACACCGATGCCAACAACCTGACCCGCTCGATCGGCCTGTCCATTCTGCTGTACCGCGAAGGCAAAGGCGTGTGGCGGCAAGGCAAGGACCCTGCTGGCGAAATCGATGTGGCGGTCATTGAACTGGACCGCACGGCCATGCCGGCGTCGGCCGTGATCCGCTACTTCACCCCCGACCACCTGCAAGGCGCCTTGAAAGAGGTCGAAGTGGGCAGTTCAGCGCTCGTGGTCGGCTTTCCGCTGGGTTTTCACGACACCCTGCACCACCTGCCCGTGGTCAGACAGGCGGTGATCGCTTCCTCGTTTGGCCTGCGCTTTCAGGGCCACGGCTACTTTCTCACCGACGCGCGCACCCACCGCGGCACCAGTGGGGCGCCCGTCGTGATGCGCAGCAGCGATAGCAAGCAGGCCTTGCCCTGGAAACTGCTGGGCGTGCATTCGTCGGCCATGGACATGGGCGAGCGCGACCTGAAGATCGACGAATCGCTGGGTCTGAACTGCGTCTGGTACGCCGACATCCTGCTCACGCTTACCACCGACGATCGTTCGACAAAACCGGTGGTCGGGCGTATCGAGGCTGGAACAGGCGTAACATCAAGTACTGGCCAAAGACCCTGAGACGGCAATAGGGCTTGTCGATGACAAAGAACTGCGGCACCAGCCGCGTTTTTTTTGCTTGAAAGCCCCCATGAAAAATCTGCAAGAAGCCACCGAACGGATCTGTGACCTCAAAGGCAGCATCCTGGCGCTCGATACGCTGGTCACGGCCCTGGCCTATGCCCTGCCGCCCGATGTACGAAACGAGTTGCTCAACCGGCTCGAAACGCATGCCGAAGTGGCGCGTACCGTGCTGCTTCAAGCCGAAATTTCGGACCACACCCTGTCCGCCTTCGAGCGCGACCTGGGGCGTGCCATGAACATCGTCAGGGCTTCACAGCGCCAGATTCCCCCACCTACCTCACCCCCCTCACCACAGGAGAACACCATGCCCAAAGGCCAACGGTCCAGCAAAGAAGTCAAAAAGCCCAAAAAAGACCAATCCGCCAGCAAGCCCCTGTCGCCTGCAGCCGTGATGCCCACCAAGGTCACCGTGGTCCCTGACCGCAGCAAGAAAAAGTAAGCAGCACCACGTTGCTCACCGCACAGACCCCTGTGCATTGGGCGGCTAGCTTGGGTCATGGCCACTTTTTGAGCGCACCATGTCCCATTGCATCACCACCTCCGACAACACGAATCTGTACGTCAAGGACTGGGGTGCCGGCCGCCCGGTCATCCTCCTGCATGGCTGGCCCCTGTCTGCCGACAGCTGGGACGACCAGGCCATGGCCATCGCCCACGCTGGCTTTCGCGCCATTTCGTACGATCGTCGCGGTTTTGGCCGCTCATCGCAACCGTGGCGCGGCTATGACTACGACACGCTCACCGACGACCTGGCTGCCGTCATCCAACATACCGGCGCGCAAGACGCGGTGCTGGTCGGCTTCTCCATGGGCGGCGGCGAAGTGGCACGCTATATGTCACGCCATGGTGGCAAGTCGGTCAAAAAGGCCGTGCTGGTGTCTTCCGTGCTGCCTTTTCGCCTGAAGACCAGCGACAACCCCGACGGTACGGCGCAAGCCGATGTCGACAAAACATTGCTCAGCCTCACGGAAGACCGCGCCAGGTTCTTCGCCGGCTTTTTCAGGGACTTTTTTGGTGTCAGCATGATCTCGCACCCCGTCAGCGAACCGCTGCTGGAATGGGCGCGTGACGTGGCGATGCAGGCCAGCCTGAGGGCCACGCTCGAATGCGTGCGCGCTTTCTCGACCACCGACTTCCGGCATGACCTGGAGGCCTTCAGGGTGCCCACCTTGCTCATACACGGCAAGGAGGACAAGATCGTGCCCATTGACGCCAGCAGCCGGCCTGCCGCCAAAGGCATCGCGCAGTCGACGTTGATCGAATACGAGGATGCCCCCCACGGGCTGTTTGCCACTGACAAGGCACGCCTGACCAAAGACCTCCTCGACTTCGTCTCTCAGTAGCCCAACCGGAACTCAAAGCCCCATGCAGTTGGCGTAATAGGTCACAGTACCGGGCCAATCCGAGAAGACGCCATCGACACGGACCTGACGTGCCAGCACATCCAGTGCCTTGAGCATGTCGCTGTCCGTCTTGATGGCCTTGCCTTGTGGATCGAACTGGTAGTAGCTGCCCTTGCCTGCCGCACCCTTGGTCAGGTCGACCC
>Ga0209066_10002198_pt1 | contig 24241 bp, 12 predicted proteins | sample All_14_2_FD_187198 | JGI IMG/M metagenome (GOLD analysis project Ga0209066, IMG submission 187198) | Freshwater microbial communities in response to fracking from Pennsylvania, USA - Allegheny Zone_MetaG_DW_15 (SPAdes) (version 2) ... | reverse complement strand
GTCTGCTCGCGCAGGTTTTGACGGCAGCGAGGCTCAGCGGCAGCGCGAGCAGACACAGCAGGCTCCACGCCGGAAGGACGTTCGCGGCCACGCTCGCCGCCATCACGAGGTAGGGCGCGAGGTGCAGGACGTAGAAGAGGGTCCGGGCATTGCGCTCGCCCACGATGAGCGTTGAGGTCTTGATGCGGGCCGCGCGGTCGGTCTCGATGTCGCGCAGGTCATTGCCGTGCAGGATCGCGCCGACGAGGCACGTCACCGGCAGCGAAACCGCCAGGCTCCCGAGGGTGAGCACGCGGGCTTGGGCGAAATAGCTGGCAAGCACCATCAGCACGCCCATGACCGACGCGACCAGCGGCAGCCCCAGCCCCAGATACTTGAGGCGCAGGCCGGTGGTGTAGAAAGCGGCGGCCGCGCTGCCGACGGCGGCGAAGCCGAGCAGCCGCCAGTCGCTCAGCGCGACGGCGGCAAGTCCGGCTGCCATCCCGAGAAGGAGGGCAACAACGCCTGCCGTGAAAACGGCGTCCGGCCGCAGGGAGCGGTTCACCAGCTGCGGCGCTGTCGGCGGCCGGGCGGCGCTGTCCACGCCGGACTTGAAGTCGCCGTAGGTGTTGAAAAGATTCGCGGCGGTCTGAAGCAGCCAGCCGCTGAACAGGGTCAGGGCCAGCAACCGCCCCGAGAAATGACCGTCGCGCGACGCCAGCGCCGCGCCGACCAGGACGGGGACGGTCGAGGCGGTGAGCGACCAGAGCCGCAAGACGCCGAACCACAAGGTGGCTTTTTTCATAGTCCCTGCCGTCACTTCACTGTCGCGCCGGGGAGAGCGCCCGCATCGGGCGAGACCAAGAAGAGCGCGCCGTCGGGATTGCCCGCCGCGAGGATCATGCCTTCCGACAGGCCGAAGCGCATTTTGCGCGGCGCAAGGTTTGCGACCATCACCACGTGCCGACCGATCAGCGTGGCCGGGTCATAGGCCTTGCGGATTCCGGCAAAGACTTGGCGCGGCTTGGCCTCGCCGATGTCGAGCTGGAGTCTGAGCAGCTTGTCCGCGCCTTCGACCAGCTCGGCCGAGAGCACCTTGGCCACGCGCAGGTCCGCCTTCGCGAAGGTGTCGTAGTCGATGGTTTCCTTCACGGTCTCGGCCGCGACCTTGGGCGGTTCGCTCGCCTTCGCGGGCGCCGGTTGCGGCAGGGGCTTCGGCGCGGGCCTGTCCGGCGTGCGGCTCGCCTCGATCAGCTTGTCCACCGCCGCCTGTTCGACACGCGTGGCCAAGTACTCGTAAGCGTTGATCGGCATGTTCTCGATGGTCTTGGCGATGTCGCCCCAGACATAGCGGTGCTCCTTGAAGAGTTTCGCGACTTTCGCGGCATACGAGGGAAGGATCGGCTGGAGATAGATCGCGAGCACGCGGAAGATGTTGAGGATCGAGGTCATCACGCTGCGCGCGGCTTCGGGGTCGCTCTTCACCAGCGCCCAGGGCGCTTTGGAGTCGAAGTACTGGTTGGCCTGGTCGGCCAGCTCGCGCACCTCGACCATCACTTTGCTGAAATCGCGGGCCTCGTAGTGGGAGGCGATGCTTTCGGACCACCCGACCGCCTTGTCGTAGAGCGCGCGGCCTTCGGGGTCCATCACGCCGGTCAGGCAGCCCAGGCTCTTGTGCAGCATCTGCGCCCCGCGCGAGGCGAGGTTGGTGATCTTGCCGACGAGATCGGAGTTCACCCGGTTGACGAAGTCGCCGAGGTTGAGGTCCATGTCGTCGGTGGTGCCGTTCAGCTTGCAGGCGTAATAGAAACGCAGGTCCTGTGGGTTGAGGCAGTCCAGATAGGTGCGGGCCTTGATGAAGGTGCCCTTGGACTTGCTCATCTTCTCGCCGTTGACGGTGAGGAACCCGTGGACGAAAACCTGGTTCGGGGTCTTGTAGTCGGCAGTGTGCAGCATGGCGGGCCAGAAGAGGCAGTGGAAGCGCACGATGTCCTTGCCGATGAAGTGGTACAGCTCCGCGTCCGGGTTCTGCCACCAGGTGTCGAACGACTCGCCGTGGTCCGAACACCACTTCTGCAGCGAGGCCATGTAGCCGATCGGCGCATCCACCCAGACATAGAAGAACTTGTTCGGATGGCCGGGGATTTCGAAGCCGAAGTAGGGCGCGTCGCGCGAGATGCACCAGCCGCGGAGGGGCTCGTTGAACCACTCCAGAAGCTTGTTCGCCACATCCGGGGCCGCATGCTCGGGAATCCAGGCCTTGAGAAAGCCCCGGAACGGCTCGAGCTCGAAAAAGAGGTGTTCGCTGTCGCGGGTGACCGGCGCTTTTCCGCAGATCGCGCAGCGGGCGCTTTTCAGCTCTTCGGCGGCATACGTCTGCCCGCAGGCGTCACAGGAGTCGCCGTATTGATCCTCCGCCCCGCAATTGGGGCAGGCGCCTTTGACAAAACGGTCCGGCAGGAACATGTTGTCGTGTTCGCAGTAGAGCTGCGGCAGGCTGCGCGTGGTGACCGCGCCGCTCTTCTGCATGGCCTGATAGATCGCGTTGCTGAAGCTGCGGTTCTCTTCGCTGTTGGTGGAGTAATAGTGGTCGAACCGGATCTCGAAGTCGGCGAAGTCCCGGGTGTGTTGCGCATAGCTGCGGGCGATCAGCTCTTCCGGCGTGATGCCCTCCGCGCGTGCGCGCACCATCACCGGCGTGCCGTGGGTGTCGTCCGCGCAGACGTACAGGCAGGCGTGGCCGCGCATCTTTTGGAAGCGGACCCAGAAATCGGTCTGCACATACTCGACCAGATGCCCGATGTGGATGTCGCCGTTGGCATACGGCAGCGCCGAGGTGACAACCATCTTGCGTTTCTTCATGACCATTGAAACTCCTCTGAGAAAATTGCGCTTATCTTAGCGCGTTTGCGTCCATTGCGCCACAGCTTCCCATTGTCTCGTCACGCGTAGGAGCCGTAGGTCTGTCCGGTGGTGACGAGCCCCATGAAATACGAATAGGGATGAAGCGCCCGTTCGGGATCGGCCAGGCAGTTCACGCGGTACTGCGTGGGCGAGAGCCCGGTCGCCTTCTGAAAACGGCGCGAGAAATAGAGCTGGTTCGAGAACCCGACTTGCGCCGCGACTTCTTTGACCGTCAGCCGGTCGGCGCTCAGCAGCTTCTTCGCGCATGAGATGCGCTGCTGCTCGATGTACTGCTGCGGCGACAAGCCGAGCTCGCGCTTGAACAGGCGGAAGAGCTGGCAGTAAGAGAGGCTGGCGAGCCGGGCGAGTTGCCGGTAGTCGGGGATTTCATGCAGGGACGTGCGGATATAGTCCGTCACGCAGGCCAGCCGCTGATCACTCCGCACACGTTGTTTCTCTTCTCGGGAACGCATAGATACAAAAGTAAGGGAAAACAGATCGGCAGACAACAAAAAAGACCTGCGCACCTTGACGCCAGTTCCCTGCGCGTCGTTTCGGGCTTGGATGGGATTGGCTGTCGGAATCGAGCGAACGGTTTGCAATCCGAGTGCATAACAATGAAAACATCGTTCATACCCTTTTACTTGGTTTTGTGATGTTTTCGGGATATTTTAAAAACACTGTGTGAAAAATGAGTTTTGCGGAGTTGGGCAAAAAGGAGAAAACAAACAATGAAACGGCGGTTGTTGACCTTTATTCTGTTCGCGCTGTGCGGACTATCGTGGCGAAGAGGTTGCGCGGAGACCGTTTTGTTGGCAGATTCCGGAACGAAAAGTGTCCGCCAGTACGCCGTGACTAACGGCGTATGGACATATGAGAAAGACTTCGCGTCGGGGGCTTATGCCGGTGCGACCGTACAGCCGTTCGGCGTTGCTTGTGACGGGCGACAGGTGTATGTCGGCGACATCGGAACGGCGAAACGGATACTGACGTTCGGGTTGGACGGCTCCTATGTGGGCGTGCTGACGAATTTTGATTCGTCGGTGACGCCCGAATGTCTGGCGTTTTCCCCGGACGGCAAGAAACTCTACATGTCGGACGCTTTCGGAACGGCGGGCGATAAAATCTATCGGTTCGACCTAACAACGGGTGAAAACGGCGTTCTCATCAATACGACCGGCTGGTCGGGAACGGCCGCCTTCAACAACCCGCGCGGACTGGCGATCGACGAGAACGGTTTCCTGTACGTGGCGGATCGGAACGCGAATCTTATCCGGCAATTCAACGCTGAGACGGGGGCGTTCGTTAAAAATTTTCACAGTGTGGCGAGTCCTCAAGGTCTCCTGTACGACTATGCCGAAAAAAACCTGATTACCGTTTCGACGGAGGCAACCTCTCACAGGATTCACGGTGTTCGTTCGAGCGGGTATTACCGGGTAATATACTCCGACGCTGTGTTGGCGAATTGCATGGGGATTGCAAAGATCGGAAATGACCTCTATTACACTTCATTTCAAGAGAAAAAGGTCTATCGGCTCGATGCGGACGGCAACCGCACGACGGTGGTTAGCGCGGTTTTAAATCAGCCGGCATACCTATCCGTGTTTCCCGAACATCCGCTGCGCTCGGACGACGGACTGATTGCCCACTGGCAGTTCAACGAGACGACCAATGCGCTGTTCTTGGCTTCTTCGGTCGGCGTGTCGGGGATGCGCAGGATACAAGCCAAGGGCTTGATGCAGGTCGGCGCGACCGGCGTTGAAGGCGGCGCGGCGTGGTTCAACGCCTACAGCCGGGGGGAACTTTTAGATTCAGCGGCACTCATTCCCGCTACAAACGATTTCAGCGTGTTCATGTGGGTGGGGCTGACGAACACAGTGGACGGCCAACGTCATTTTTTCTCCTGCAATAACGGGCAGACGGGGCGCTGCGAGCTGGGTGTGGATTTCGATCCGTCCAGCCTGAAGAAGCTGTTCTGGTGGCACAACGGTGGCACCACGCTCGTCTCCACAAACGATGTGCGCGACGGGAAATGGCACCATGTCGGCATTGTCCGTCGGACGGACAACTTCGAGCTGTGGGTAGACGGCGCGGTCGCCACAAACGCCGTCTCTTCGGCGGCGGTCAGCCAAGCGGCGAATTGGCGCGTTGGCTCATCTGCACTCGAGACGATGATGTTTCTGTCGTCGGGCGCATTCATGGACGATCTGCGCGTGTACGGCCGAGCTCTGGGAACCAATGAGGTGACAACGATCTATACGGCTCTTGCCCAAGATCCGGACTCGCTCAGTATTCCGGAGAAACCGACCGAGCCGGTCGCCGATTATGGTCAAGCGGAAAGCAGTTTGACGTGTACGGTGGTGGCCAACCAGCCGAGTATCGGCGAGGTCATCGGATCGCCATCGCTCGCGATTCTTTCGGGCGGCGCATACGTGGCCTCATACGATCTGAGCGGCAACACGCTGGTACACACTCGGGTGTGCCGTTCGACCGATGGCGGCATGACATGGTCGCAGAGCGCGGAAATCAATAACCTGACGCAGGCGTCGCTCTTCACGGACAACGGAGTCCTTTATTTGATTGGGACGCAGGCCGAAACGGGCAACGTCCGCGTTCATCGGTCCTCTGACGGCGGGCTCACGTGGACTTCTGGCGCGACGGTGTCGACGACAAACATTTTCCGCATGGCGGCCGGCCCCGTGGTTTCGCATGACGGGCGGCTCTGGAAGGCGGTCGAAGACACGGCGGGATCCGGCACTTGGCCGGCCAACGCGCGGGCGCGCATTTTTTCCGCGGCAGAGGGAACGGATCTGACTGCGGCCGGAAACTGGACATGCTCGGCGCCGCTGACACAGAGCGGATTCTCGACGGCGCGGCGTTTCACCGCGTGGCTGGACGGCAACCTCGCTGTTGACCGGAAAGGCGTGTTGGTTGATCTGTTGCGCACGGTGATGTCGCAGGGGGGAACGCCTGAGGCGGCGGCGGTGGTGAACGTAACGAGTGCGTCGGCCGCGCCGGTGTTCAACCCCAGCCCCAATCTCACGATGCTGCCGGGTGCGGCGAAACCGTTCAACGTTCGGTATGACGCGACTTCGGGTCGGTACTGGACGCTGGTGAGTTCGGTGGTGACGAACGACGATCCGTCGGGCGTGCTGTTGCCCGACGCCATGCGCAACCGGTTGGCGCTCTATTCGTCATATTCGCTGCGCGACTGGTGTTTTCACACGAACGTGCTGTATCGGAGTGATCTTTTCCGCTACGGGTTCCAAAAGGCGGCGTTCGTTTTCGACGGGAGCGACCTGGTTGCGCTGACGGCGGCGGTTTATGAGGACGGGCTCTCGGGACTCCGCAGTCCGGATCAACCCAATCTGCTGATCTGTCACCGGATCTTGAACTTCCGCGGCATCCCGAAGGACAAGGGTGCGGCGCGGGTGCTCATTGCGGACGCGGGGGCCAATCGCATCGTGCGGTTGTGTTCGAACAGTCTGGGACAGTGGTGTGAAGACGGGTTTTTTGCGGAGAACGCCTCGATGACCGCGCCGCACGGATTGGCTTGCTGCGGCGAAACGGTCTATGTGAGTGAAGCGGTGGCGGGTGGGCGCATTCTTGCCTTCACGCGGAAGGGCGAGTTTCTGCGCGTGGTCACCCAGTTTCCGGCGACGAACAGGCCCGACGCTCTCGCGATAGCGCCGGACGGTACCGTGTACGTTTCAGACGCGTTCGGCACAAACGGCGACAAGATTTTCCGAGTAAACCCTGTGACGGGTGTATGGGATGTATTTGTCGACACGACCGGTTGGGGCGGCACGCTGGTGGATCCGCGCGGCGTGGCGTGTGACAATGCCGGCAACGTTTATGTGGCAAATTATCAGACCGGCAACAACGACGGTTATTTCCACAAATTTGCACCAAACGCAACTCTGTTGGCTACGAGCATAGCCTTCGACCGGCCCCGTGGCCTCTGGTGGGACTCGTCGCAGACGCGGCTTATCGGGTCGGTGTTCGGCTCATGTGACCTTTTCCAGCTCAGTTCCGATCTGCTGTCCAATTTAAAGATCGGCGACTATTCCACATGGACGCAATATTTGGGCATAAACGTCATTAACTCGACGGTTTATTTTTCGAACTATGACCAGGGATTGGTTCACTGGCTTAAGAGTTATTCCACCCAAGGGACGATCGCGTCCGGACTGAAGAGCCCGGCGCACATGGTCTACCTTCCGGAGGGAGGCGCGGCGTATCCCGATGCCGTGTTGGGCACCTGTGTCCGGGTGCACTGATGCCCGGCCGAAGCAGGTTTCTTGAGCAACCCGCACGATAAAAAGAAGAAAGACAGGGAAGTCATGTTGCCGAAACCGTTGAAAGGGGTTGTGCCGCCCATGGTCACCCCGCTGTTGGACAATGAGACGTTGGACGTTGCCGGGCTCGAACGCTTGGTCGAACACATTCTCGGCGGCCATGTGCATGGGCTGTTTCTGCTGGGGACGACCGGCGAGGCGCCGAATCTCAGCTATGAGCTGCGGCACGAGCTGGTCAAGCGTGTCTGTAAACAGGTGAAAGGCCGTGTGCCGGTGCTGGTCGGAGTGACCGACACGGTGTTTCCCGAAAGCCTGCGGCTTGCTAAGACGGCCGAAAAGGCGGGCGCAGCGGCCGTCGTGGCGGCGCCGCCCTATTACTTCGCGCCGGGTCAACCGGAGCTGGTGGAGTATTACACCCACCTGGCCAACCATCTGCCTTTGCCGCTCTTCCTGTATAACATGCCTTCGCACACCAAGGTGATGATCGACCCGTACACGGTGCGCACGCTGTCGGAACACGCGAACATCGCGGGCATCAAGGACAGCTCGGCCAACATCGTCTATTTCAACGCGGTTCGCCATATCTTGCGCGATCGCGAGGATTTCTCGGTGCTGATCGGGCCGGAGGAGGCGTTGGGCGAGGTGGTGCTGATGGGAGCGCACGGCGGTGTCTGCGGAGGCGCAAACCTCTTCCCGCAGCTCTTTGTGGACACCTACGCCGCGGCGATGGCCGGCGACGTCGCGGGCGTGCTGGCCTTGCAGGAGCGCATCATGACGGTCAGCGCGTCCCTCTACAGCGTCGGCCGCCATATGTCGAGCTTCCTCAAGGGCGTCAAGTGCGCGCTCAACCTGATGGGGATCTGCAGCGATTTCATGGCCGAACCCTTCAGCCGGTTCCGCGACGAGGAGCGCGCGGTCATCCGCAGCCGGCTCATCAGCCTCGGCGTCAAGGTCGTCAAGGAGTAGCATGACACTTCCCTTCATCGATCTGTTGGTGTTTGTGGCCTACATGGCGGGCGTCACTCTGTTCGGGTGTTCGTTCTATTTCCGCAAAGGCGCGGACAAGGCCGACGCGTTCACCTCCGGTGCGGGGCTGCTGCCCGCGTGGGCTGTGGGCATGTCGATCTTCGCGACGTTCGTCAGCAGCATCAGCTTTTTGGGGCTGCCCGCCAAGGCCTATGCCGGAAACTGGAATGCGTTCGTGTTCAGCCTCTCGATCCCCGTTGCGTCTTGGATGGCGGTGCGCTTCTTTGTGCCGCTCTACCGGAGCCTCGGCAGCGTCTCGGCCTACAGTTATCTGGAGAAGCGCTTCGGCCTGTGGGCCCGGATCTATGCTTCGCTCTGCTATCTGGTGACTCAGGTGGCGCGCACGGGCACGATCCTGTACCTGCTGGCGCTGCCGATGAACGCCCTGCTCGGCTGGCCCGTGCCGCAGATCATCCTGCTCACCGGCGTGGGCGTGCTGTTGTATTCCATGATGGGCGGCATCCAGGCGGTCATCTGGACCGATGCGGTCCAGGGCATTGTCCTGATCGGCGGCACGGTCCTCTGCCTCGGCGTTTTGCTCTTCTCCATGCCGGAGGGCCTCGGGCAGACGTGGGAGATCGCGACCGCGTCACACAAATTCAGCCTCGGCAGCTGGAGCCTGACGGAGTGGGGAAGCGAAACGTTTTGGGTGATCCTTGTTTACGGACTCTTCATCAACCTGCAGAACTACGGGATCGACCAGAATTACATCCAGCGCTACATCACGGCGCGCAATCACCGTGACGCGGTCCGCTCGACGCTCTTCGGCTCGCTGCTCTATGTGCCGGTCTCGTTCCTTTTCTTCGCCATCGGCACGGCGCTGTTCGCCTATTATCAGGCGCGCCCCGAACTGCTGCCCCCGGAGCTCGCGTCCCAGCCCGACCAGATTCTGCCCTTCTTTATCGTGAAGGGCCTGCCGGCGGGAGTGACCGGGTTGCTGATCGCGGCGATCTTTGCGGCGGGCATGAGCACGGTTTCGACCAGTCTCAACAGCGGCGCGACCATTCTTCTGGAGGATTATTACAAGCGCCTCTTCAACCCGGCGGCACGCGACGCGCAGTCGCTGCGCGTGCTGCAGGGGGGGACGCTCGCGCTGGCGGTGTTGGGCGTCGGGTGCGCCTTGGCGATGATGCGCGTGAAGAGCGCGCTGGACGCGTGGTGGGCCATGCAGTCGGTCTTCAGCGGAGGCATGCTGGGGCTGTTTCTGCTGGGCTGCTTCTCGAAGAAGGCGAAAAACGCCGAGGCGGCGCTGGGCGTGGTGCTCGGCGTGTTGGTGATCGCGTGGATCAGCGTCTATCAGAAGACGTGGCCTTTGCCGATGAAGGTGCACGCGAACCTTTCCATCGTGCTGGGGACAACCGTGATTTTCGTGACCGGTTTTCTGCTGGCGGCGGTGGCGCGGAAAAGCGTACCCTGTGGGGCAACGAAAGGTTAAACGGATGAAAGCGACCCTGGTTTGGTTGGGTACGACGGTTACGCTCGCCTTGCGTGCTGCTGCGGCGGCCAGCAATACGGTCGAGGTTTTGGAGTTCATCGGCCAGCCGCTACCGACGCCGTCGTGTCATGCGTCGACGATCGCCGAAAGTCCAAAAGGACTGGTTGCGGCTTGGTTCGGCGGCACGCGCGAGGGCGACAAAGACGTGGGCATCTGGCTGTCGCGGCAGGAGGGCGGCAAGTGGCTCCCCCCGGTCGAAGTCATGAACGGCACGCAGCCGGACGGCACGCGGCATCCCTGTTGGAACCCGGTGCTGTTCCAGCCGAAGAGCGGGCCGCTGCTGCTCTTCTTCAAGGTCGGCCCGGCCTGCGACCGCTGGCGGGGCTTCATGGTGACCTCGGCGGACGGCGGCGCGACGTGGTCGGCCCCGCGCCGCCTGCCCAACGGCATGATCGGCCCGGTCAAGAACAAGCCCGTGGAGCTGGCCGACGGCCGCTTGCTGTGCGGCTCGAGCGACGAGCTGGGCGGCTGGCGCGTGCACATGGAGTGGACAACCGACAACGGCGTCACCTGGGCGCGCACGGGGCCGCTGAACGACGGGACGGGCCTGCAAGCGATCCAGCCGAGCCTGCTGGTGCACAAGGACGGGAGCGTGCAGGCGATCGGGCGCACGCGCCAGGGCAAAGTGTTCACCGTCGCGTCGGCGGACGGCGCAAAGACATGGTCCGAAATGTCGTTGCTGCAAGTGCCCAACCCGAATTCGGGGACCGATGCGTTGACGTTGAAAGACGGGCGCTTCCTGCTGGTCTACAACCCGGTCCCGCAGGGACGTTCGCCGCTCGCGGTCGCGTTGTCGGCTGACGGCCAGGCGTGGAAAGAGGTGCTGACGTTGGAGAGCGAGCCCGGAACGGAATTCTCGTATCCGGCCGTGATCCAGACCGCAGACGGGAAAGTGCATATCACGTATACGTGGAAACGGCTCGAAGTGCGGCACGTGGTGCTCGATCCGGCCAAGTTGGGAAAGTAAATAACGCCGGACGCCCAACGACTCAAGCGTTGGGGACCTGAGGTGGGCGTTCGACGTTCATTGTTCGACGGCGGGGGAGATAAATGAAGGCAAGCGCGATAGGTTCAGCTGTGTTGGGTGTTGCGGTCATGTGCGCGGCGGCGGCCCGCGGTGAGAATAGACCGCAGCGCGTCGAGACGGACGGGCTGGTCATCACGGGGCAGGGCTGGACGATGCGGCCGCTGGCCAACGGGGAAAAGGCCGTCGCCAACCGCGACTACGTGTGGGAGGGTTTGCCGAAGCGAACCGAAGGGTGGCGTTTCACGCAGACCGGCGGCGGACAAGCGGCGGACATCACGGTGGAAGCGTGCACCAACACGACGCTCATGATGGCGACGGCCGCCTCGCAGCCGGGGCTTGAGACGTCGGGATGGAAACCCTTCTCTGGCGTATCGTTCCGATATACCGACGGAGGCCGAACGGCGGTGCAGCTCTTCACCCGGACGGTGAAGGCCGGCGAGAAGGTGGTTGTGCCGCAGGGCAATTGGCTCGGCGGGTTGCTGCTCTTGGGCGCAACCTTTCCAAACCTGCTGGAGCGGATGCCGGTCAACAGACCCGGCGCAACGGCGGACCTGGCCGTCGGGCTTTGGGCGTGGCCCTTGCCGATGGATTACGACGGCGACGGCGATCTCGATCTGGTGGTCTCTTGTCCGGACGTGCCGTACAACGGGCTCTATGTTTTCGAGAATCCCACTCCGCGCGGGAAGAAGGATCCGATGCCGGTATTCAAGGCGGGGCGGCGTATCGGGCACGGGCTTGGGAACGTTCGCGTCAGCCCTGCGGGCACCTTGACGCGCGTGTTGTCGCCGGGGAGCGCCTATCCCGACTTCAAGAACTCGGGGTTTGCCAAGCACGCGAAGATCGACGGTGTCAAAGCGAACGTCCATACGAACAGCGTGCGCGGCAATGTGTGGCAGTACACGGATTACGACGGCGATGGCCAGGAGGACCTGGTGATCGGCGTGGGCGATTGGAAAGCCTACGGCTGGGACAACGCCTACGATGCGTCCGGAAACTGGACCAACGGCCCGCTGCACGGTCTGGTCTATTGGGTGCGGAACAAGGGTTCCTCGGCTAAGCCCGACTACGCGGAGCCGGTTCAAGTCTGCGCGGCCGGCAAGCCCGTGGACGTCTACGGCAACCCCATGCCCATGTTCAGCGACTGGGATGGCGACGGCGATCTCGACTTGCTGTGCGGCGAGTTCATCGACGGCTTCACCTACTTCGAGAACACCGGCACGCGCACGCGTCCGGACTATGCCGCCGGCCGCCGTCTGAAGAAGCGGGACACCCGGCCGCTCGTGATGGAGCTCGAGATGATCACGCCCTCGGCGATCGACTGGGACGGCGACGGAGACCTCGACCTGGTCTGCGGGGACGAGGACGGCCGCGTCGCGTTCATCGAGAACACCGGCCGCCTCGCCACGGACCGCACGCCGCAGTTTCTCGAGCCGCGTTATTTTAGGCAGGAGGCGGCGGCGCTGAAGTTCGGCGCGCTGGCCACGCCGTGCGGCTGCGATTGGGACGGCGACGGCGATTGGGATCTGATCAGCGGCAACTCGGCGGGCTACATCGCCTTCATCGAGAACCTCAGCGGCAGGGGCGTGGCGCGGCCGCAGTGGGCTGAGCCGAAACGGCTGGCGGCGGGCGGCGAGACCGTGCGCATTCTGGCCGGGCCGAACGGCAGCATTCAGGGGCCGGCCGAAGCGAAGTGGGGCTATACGACGGTGAGCGTGGCGGATTGGGACGGCGACGGACTTCTGGACATTCTCGCCAATTCGATCTGGGGCAAGGTGGTGTGGTACCGCAACTCGGGCACGCGCACGTCGCCAAAGCTGGAGGCGGCGCGTGCGGTCGAGGTAGAGTGGGAGGGCGAGCAGCCTGCGCTGGCCTGGGGGTGGGTGCGCCCCGAAGGCAAAGCGCTGCTCACGCAGTGGCGCACGACGCCTGTGACCGTCGACTGGGACAAGGACGGGCTGGTGGACCTGGTGATGTTAGACCAAGAGGGATATCTCTCCTTTTTCCAGCGGGCGGCACGCGACGGCAAGCGGGTGCTGTTGCACCCGAAACGTGTCTTCTGTGATGCGAAGGGCGCGCCGCTTCAGCTCAACCCCCGTCGCGGAGGTCACAGCGGAAGAAGGAAGCTCTGCCTCACGGATTGGGACGGCGACGGGAAGTGCGACCTGCTGGTCAACGGCGGAAGCGTCGAGTTCTGGCGGCAGGTCGGCGAAGGGAGCGGCCGGTGGTCCTTCAGCAACACGGGAAGCGTATCCTCGACGGTGTTGGCCGGGCATACGACACACCCCACGGTTGTCGATTTCGACGGCAACGGGATTCTTGATCTCGTCGTCGGCGCGGAGGACGGCCACTTCTATTTTCTGAAGAATCCGCTCGCGCCGGTCGCTACCGTCCGCCCGTGAAATCCTCTTTCGTCAGGACGCCGTCGCCGGTGCGGTCAAGACGCTCGAAAAATTGCGGCGGCCCCTTGAACTCCGCGCGCGTGACCCGCCCGTCGCCGTCCGCGTCCTCGCGGGCGCGGACGCGCTCGAAGGTCGGGCGTCCTCCGCCCTGCGCCTCGCCCGCCTGGCCGGGTTTCCGTTCCGGCCTCGCCCCGCCGGCCGGGCCGATGGCCGCGCTCTCGGTCTTGACCGCCTCCGGGGGAGAAGCCTTGCCCTCCGACGTTTTGAGCCAGCGGTCAAAAAACCGGCTGACCCTCTCTTCGAGTGCCTGTCCGCCAAAGCCCTGGCCGTGCCCCGCTCCCTTGATGCAGTGCAAGCCCACCGAGGCTCCGGCCTTCTGAAGCGCCCCGAAAAGCAGCTCGCTCTGGTGGAACGGCACGACCGGGTCGGCATCGCCATGCACAATCAGAAACGGCGGCAGCGCGTTGGTCGACACGTAGGTGACCGGGCTCGCGCGCAAGGCCTTCTCCCTGTTCTCGAGGACCGGCCCGCCGAGGAGCCGGGACTCGGGCGACTCGGGGTCATTGTGCTTGAGGACCGCTTTCGGTGTCGCATGCGTGTCCATCCGCGTCAGATCCGTTGGCCCGTAATAGTCGCACACCGCCTGAACGCGGCTCGACACGTCGAGATGCGCGCCGACGTCGAAGGCCTTTTCGTCGCCGCTCGTGCCCAGCAGCGCGACGAGGTGACCGCCGGCCGAACTGCCCCACACGCCGAACCGGTCGGAGTCAAGCCCATACTCTTTGGCATGCGCGCGCAGCCAGCGTATGGCCGCCTTGCAGTCCTCGATCTGCGCGGGGAAGACCGCGTCGTTGCTCAGCCGGTAGTTGATGCTGGCGACCGCATATCCGCGCTGAAGGAAACCCTGCCGCACGATGGGGCAGCCGTTCTTGCTGCCGTTCTGCCAGCCGCCGCCGTGCACCCAGATGAGCAGGGGCAACGAGCCCTCCGCTTTCTCAGGCACGTACAGATCGAGCGTCTGCCGCGCGTGGCCGTTCGTCACATAGGACACGTCGCGGAACATCTTCACGCCCTCGGGGACATTTGGCCGTTCAGAGGAAGGTTGAGCCTGTGTCACGACGGAGGTCATAAGAGCCATTGCACAGAGAAAAGTTGTTTTCATATGCGCTAAGAACGGATCGGCGGGCACATTATTGGGTTCCATGCCGCAAACCTGTTGGAGCTGCCGTGGGGAACAACCCCTTGCGAGACACGGCGTGAGGCCAGGCCAAGCGGTGGCCGGCCCTAAGGTTTCGGGGGTCTCTCCGGCGGCGGCTTGACGTAGGACGATTGGGACGGCCACGTTTTCGGGTCGGCGTAACGGTCGTCATCGCCCAGCTCTTTTCTCAGACGGGCCAGCTCCGTCTTGAGCGCCGCGACCGTCGCCTGTTCAGGTCCGGCCGCGTAGATATTGTTCATCTCGTGCGGATCCTTCACCAGATCGTAGCACTCCCACTGATCGAGTTTGTCGAAATAGATCAGCTTGTGAGTCTCGGTCCTGACCCCGTAATGCCGCGCCGTGTTGTGGTCGCCTGGGTCATGGTAATAGCGGTAATAGAAGCTCTTGCGCCATGTGTCGGGCCGGTCTCCGCTCAACAGCGGAAGGAGGCTTGCCCCCTGCATCTCGGGCGGCGTCCCCTCGCCGGCCAACGCCAGAAAGGTCGGCGCAAAGTCGCAGTTGATCGCCAGCGCCTCTTGGCGCGTGCCCGCCTTGATTCCCTTGGGCCAGCGCATGAGGAACGGCATCCGGATGCTTTCCTCATACATGAAACGCTTGTCGTACAGCCCGTGATCGCCGAGGAAAAAGCCCTGATCGCTGGTGTAGATGACCACCGTGTTGTCCGCAATCCCCTCGGCTTCGAGTTCGTCTAACACCCGTCCCACGCTCTCGTCGATGCCTTGGACGCAGCCGAGATAGTCCTGCATGTAGCGCTGATACAGCCACTGCGTGCGCGCGCGGTCCGTCAGCCCTTCGGGCACGTCGTCTTTGACATCCTTCTTTTTGAGGTCGCGGGCGATGCTCTGCTTCTGTATGCGGAGCGCGTCGCTGCGGGTCGCGGTGTCGTCGAACAGCGTGTCCGGCTCCGGGATGGTCTTCTGCCGCCAGAGTTCCCGGTGCCGTGGCGCGGGCTCCCAACTTCGGTGCGGCGCCTTGTGATGCATCATCATGAAAAACGGCTTGTCCTTGGGGCGCGCGCGCAACTGCTCGACCGCGAGGTCTGTCAGCACATCGGTACAATATTTTCCGGTATACCGTTTCGAGCCTTCCCGCGTGTAGAGCACAGGGTCAAAATAATCGCCTTGCCCGGGCAGGATCTCCCAGTGATCAAAACCCTGCGGGTCGCTTCCCAGATGCCACTTGCCGATCATCGACGTGTGGTAGCCCGCCCGCTGCAGCCGATGGGCGACGGTGACCGTCTCCGGGTCTAGGCGGTTGAAGACCGGCACGCCGTTCTTGTGGCTGTATTGTCCGGTCAAGATCGTGGCCCGGCTGGGCGTGCAGATGGAGTTGACCGCAAACACACGCGTGAACAGGCAGCCCTCTTTGGCCAGCCGGTCGATGTGGGGCGTCAGGATCAGCTTGTCCGAATAGGCGCTGATCGCATGCGCCGCATGGTCGTCCGACATGATGAAAAGGATGTTGGGCCGCTTGCCGGCCGGAGGTTTCTCCACGGCCGCGTAGCCGCACCAGGACATCCCGGCCGTCAACACCGACAAACAGCACCGCTGCAGGACTGTATTCATCTGCCCACCCCCTTCAACCAAGAAACGTGTTGTCTCACCAAGCCTCTTAACGTCGGCATGTTACCAACTCACCCGCCCGCCTTCAACCCGCCGCATTGTTCGCGATTGCATTTTGTACCCTTTCGGGCATACTTGCCGATGTGCTGACAAACCCTCCATCTACATGCTCGGTGGTCTTGCGCGACGCCCGCACAAGCCGCTGGCTGCATTTCGAGCATCCCCGCGAAGTCATCCAGGCCTTCCGTCCTGAAGAAGTGCTGGGCAAGCTCCGGGCCGTCGAGGATGCGGTCAACACGCGTGGCCTCCATGCTGCCGGATGGCTCGCCTATGAAGCCGCGCCCGGGCTTGACCCCGCCTTGACGGTGCGCCACGCCGACGGAACCTTTCCGTTGCTTTGGTTCGGGCTCTATGAGTCTCCGCGCGAGGTCGGGGTGCCTTCGGTTTCCGAGAGACCAGCCCCGGAACAAGCTCCTTGGAGAGCCTCGGTCACGGATGAAGAATATGCGCACGCGTTTGCGCGCATCAAGCGTTGGATCCACGAGGGCGACACGTATCAGGTCAACTTCACCTACCGTTTGCACCGCGCGCTCACAGAAGATCCTTGGCCGGTTTTTGTCCGCATGGCCGCTGCCCAAGGGCCGGCTTTCGGCGCGTTCATCGCCGTACCCGGCTGGACCGTCTGCAGCGCCTCTCCAGAACTCTTCTTCCGTCTCGAAGGGACACGCCTCGAATCGCGCCCCATGAAAGGCACCGCACCGCGCGGCCTGACGCTCGGGCAAGACCGCGAGACCGCGGCGGCCCTGCGGGCATCCGAGAAAGACCGGGCGGAAAACCTGATGATTGTCGACATGGTCCGCAATGATCTCGGGCGCGTTGCCGTATCCGGCAGCGTGCAGGTCCCCGACCTCTTCGCGCTCGAGAAATATCCGACCGTGTGGCAGATGACCTCGACGGTCACAGCGGAAACGCAGGCGTCGGTGACCGAGATCCTCCGAGCCCTTTTTCCGCCCGCCTCCATCACGGGCGCGCCCAAGCGGCGCACGATGGAGCTGATCGCGGAGGTTGAAACCACGCCCCGCCGCCTATACACCGGTACGATCGGCTTCATCGCGCCGGACCGCCGGGCCCAGTTCAACGTGGCCATACGGACCCAGCTTCTCGACCACGCGCTCGGACAGGCCGAATACGGTGTGGGCGGCGGCATCGTGTGGGATTCCGTCTGCGAGAAGGAGCAGGCGGAATGCCGCACAAAGGCCCGCATCCTCGATAGGTACGCGCCGCCGTTCTCGCTGCTCGAAACCCTGCTGTGGACGCCCGGTGACGACTATGCCTTGCTCGAAAAACACATGGCGCGGCTCGCCGCCTCCGCCGAGTATTTCGATGTCCCGCTTGACGCGGCGGCCGTGCCGCACGGCCTGGACGGCCTTGCCCGCACGCTCTCACCGGGTCCACACAAAGTCCGATTGCTGGTCGCGCAGGACGGTACGGTCACGCTGCAGGCCGCGCCGCTGCCCGCGCCGCCGGATTCTGCCGCGCGGCCGGTCGCGCTGGCGCGATTTCCGGTGGACCGCTCGGATCCGTTCCTTTACCACAAGACCACGCAGCGCAGGGTTTACGCGGACGCCCTTGCGTCGCGCCCCGGTTTCGACGACGTGATCCTGTTCAACGACCGGGGCGAAGTCACCGAATCCTCTCGCGCAAACGTCGTGGCGGAAATCGGCGGCGTGCTGTGCACGCCTCCCGTCGACTGCGGCCTCTTGCCCGGCACCTGCCGCGCGCATCTGCTCGAAACCGGGCTCCTCGTCGAACGCGTCATCAAGGTCGACGCCCTGTTGCGCAGCCCCCGCGTCTTTCTCGTCAACTCGGTGCGCGGAAGGGTCCCCGTCACCGTTGTCGCCTAGTGAGGCTGATCACTTCAACAGCGTCGCGAGCTCTTGTTCGCTCACGGGCACGTCCGGCTGGAACATCGGCCCGGCCATATAGTCCAGCAGGCTGCGGCGCAGCTGCCTCGCGACGGGGCGCTTCTCCAAGTCGCCCACGATGTCCACGGAACAGACCAGCAGGCGGCCCTGACCGACCTTTGCCTCGAAGGCCAGCGCCAGCCGCCGGTTCTCGGTATACGAGTCGATCACGGCGACACACGGCCGCAACGCCTGCGGCAGCCCGTCGAGACGCATCGCCGACGAGCGCATCACCGGCTCCCACCACTGCCAGTCGGAGTGGAAGTCCGTCGGGAAACCGGCCAGCGCGGGATCGGCCGGGTTGATCAGCAGCCCCATAGTTTTGGAGACTTGGGTGTGCTTCATCTGCACGTTCCAGAAGACCGGCGTGAAGGTGCCGGGGACCGGCTCCTTCAGCGCCTCGGCGTTCGGAAGCAGCAGAACGGAACCTCCCTGACGCAACGTTTCGCGCGCCGCGTCATCCCACTGCGTGGCGACCTGCACGCCGGCCGGGACATCGGCCGGGACTTTCGCCGGATAGACCCAGAGGTTCCACGCGTTCGCTCCCGCGCCGGGCCGCTCGACGCGCAGGACGAGCTTGTCCGCGGCCGTGACAGACGAGAGCGCCGCCTTGACCGTGCCGGCCGCGCCCACGGCGCCCCGCGCGACGCTCGTCTCGGCCAGTTGTCCTTGGCCGTACAGCCGTCCGTCCGCTCCCCGGAGCGACCACACCGTGTCGCCGGCGGAAGCGCCCGCGCCGTAATTGGCCACGTCGATCCGCACCTCCAGCGTCTCGTCGTTCGTCCACACGCGCTTGGGAAGGCGCGCCAGCAGCACGACGGGCGAGCAGAAGCCGCGGAACTCCGCGGGCGTGATCAGCCCCTTCGACTCCCACAGCGCGCTGAGGATGCCGACGGTCGAGGTGCCTTGGCCGGGGTAATCGTGCAGGTCCAGCAGCTCGAACCCGCCCAAACCGGGCGTGCGCAAGGCCGACTCGATCTCCTCCTTGTACAGGGCCAGCGCGAGCATCCCCGACGCGCGCGTGAAGTCGCCCGACCATTCGAGCAGCCCTTTCGCCCTCAGGCGTTCGCGGATCTCCTCGAAGTTGTCCGCGCGCTGCGCGCCGTGGTAGCGGGTGATCTCGCGTAGGTCGGGGTAAACCGCCCACTGCCCGACCTCATGCGTCAGCAGAGGCCGGTCGAGACCTTCGAGCGAGGGACCGTAATCGAACATCGTCTCCGGCGGCCGCGTGTTGAAGCGCGACGTGTCGATGACACGTCCGCCACCCCAGCGGATGCCGCACAGCGGCTCGCTTCCGACAACCGGCCACGCGCTCACGTAGAAGTCGTCGATCCGGGCGGGCGCATCCGACCGGTAAGGATGGGTGGTGGACGTGTAGAAGTGGCGCGGGTCGGTCTCCTGACCGAAGCGCACCTTCTTGGCCAGCACCTCTTGATGCTTCGCCAGGAATTCGGATTTGGCCCCCGCGACCAACTGCTCGTTGCCCATGGAGACGAGAAGCAGCGACGGGTGGTTGCCGTACGTCTTCACGATGTTTGCCAGTTCGGCGCTGAGAAAATCCTCGACGCTCTTGTGCTCATCCTTCGAGGGGCAGGAGGTTCCCGGAACCTCCACCTGGAAATAGAAGCCCAACTCGTCTGCCGCCGCGAACGCCGCGTCGGGCGGTGTGCAGGAGTGGAAGCGGAACAGGTTCAGCCCATAGGACTTCGCGATGCCGATCACCTTGCGCCACGACGCCACGTCGACGGGCGGGTGTCCGGTGAGCGGAAAGATGAAGTCCTCCAGCGTGCCGCGCAGAAACACGGGCTGGCCGTTGAGCGTGAACTGCGTGCCGCGCTTGCCCAGCTCGCGCAGGCCGAAGTCAACGCTGCGCGCGTCGGAGCAGTCCACTCCTGTCAGCGCGAGCGCGAGCGTGTAAAGCTGCGGCGTGAACTCGTCCCAGGCCCGCGCCGGTTTCTCGGCCTTCATGCGCTGCTCGAAGCGTTGCTCCGCCTCGCCGTTCAGCTCCAACGTCCACTCGGCCGCCGCCATCCGCTCCTCCGGCTGACCCTTCGCCGTCCACTGCGCGCGGAGTGTGACCGCGCCTTTCTTGCCGGTCAGGTTCCGGACTTTCACGCGCACGCCGACCGAGGAGGAGGCGACCTCGGGATAGACGTCCGCCGTTGCGAAGGAAACCGGATCCTGCGCCCGCAGCTCGATCCGGCCGAGAATGCCGTTCCAGTTGTAAGACCACGTGTGGTGCCCGCCGCAGTTGAGCTTCGCGCCGCGCTTCACCTCGGTGGTCAGATCCAGATACTTGATCAAGTTGTCCGGGCTGACCTCCATGCCGGTGTTGCGGTTGGCGTTGTCCACCATCACCGTCAGGCGGTGCCGCCCGGGCGTCAGCGCCTTCGACAGGTCATACACATGCGGTGCGACCAGGCTGTTCTGCGTCCCCTGCAGGCGGTCGTTGACCCAGACGAAAGTTTCCCACTGGCAGCGCTCCAGAAACAACTCGATACGCTTGTCGCGCCACGTGTCGGGAATCACGACCTCGGTCTGATACCACACGGCGCCCATGTAGCTGTACACCGTGGTCAGGCCGCGCAGGTTCCCCTTGCCCGGCTCCGGTTTCGCCGCGGCGGGAATGCGCGGATTGGAGACGACGGTTCCGGGAAGCCGGGCCGGGTCGCCGGAGAACACCTCGCCCGGCCAGCCCTTGCGGATCCCCTCGCCGGCAGGATCCATTCGGATCTGCCACTCGCCCGCCAGCGTCTGCACCTGCGGGTTGCACAAGCCGACGGTCGCGCTGCCCGCCCAAAGCGCGAGCGCCATCAATAAACGAAGCCGCTGTCTCATACCTGTTCTCCTCATTTGTCAGAAGATTCGATGCAGAACACCATGACGCGGTGATTAAATACAAATTCGGCACGCATTGCAAGCGCGCCGCATCCCCGGTGTGCCCTGCGCGTGAATTCGGAGGTTGACTCTTTTCACTTCCCCCTCATAATAGGCGTCAAGCATAGGAACGGGAAAGCCCCGGCCCCTCCTATGGCAGGTCAGCGGCTCAAGCCGTGGCTATGCGGCGAATGAGCGAGGGGATAACGCGTGAGATAAAGATTACGCGTAAGATTACGGTTATGACGGGATTCGTTACCTCCTAATCGCAATCGTAAGCGTGATCATCATCCGCTCAAGATATGGACAAGAAAGGCCCTATGAACACGAACGACGGCATCCGGTTTTCCCGCTCTAGGCTTCTCTTCCCGCTGGTGGCCCTCCTGCTGAACGTCGCTTTTCCCCGCCCCGCCTCGGCCGAGTTGCAATCGTCCGACACCCCGCCCCTGATCCCTCCGCCCCAAGAAATCCGGCTTTTGGAGCAAGGGGGTTTCACCGTCACCTCCGAGACGCGCCTCTCCGGCCCGGCGGCGTTAACCGCCATCGTCAAAGACGTTTTGGCCGAGCGCGTGAATCTTACCGGACTCGGGGAGGGCCTTGGCGGCATCACGGTCTCCAAGCCGCGCGACCCGGCCGACGGGCTCTGGAAACACGACCAGGCCTATCTCCTGACCGTGCAAGCCTCGGGCATCTCGATCGAAGCGGCGGACGGCCCGGGCGTCTTCTATGCCGCGCAGACCCTCGCCCAGCTCATCCAGCGCGCGCCGGCCCTCCCGGCTCTCGCGATCCGGGACTGGCCCGTCATCAAGACCCGTCTGGCCATGATCGCGACGGACCAGGGAGGTTTCCAAGTCATCGACGTCGACTACTGGAAGCGCATCATCCGCGAGTTGGCGGCCCTCAAGCTCAACGCGGTCATGCCCTATTTCGACGGCGGCACCTACAAGTACCGCAAATACCCCTTCCTCGGCTCCAAAGGCGACGACGGGTTCACACTGGAGAAGGCGAAACTCCTGAGTGACTACGCGTCCAAACATTTCGTGCAGCTGATTCCCCAGCAGAACTCCATCGGCCATCTGGGCGGTGTGCTCGGCCACAAGGAGCTGCAGCACTTGCGCGACGGCGGCGGCACCATCAACACCGTGCTGCCTGAAACCTTCGCCTTCCTCGGCGACCTTTACGACGAACTGGCCGAGGCCTTCCCCAACGCCACCGCCATCCACATCGGGGGCGACGAGTTCGGCCACGACTTCGGCAAGAACCCGCTCGTCGCAGCCCGGGTCGCGCAGGTCGGCCGCGCCGCCGTCTACGGGGAGTTCATGACGAAGGTCCGCGACATGCTCAAGCAGCGCAACCGCGGCATGATGATCTGGTGGAACGAGCAGGGCTTCACCCTCGAGGCCGGCGCCCTGATGCCCAAAGACATCGCCGTCTTCGATTGGCATTACGGCGCGCAAAAGGATTATCCCTCCCTGGACAACCTCCTGAATGCCGGCTTCACAGCTCCCTGGGCCACGCCGGCCGTGACCCGCTATTACGACGCGAGCAACGACTGGGGCCCGACCTTTGCCAACATCCACAACTTCGCGGTCGCCGGGGCCAAGCGCAACGTGCCAGGCCTCTGCACGTGCACGTGGGTCCACGGCATGTGGGGCGGCCGCAATATGTTCGAGCTCAATCTGTATGGACTGGCCTACAGCGGCGAGTGCGGCTGGAACCCCTCCGTCGAGGTCGAGCCCGCCGCCTTTGCCCGCGCGTTCGCCGCCCATTGGCTGGGCTGCCGGGAACCCGCCGCGGCGACCTGGATGCTCGAAGGCATCCACACCCCATACGGCGAGCCCAAGGCGCAGAAATTCTGGCGCGACAACCGGGGGCAGGAGACCTATGCCGGATCGCCGCTCACGGCCATCATGGACCTGGTCAAGGCTTCGCCCGCCCTAGAGGCCGACGCGAAAACCCTGTTGGGCTTCTGCGACCGGGCCGACGCCGCCCTGGACTCCCTGAAGAGGGCCTCGACGCGCAATCAGCTCACGCTCGACTACTTCAAGCACGATGTCCGGATCCACCGGCTGGCCGCAAACCGCGTGCTCGCCGCCGCCGAGCTGGTGCGCTGGTCCGACGGACTGAAGCTCCCCAAGCCCGTTCCCGAAAAAGAGCTGCTCCGCCTCGACTTCGCCGCGGCCCAACTCCCTGCCGGCTTCGTGAAAGCCGCTCCGGCGGCGAAGGTCGCGGAGGGCCGCCTCCTCACCGCGCCCGGCGACAACTGGAAAAATGAAGGGCTCACCGTCGGTCCCGTTCCCTTGCCCGAGGCCGGCGTGCTCGTGGAGTTCGACCTGCTCGCGCGGCAGTTCGGCCCGCAGTTCCAGCAGCTCGCCTCCGGCAAGCCCTCGACGCATCACTACATGGTATACATCGGGCAGGACCGGAAGTTCCATCTCTACACCCGTTTCGGGGCGAGTTGGAACGAGCAGAGCACGCTCGGGTCGGCCTGCGCGACCGGCACCGTGTACCGCTGCGCGGCCGTCATCAAGAAAACGAGCTTCTCGTTCAAGGCCACGGACCTCAAGACCGGCAAGCTGGTCTGCCGCTCGGGGATCGTCCCCATGGACGCCGCCGGGCCGGAGCTGCTGTTCACCCTTTCCGACTGCCACGCCGACGTGGGCAAGGGAGATCCGGCGACCGAATGGGATAACGTGGCCGTCTCCGCGCTGAAGCCGATCCCCGAGCAGGCCATAACGCCGCCCGCAGGGTTCATCGACCGCCTGCGCCAGCTCATCGCGCAACACGCCGTCATCGAAGAGACCTTCCGCCGATCGGTCCTCGAGGCGGGCGGAGGCTCCGCCGATACCGGCAACCTGGGCAAAGGGGCCATGCAGTTCCGCAGCAGGCAGGGCCGCGAGGACGCCGAGCACCTGATCCGCGACCTCACCGCGGGCCGACTGCCCGCGAGTTTCGGCGAGTGACCCCGAATCGCGCGTTCGCTGCGGTTTGAACTTTCCTCCCGTTGAGCAATCCGTATACTTGAGGGGCGTGTATCGTAATCGGCCCAAGGTACCGACAAGAAAGGTAAGACCATGTCGAAGCTGACCATCAAACCGTCCGGAAGTTGCCGCTATGACGAAGTGTCGCTCGGGGAGGTCATGTTGCGCCTCGATCCCGGCGACTTGCGCATCAGGAACACGCGCGAATTCAAAGTATGGGAAGGCGGCGGCGAGTACAACGTCGCGCGCGGCCTGCGCAAGTGCTTCGGCCTGCGCACCGGCGTGGTCACGGCATTCCCCGAGAACGACATCGGCCGCCTCGTCGAGGACTTCATCCTGCAGGGCGGAGTGGACACCTCGCTGATCCGCTGGGTCCCGTTCGACGGCACCGGCGCGGCCACGCGCGTCGGGCTCAACTTCACGGAGCGCGGTTTCGGCGTGCGCGGCGCGCTGGGCGTGAGCGACCGCGGCCATTCCGCGGCTTCGCAGCTCAAACCGGGCGATATCGAC
>Ga0209066_10002194_pt1 | contig 24257 bp, 23 predicted proteins | sample All_14_2_FD_187198 | JGI IMG/M metagenome (GOLD analysis project Ga0209066, IMG submission 187198) | Freshwater microbial communities in response to fracking from Pennsylvania, USA - Allegheny Zone_MetaG_DW_15 (SPAdes) (version 2) ... | reverse complement strand
GGGCTGCCGATGGTGGCCCTGTCGGGCAAGCTGGCGGCGGAATGCCTGCTGGAGGATCAGGCTTCGACGTCGCGGTTCCGCCCGGCGGCTATCGCTGGTGGTATGTCGATGCGCTAAGCGATTGCGGGCAATATGCGCTGGTCGCGATTGCCTTCATCGGCTCGGTCTTTTCCCCCTATTATCACTGGTCCGGGCGGGGGCGGCCGGAAAACCATGTCGCCTTCAACATCGCGTTGCATGGTCCGGACGGCCGCGCCTGGGCGATGACGGAGCGGGGGCAAGCCAGCCTGACGCGGTCGGCCAACCGGCTGCAGATCGGCGCAAGCAGCCTGACGCTCACTGCCGATGGCGGGCTTGAGCTTGCCTTCCGGGAAATCGCCTTGCCCTGGCCGGGCCAGGGTTTGTTGCCCCGGCGCATCGAAGGACAGGTCCGTATTGCCGCGACGGCACGAACCGTCTGGCCGTTCCAGCTGGACGAAACCGGGCAGCATTTCTGGATGCCCCTTGTCCCGGCCGCTTCGGTGGAAGTGGAAGGAAACGTCTTTGCCCAACGCCGATGGATCGGGCATGCCTATCACGACTCGAATTGGGGCAATCGGCCGTTGCAACAGGATTTCCTGGGTTGGGATTGGGCGCGCGGCAGAACCGAACGGGGGGAGGTAGCCCTGCTTTACGACGCCAGGCTGACCGGGGGCGGGCGGCGCAGCCTGGCCCTGCATCTGGGGCCGGACGGGTTGCTGCATGCCATGCCGATGGCGGCGCGCCAGACCCTGCCACGCGGCTTCTGGGGGGTGAAGGCCGGTATCGCCTGCGATGCGGGTGATGCGCCCGAAATCCTGACACGGCTGGAGGATGGGCCGTTTTATCGGCGCAATCTGGTTCGCACCCGTCTGGACGGGCGGGACTGGCGGATGATGCAGGAAAGCCTGGACTGTACCCGTCTGGACAATCCGCTGGTGCGTCTGATGCTGCCCTTCCGCATGCCGCGCCGGGCGTGAGTTCAGCCCGAATCCGTGGAATTGTCCGTGCCGGCTTCGCGCTCGCGCGCTTTGCGGTCCTCCCGTTTCAGGTCGTGGCGCTGCCAGAGGTAGAAGGCGATGGCCAGACCGAACACCAGCCCGGCTTCGATCAAACCAAAATAGTGTTCAGGCATGCAGCCCTGCCCGCTGGCGGGCAGCCAGCCTGCGCGTCCGGGCTTCCTGCCGGGCATCCGCCTCCAGCCGTATCAGGATGCTGGTGACGCGTCCGATACCGGGGCGGGCTTCTGCACCATGGGTAGGGGGGACGCGATCCTGGCCGGACAGGGCAAAGGCCTGGGCGGCCGCTTCGACCAGGGCGGCCGCCGCAGGGTCCGGCGGCTGTTGCATGGCGGGGATCGCCAGCCCCGTCGCGCCGCGCGCCTGGGCCAGAAGGCCCAGCTTGCTGATCAGCGGGACCGTCATGCGCCGCGTGACGCTGTCAAAGCCGCCTGCGGCCAGGCGCCATCCGATTTCCCGATAGACCAGGGCGGCGGTCAGGATCGCCATGCGGCAATCCGCCGGCAGCAGCGCGATACCGGCCATGCCCAGCCGGTAATGGTGGTCGGCCTCCTCCAGCAGGCGGTGAAGGACCCCGGCCAAAGCGGCAGACGGGACAGGATTGCGCAGGAAGGCCTCCGGCTCCAGCCCAGCCTGCTCCAGCCAGTCTCGCGGCAGGTAGAGCCGCCCGTTGCGCGCATCTTCGCCCACATCGCGGGCAATATTGGTCAATTGCATCGCGATGCCCAGATCGGCCGCCCGGGCCAGGGCTTCCGCATCGCCCCGCCCCATCACCAGGGCCATCATGATGCCGACGCTGGAAGCCACCCGGGTGGCATAGGCCTTCAACTCCGCCAGGTTTTCCGGACGCCGCCCGGCAAGGTCCATGGCGAAGCCGTCCAGCAGGGCCAGCGGGATGGCTTTCGGAATGGCATGGGCATGGACGACCCGCGCGAAGGCCCGGTCGCAGGCCTGTGGTCCCGGTGATCCGGCATAGATCAGGTCCAGCCGGTGATGCAGCCGGGCCAGCGCCTCCAGCCCCGCATGCGGATCGTCGATCAGATCATCGGAATGGCGGCAGAAGGCGTACAGCGCATAGGCCGCGCTTCGAATGCGGCGCGGCAGCAGCAGGGACGCCAGATGGAAGGATTTGGAACCATGCCGGATCGCCGCGGCACAGGCGCCCAGATCGGCCGTTTCCCCGGAAAAACCGTGATTGAGGCAGGCCGGGCGCGACCTGGGCGGGGCCGCCAGCATCTGCTCGGCAGTCCGGTTCATGACCCGCTCCTTACACCTGGAATGCGCTGTAGAGCGGAAGGGTCCGGGACCAGCCCCGCCACGACCCGCGCGGAGCAGATGACCCCCGGAAGGCCCGCACCCGGATGGGTTCCCGCCCCGCAGAGATAGAGATTGTCCAGCTCCTCGCTTTTGTTATGCGGCCGGAACCAGGCGCTTTGCAGCAGTTTCGGCTCCAATCCGAAACCCGCCCCCTGCCAGGACAGAAGCCGGTCGCGGAAATCGAGCGGGGTGGCCAGGCGCGAGGTCACGATATGGCGTCCCAGGCCGGGCAGGACGGTTTCCTCCAGCCGCTCCTGGATGCGGGCGCGATAGGGTTCCGCCTCGACCCGCCAATCCGTGCTGCCCGAAAGGTTGGGTACCGGGCTCAAGGCATAGAAGGTATCGCAGCCTTCCGGTGCCAGCCCGGGGTCGCTCGCGGTCGGTCGATGCAGATAAAGGCTGAAATCCTCGGCCAGCCGCTTGCGGCGGAAAATATCGTCCAGCAGGCCCCGATAGCGCGGACCGAAGATCATGCTGTGATGCGGCACATCATCAAAGCGTCGGTTCGTGCCGAAATACCACACGAACAGCCCCATCGAATAATCGCCGCGCGCGATCCTGGCATCGGTCCAGCGCCGGCGCGGATGGTGCTTCAGAAGCCGGCCATAGGTGGTGGCGGGATCGGCATTGGAGATGACGATATCGGCCGCCACCCGCTCGCCAGACGCAAGCAGAAGGCCGGTTGCCCGTCTGCCTTCGGTCAGGATGGTATCGACCCGCTGCCCCAGGCGCAGCCGCCCGCCATTGCGTTCCACCAGCCCCGCAATGCCCCGCACCAGCGCATGCGTGCCGCCGCGCACATGGTGCACGCCGAAGCGCGCCTCCAGATGCGCGATCAGGCAGTAGAAGGAGGTGGCGGAAAACGGATTGCCGCCGATCAGCAGCGGATGGAAGGAGAAGACCGTGCGCAGCTTCTCGCTGCGGAAATGCCGGGCGACCACATCATGCACCGACCGATACCCGCCCAGCCGCACCAGCCTGGCCAGCACCGTCGCGGTGAAGGCAAGGCTGTGAAACGGCCGGTCGGCCAGCTTCTCGAAAGCGACTTCGTAGATGCGGCGGCTTTCCGCCAGGAAGCCATGGTATCCAGCCACATCGCGGGGTTCGATCCGCGCGATCTGCTCTTCCATCCGCGCGGCATCGCCTGAATAGTGGAACAGCGTGCCGTCGTCGAAACGGATCGTATAGAACGGGTCGCAGGGCCGGATCTCCACATCGCGGGCCAGATTGCCGCCGCAGTCACGCCACAGCTCCTCGAACAGCCAGGGGGCGGTGATGATGGTCGGCCCCGCATCGAACCGGAATCCGTCCTGGTGATGGCAATAGGCACGGCCCCCCGGCGCGTCCAGGGGATCGAAGATCGTCACCCGATAGCCGCGCGCGGCCAGGAGCGCGCCGGTCGCCAGGCCGCCGACGCCAGCCCCGATCACGGCGGCATGCGGCCGCAAATCGGTCCCGTCGGCAAAGGGCGATGGCTGGATCTGTCTGGGAAGGTTCACGCCGCGCCCGCCTTGTCGGTGATGGTTCTGGCCATGGCCTCTTCAATCCAGTCACAGACGGGATCGGGTGCGATTTCATGCAGCAGATGTCCGCCCTTCGCCGCCAGGACCAGCCGGGCCTGTGGGGCCAGCGCCGCGGCATAGTGGGAGTTGGAGCAGGGGACCATCGGGTCGTCGCGCGCCGCGATCAGAACCAGCGGTGCCGCAAAGGCGCGCAGCTGGCTTGCGAAGGGGTTGAGGTCCCAGGCCGCCATCATGCCCAGCGCCCCTTTCAGATGGGCGGGCGTGCGCAGAAGCTGGCGATAGACCTGCTGTCCTTCCGCGTCGATGGCCGAGCCGGTGGCCTGCAACAGGCTGTCGCTGAGCGGCGTCGCGCGGTTCAGAAGGGCAAAAACCGGCGCGGAAAGCGGGTTGGCGAACAAGAGCTTCGCCATGGGGGAGAAAACCCTGGCGCCGCGTATCGGCAGGAAGGCGCCATTGATGCCGATGGTCAGGCGCGGGGCAGGGGAAAGCCGTGCGGCCAGGGTGATTGCAATCGCCGCCCCGGCGGAATGGCCGATGATGACATCCGGCGCGAAACCCAAGGCCCCGGTCAATATCCGCAATGCGCTCACCATCCCGTTCAGGGACAGGTCGGCGGTGCTTCTGGCCCTGGTTTGGCCATGGCCGGGCAGATCGGGGATCAGCAGGCGATGGCGGCGGGCCAGGATCGGGGCGACATGACGCCAGGAATGGGCGCTGGCCCCGGTGCCGTGCAGCAGCAGAATGGTGCTGCCGGTGGTGGGGCCGTGCAGCTGGATATGCCAGTCGATGCCGCCGCAGGTGATGGATCGCGCCTCCCCCCGGCTGGCGGTGTCGAGAGAGGTGCCGGCACTCAGCATGGCTCCGCCCCCCGCATCGAGCTGTAGACGAGGTCGGAAAGCCGGCCTGCTTCCGCCTGACGCAGAACATGCAGATCGGCGCCCAGATCGGCCGCAAGCGATGCCACCTGTTCGCGCGGGCGCCGGGCTATGTCGATGCAGATCGTATGCAGGTTCAGGCCGCGATAGAGCGCGGCGATGCGCTGCAACTCGTCGCGCGCGCGGGCACGGTCCGGGCTGCCGTCGCGCGCGATGTTGCCGCTGCCATCCGTCAGCAGGACCAGGACGGGCGATCCACCCTGGCGCCGGACGGTCAAAGCAAGGTCAAGGCCCAGATCAAGCCCCGAAACCAGGGGGGTAGGGCCACCGCCCGGCAGCCCGGCCAGGGTCCGCTTTGCCAGGGTGAGCGAGCGCGTCGGCGGCAGGATCAGACGCGCCACGGTGCCGCGAAAGGCGATCAGGGCCACCTCGTCGCGGCGCACATAGCAGCGGGCCAGCAGCTTTTCGATGGCGCCCTTGGTTTCCCCCAGCCTTTCCAGCGCGGTGGAGCCGGATGCATCCACCAGGAAGATCGCGGTCGACGGCGTCGCATGGCGGCGGCGCAGATAGCGGAAATCCTGCGACCCGACCAGCAGCCGGGGCGTTAGGCCCTGATCCGCCACGCTTTCCTGCCGCCGTATCGCGCGGATGCGCTGCCAGGGCGCGGCGCTGCGCAGGGTCGCGGCCAGATCGGGCCGGGCATCGGGGAAGGGCGGGGATTGCGCGATGGCGAAGGGTCGGCCGCGTCTGGTATTGCGCTGGATGGCACCGGCCTTGCCGGCCTGGATGCCACTGCGTGCCGCTATTCGCTGCGCGGTGATGGCTGGCAGCGCGTCGACACAGCCAGCCTCCACCGCCGACAGCCATTCCTGCAAGGCGGGGTCTTCTGTCGGGGTTGCAGGCTGCGGCCGGTCGTCATCCTGCTCCGGGCTTTCGCCATCGGGCGGGCCAGGCTGTCCCGCCTGGGTGGGCGGCATGGCGTCCGGGGCGGGCGCGCTCTCGGCATCGCCATCCTGGGGCTGCTCCGGCGCGGCGTTTACCTGAACACCCAGGCAGAGCCTCAGGCTTGCCTCGATATCCGCTGCGCCGACCATGCCCCGCCCGAACGCTGCTGCATGCAGCCGCGCGACCAGCGCCAGATGGCGAAGAAGATGCAGGGACGGGTTGCCGGCTGCCTGCGCCAACAGGGCCAGAAGCTGCAGGGCATCCTCGCCAAGCCGGGCGGGGGGCAGGCCGGTCGAAGCGGCCTCGCTGCCGGGGGCGGCCGTCTGCCGCCATGCCACGGCATCCAGATCGACCCGCAGGGCCAGCCGGTCCGTGAGTGCGCGCGGCGCGGCTTGCTCGTCTTCTGCCGCTTCATCGATGGCGAGGATCTGGAAGCGGGTGGAAACGGCAGCCTGTTGGCGGCCCAACGGGTCGGCATGGCAGCCCTGATCCAGGGCCATGGCGATCAGCGCGGCTGCGGCGGGATCAAGCCTTTCCGCCATCGGGATGACCAGAACGCCGCCATCGGCCGCCGCAAGCAGGCCGCGCATGGCAACCGGCCTTCCCAACTGGGCGGAGGCGGCGAGATCGACACTGCCATGCAGGACAGCGGCCGTGGCACCCACCGGCAGCCTGATCCAGGGCATGGATGGGGGCAGCTCCGCCCGCACAATCTCAAGGAACCGGTCGCGGACACCGCCCGCCCGGGCCTTCAGCCAGATGCCGCCAATTGCCGGACCGCCGATCCTGGCGATGCGGGCGGCCAGCAATGCGTCATTCCAGGCCTGCTGACCGCGGCGGTTCAGGCTGTCCGCATCCTCAGGCATGGCCGTTCCCGGCGCCGATGCCAGCCAGGGCCCGTTCCACGCGGGGGGCGGTTCCGGCATCGTCCAGCGGGTCGCGGCGCAGCCGATGGCACAGTACCATCGGCGCGATGGCGGCGGCGTCCTGCCAGGAAACGGTCCGTCGCCCTTCCAGCGCGGCCGCCGCGCGGCAGGCGCGCATCAGGGTCAGTTCGCCGCGCATGCCGTCTATGCCCAGACGCAGGCAGAGCTGGGACATGCGCAGCAGCACGCTTTCGGGAATCTCCACCTCGCGCAGGATACGGCGCGCCTGTGTCACCCGATTGCCGATGGCTGCGTCCTGTTTTTCCCAGGCCGCACAGAAGGCTTCCGGATCGGTTTCATAGGCATCGCGCCGGCGGATCACCTCGATCCGCTCCTCGATCGATCCGATCGTCCGGACCTCCACCGCCAGGCCGAAACGATCCAGCAATTGCGGCCGCAGGTCGCCCTCCTCCGGATTGCCGCTGCCGACCAGGATGAAGCGCGCCCGGTGGCGGATGCTCAGCCCTTCGCGTTCAACCACATTCACCCCGGATGCGGCGGCATCCAAGAGCAGATCGACCAGATGATCCTCCAGCAGGTTGACCTCGTCGATATACAGAAAGCCGCGATTGGCCGAAGCCAGCAGGCCGGGTTCGAAGCGCTTCTCCCCGGCCACCAGGGCGCGTTCCAGATCCAGCGCGCCGCAGACCCGGTCTTCGGTCGCGCCCAGCGGCAGATCAACCATCGGCGCGCGGATGCGCACCACCTTCGGCCTGCGTCCGGCGGTCTTGCCGGAGCAGACGGGGCAGGCCTCCTCCGGCCTGTCAGGCAGGCAGTTGAAGCGGCAGCCTTCCCGCGTCGACATTTTCGGCAGCAACGCGGCCAGGGCACGCACGGCCGTGGATTTTCCCGTGCCCCGGTCGCCGAAAATCAGCACGCCCCCCAGCAGGGGTTCCACCGCCGCCATCAACAGCGCCTGCTTCATGGCCTGTTGCGCGACGATGGCGGAGAAGGGAAAGGGCTTCGACATGGCGACCACCGACATCCAGAGTGTCAATATACATTGACACTAATTCCTGTCGGTTTGAAGGGAAAGTTGACAGGCGCCCTGTCGGCCTCCGGTCACTCCCGAAAAATGAAGGCATGCCGGGGCGATACCGTTACCGCATCGCCGGTTTTCAGGGCCAGGCGCGCGAATTCCTGGCGGCTGATGGCGGCATCCAGCGATCCGACGCCGCCGACCGACAGGCGTACATTCAGCGCCGCGCCGGATGGCGTGATGCCCAACACCCTGGCAGCCGGCCCCGCCACGCTGCCCTGGGGATGCACATGCAGATCATGCGGCCGCAGAAAGGCGGTGGCCGCACCGTCGGGCGTGCCGGGTGCGGCGGGGAAGACGGTACCCAGCACCTCGGCCGCGCCGGACTGCACCGTGACGGCCAAGGTCAGCGTATCGCCGATGAAACGGGTGACGAAGGCGGTTTTGGGGTGGTCATAGACCTCCTGCGGGGAGCCGTCCTGTTCGATCAGCCCCTTGTTCAGCACCACCACACGGTCGGCCAGTTCCAGCGCTTCTTCCTGGTCATGCGTGACGAAGATGGTGGCCAGCCCCAGCTCGTCATGCAGATCGCGTAGCCAGCGGCGCAACTCCTTGCGGACCTTGGCATCCAGCGCGCCGAAGGGTTCGTCCAGCAACAGCACTGACGGGTCGATGGCGAGCGCACGCGCCAGGGCGACGCGCTGGCGCTGCCCGCCCGACAGCTGGGCCGGAAAGCGCTTTTCCAGCCCGCCCAGCTGTACCCGCTCCAGCAGGGCGCGGGCGCGGGCGCGGATTTCCGCCTTGGGCGGACGTTCCCCGCCGGGGCGCACTTCCAGGCCGAAGCCGACATTGTCTTCCACGCTCATATGCTTGAACAGGGCGTAATGCTGGAAGACGAAGCCCACCCGGCGTTCGCGCGCACTCATCGACAGGGCATCGCGCCCGCCGAACAGCACATCGCCGCTTTCCGGGAATTCCAGCCCGGCGATCACGCGCAGCAGCGTGGTCTTGCCGGAGCCGGAGGGGCCGAGCAGCGCCACCAGCTCGCCCGGCTGCACATCCAGGCTGACCCCGCCCAAGGCCGCGAAATTCCCGAACTGCTTGGCGACATTGCGTACCGAGATTCCGACGGAACCCGCCGCTTCGGCCCTGGCCGCGCCGTCTTCGGACAGGGTTTGGCTCTGAATATTGCTCATGACGACCTCCGGCCTTCGGCCCACAGCTTGATCAACAGGGTGATCAGCGCGATCACCGTCAGGGTGGATGCGGCGGCGAAGGCGCCGGCCGTGTCCTGGTCCTGGAACAGAAGTTCGACCTGCAAGGGCAGGGTGTTGGTTTCCCCGCGGACGGAGCCCGAAACGACGCTGACCGCGCCGAATTCGCCCATCACGCGGGCATTGCACAGCACCGCCCCATAGATCAGCGCCCATTTGATCTTGGGCAGGGTGACTTTCAGGAACATCTTGAAGCCCGAAGCGCCCAGGATCACGGCGGCTTCCTCATCCTCCGAGCCTTGCGCCTGCATCACCGTGATCAGCTCGCGCGCCACGAAGGGGGAGGTGACGAACAGTGAAGCCAGGAAGATCGCCCAGATCGTGAACATGATCTGGATGCCCGCCTGTTCCAGCACGGGGCCGAACAGGCCCTGCGCGCCATACAGGAACAGATAGGCCGTGCCCGCCACGATGGGGGAGATGGAGAAGGGAAGCTCGATCAGCGTGGTCAGCAGCTTCTTGCCCGTGAAGGTGAAGCGGGTGATGGCCCAGGCGGCAGCGATGCCGAAACCGATATTGATCGGCACCACGACCAGGGCGGCCAGCACGGTCAGCCAGACCGCGTGCAGCGTATCGGGCTGCAGGATGGCGCCGGCATAGGCGGCGATGCCGCTGGACAGGCCCTGATAGAAGACCGCGCCGACCGGCAATCCGATCATGATCGCGGCCAGGACCACGCCGGTGCCGATCAGCAAAGGCCGCAATATGGGGCCGGAGAAGACACGGGATCCCGCCGGGGCGGTCTGGATATGGGGGTTCGACATCGGGTCAGCTCCGCCGCACATACCGTAGTTGCCAGAGCTGGATCGCGTTCACCACGAACAGCATGACGAAGGAGGAGGCGAGGATGACCGCGGCTAGCGCCGCAGCACCCGGATAGTCATATTCCTCGATCCGGATCAGGGTCAGCAGGGCGGTGATTTCCGTGCGGTTGGGCAGATTGCCCGCGATGAAGACCACCGCGCCGAATTCGCCCAGGCTGCGCGCGAAGGCGAGCGAAGCACCGGACAGGAAGGCGGGCAGCACGGCCGGCCAGATCACGCGCGAAAACAGCTGCCAGTCATTGGCGCCCAGAATATGGCCTGCCTCTTCCACCTCCGTCTCCAGCTCCTCCAGCACCGGCTGCACCGTGCGCACCACGAAGGGCAGGCTGGTGAAGGCCATGGCGATGACGATGCCGGGCTGGGCATAGGCGATCTTCAGCCCCAGCGGTTCCAGCCATTGCCCGATGGCCCCGTTGCGCGACAGCAGGGTCGTCAGGGCGATGCCGGCGACCGCCGTGGGCAGGGCGAAGGGCAGGTCGATCAGCGCATCCAGCACCCGCCTGCCCCGGAATTCGTAGCGGGTCAGGATCCAGGCCAGCAGGAAGCCCAAGAGGGCGTTGAAGATTGTGGCGTAGAGGGCCGAGCTGAGCGTCAGCCGATAGGTCGACACCGCGCGGCGCGAGGAGATGACGGCCCAGAATTCCGACGGGCTGAGGGAGCCCGCCTTCAGCAGCAGGGCCGCGATCGGCAACAGGATGATCAGCCCCAGATAGAAGGCGGTCAGCCCGAAGCTGAGGCCGAAGCCGGGGAGCGCGCTCCTGCGGCGGCGCCTTCTGGGCGCCGCCGGGATCTCTGCCGGGCTGGATGCGGAAACAGACACCGGAGTTACCTTTCACCAAACAGCGTGTCGAGAATGCCGCCGGAGGCGAAATGCTCCTCCGAGACCTTGGCCCAGCCACTGAAGGCATCTTCCACCCGGATCAGCTTCACCGGCGGGAACTGGTCGGCATGCGCCTTGGCGACCGTTTCGTTCGTCACGCGATAGAAAAAATCACGGGCAAGCAGTTCCTGGATTTGTTGGGTGTACTGGAAGTCCAGATAGGCCTTGGCGATGGCCTGGCTGCCACGCTTCTCCGTCACCTTTTCGACCACCGCCACCGGGAACTCGGCCAGCAGGCTGGAGGAGGGGGTGACGACCTGATAGCCGTCGGCGGCATGCAGCTTCGCCATGGCATGGACTTCCGATTCGAAGGTGATCAGCACATCGCCGATGCCGCGCTCGATAAAGGTGGTGGAGGAGCCGCGCCCGCCCGTGTCGAATACCGGCACATGGTCGAAGATGGTCTTGACGAAATCCTGGGTCTTGGCCGCGTCACCGCCGAACTTCTCCAGCCCGAAACCATAGGCCGCCAGATAGGTATAGCGCGCATTGCCCGAGGTCTTGGGGTTCGGGAAGATCACCTCCACCCCGTCCTTCACCAGATCGTCCCAATCCTGAATGCCCTTGGGATTGCCCTTGCGAACCAGGAAGGCGGGCAGGGAGTAGTAGGGGGAGGCATTGTTGCCGAAGCGCGTCTGCCAGTCGGGCGCGACCAGCCCGCCATTATCGACCAGGAACTGCACATCGGTCAGCTGGTTGAAGGTCACCACATCGGCCTGCAGCCCTTCCAGGATGGACCGGGCCTGCTTGGACGTGCCGGCATGGGATTGCTTCACCGTGATGTCCTGGCCGGTTTTGGCCTTCCAGTCGGCGATGAACAGCGGATTGATGGCGGCGAACAGTTCACGGGCGATATCATAGGACGCATTCAGGATTTCGGTCGGTTCGGCCCGGGCCGGCAGCGCCGTGAAGGCGATGGAACCGGCCAGCAGCGGCAGGGCGAGGCGCCGGAGCGCGGTCGTGATCATGATCGGGTATCCTTGTTCCGGGATGCGCGGGACGGTTCGCGGAACGCTGCCCCACGCGGATTGGTCATCAGATGGTCGGTATCGTCGGCTGGTCGGCCGGGCCGTCTATCCCGCGCGGATCGCGGGGCGCATACATCGCGCAGGACCCGGCGCACGCATTCGCATCCCTGCTTTCGCGGGCCGTGCCGTGGTCAGCGTGCCAAGGGCAGTGGGGTGGAACATCGCGGGCTTCATCCTCGGTTTCTCGACGGCGAGAGGGAGGCGACCGGTTGCGGGCAACAAAAAACCCTGGACTCGACGGAGGCCAGGGCATGATTTCCCCCGACCTTTTTAGCGAGTTGTTTAACGTGGCCGCAAGCCGGTCGGCTTCAAATCACCACGGGATGGAATGTAGGGATGGGCGGTTCCGCGGTCCATTCTCTTTTGTTGCGCTGCGGGAGAAAATTATTCTCCGTCACGCAAGACCATAGAATGCAGCCGCGGTGCGGCCCCAGACCGCTTCCCGGTCCCGGTCGGGCAGGGGCGATAGAATATTTTCCACCATGGCGGTCCAGCCGGAATAGGTCCCGGCCAGATTCAGCACCGGCCAGTCGCTGCCGAACATCACACGGTCGGGTCCGAAGGCCGCAAGGATGTGCTCGGCGGCCGGGCGGATGGTTTCCAATGTGGGGTTCGATCCCGCCTCTGTCAGCAGGCCGGACAGCTTGCAGAAACAGCGCGTTTCCGCTGCAATCCGGGCGATATCCTGTTTCCAGGCGGCAAGGTCGCCGCCGGCAAGGTTCGGCTTGGCGCCATGGTTGATGACGCAGCGTAGATCGGGATGCTGCGCAAGTCGGGCCAGCAGATGCGGCAGATGGCGCGGCAGCACCAGCGCGTCGAAGCTCAGATCCCAGGCGACCAGGGCTTGAAAAATCGCATCCAGCCCGGGGCTTAGAATCCAGTCGTCCTGGGCGATATCCTGGATCATCGGGCGGATGCCCCTGAATTTTGGATGGGCGCGCAGCCGGTCCAGCACCGCCAGGGCGTCCGGCGCGTCCATATCGATCCAGCCCACGACACCCGCGATCCAGTCTGTATCGGCCGCGATATCCAGCAGGAATTCCGTCTCCGCCACGCTCGGGGCGGCCTGAACCAGCACGGTCCTGCCGATTCCGCCCGCGTGCAGCAGCGGTTCCAGGTCGGACGGGGTGAAGTCGCGATGGATGGCCGCCAGCCTGGGTGTCAGCCAGTCATAATCGCCACGGGCCAGGTGCCAGAGATGATGATGGGCATCGATGCGCATTCACGCCACCGGCGCATCCGCCCGGATCAGGCCTGCCGTCTTTAGATCGGCCCACAGGGCGGCCGGGATGGCGGCGTCGAGGCCGGCCAGATTCTGCCGCACCTGATCGGGATGCTGGAAGCCGAGCAGGGCCGTCACCGCGACGGGATGGGCGAGCGGGAAGCGCAGTGCGGCATCGGCCAGGCGCACACCGTGATCCTGGCAGATGGCCTGGATGGTTCCCACCCGCGCCAGGATTGGCAGCGGGGCCGGGCTGTAATTATACATCGCGCCGTCCACCGGGCCGGTCGCCAGGATGCCGGAATTATAGACCCCGCCGAGCGCGATGCCGATGCCGCGCGCCTGACAGAGCGGCAGGAAGCTTTCCAGCGCCTCCTGCTCCAGCAGGCTGTAGCGGCCGGCCAAGAGGAAGATGTCGAAATCCCCCCGCTCGGCCAGGATCTGGCAGGCCTGCCATTCATTCACCCCGGCACCGAAGGCCCGGATCACCCCCTGGTCGCGAAGCTCCTGAAGCGCACGATACCCGCCATCCAGGAATTGCGCGATATAGCGGTCGCGCAGCGCCGCCCTGCCATGGGTGAAGACGTCCAGATCATGGGCATAGACGATATCGATGCGGTCCAGCCCCAGCCGCTCGAGGGAGAATTCCAGCGAGCGCAGCACCCCGTCATAGCTGTAGTCATACTCCACCCGGCGGGAGGGCACGTCGATGAACTTGCCGATGCCGAAGCGTTCCTCGGGCGGGCAGAGATGCAGCAGCCGGCCGATCTTGGTCGACAGCACATAGTCGCTGCGCGGCTTGTCGCGCAGGAACCGCCCGATCCGGCGTTCCGCCAGCCCCAGCCCGTATTGCGGGGCGGTGTCATAATAGCGGATGCCGGCATCCCAGGCGGCGGCCAGGGTGGCGTCGGCCGTCGCCTCGTCAATCGCGCGATAGAGATTGCCCAGCGGGGCGGAGCCGAATCCGATTTCCGTGAAAGCAAGGCCGCCATTGCCCAGGCGGTCCCAGTTGCGGGTCTTGATCATGCGTCAGGCCGCCAGTTCGGGATGGGAGGCGAGAACCGCCTGCAGATGGCTTTCCACCGAGTGGATATGCGCGCGGATGGCGGCCGCCGCCTGGGCGACGACCCCGGTGCGGACTGCATCGAAAATCGCCTGATGTTCAGCCAGGGTTACCGACAGGCGGCCGGATTGCGGCAGCAGGAATTGGCGCACCCGGCCCAGATTGGCCTGGGCGCGTTCCAGAATGGCATGGCCTTCGGTGCAGGGGGTGAAGCGGGTGATGATCTGGTGAAAGGCGATATCCAGCTCATAGAAGCCGGCAATGTCGCCGGCTTCCGCCGCGGCCTTCTGATAGCGCACATTGCGTTCCAGCTCGACCATCGGGGCGGTTTCGCCGGCTTCGACGAAGCGGGTGATGAATTCCACCTCCATCGCAGCGCGCACCATGAACCAGTCGGACAGGGTTGCGCGGTTCAGCTTGGCCACGAAGGAACCGTGCTGCGGCACCACCTCCACCAGTCCTTCGAAGGACAGCCGGTCGATGGCCGCGGCGATGGGCTGGCGCGAGGCTCCGATCCGCTGGGCGATCACCGCCTTGTCGATGGGCGCGCCCGGCGGCAGTTCGCCCGATACGATCATGGAACGAACTTCAGTATAGACTTGATCCAGCTTGGACATGACCTGCCTTGCACCATATTGGCTTACGGCTGGCATGGTAGCGTGTCAGCTCCGGCGCCGCAACCGGTCAGACGGCCCGGCAGGAACTGCGGACGATCAGTTTGGGGGCCAGGCGCAGCAGGCGCGGCGGGATCTCGTCGGCTCCCGCCTGCGGGTTTCTGGCCCGTGCCAGCCGTTCCACCAGCATGGCGGAGGTGGCTTCGCCGATGCCGGCGATATCCTGTTCCAGCGAGGTGATCTCCGGCTCGAAGCCGGAGGAAAAATGGAAGCCGTCGAAGGAGATCAGGGAGACATCGCGCGGGCAGGCGAACTGCATGCTGCGCAGCGCTTTGACGGCGCCGCGTGTCTGGGCTGCGTTGATGGTGATGATGGCGCTCGGCCGGTTGCTGCGGGCCATCAGATCCTGCACGGCGCGGAAGCCGTGTTCTTCCGTCTGGTGATGGGTGCGGGTGAATTCCGGCGCCAGGGGATGGCCCGCCTGGGCCAGGGCGTTGCTGACCCCCTGCAACCGCTCGTCGGAGGAGGAAATGCCGATGCGCCCGGCGATCATCGCGATCGCGCGATGGCCCAGTTGCAGCAGATGGGTAACGATCAGCCTGGCGCCCAGATGGTTATCATCCGCCACGCAGTCATAGGGCGCGCCCGGAACGATGCGATCCATGAACACGGAAGGGCAGTTTATCCGGGCAACCAGGTTTTCCGTATAGTCGGGACCCAGGCAGGTCGGCAGCACGGCCAGGCCCGCCACCTGATGCTCGACCATGCGCGCCACATCGGCCAGTTCGCGGGCGTAATTGTCGCCATTGGATGCGAAGAACATCGAATAGCCTTTGTCCGACAGGGCGATCTGCAGGCTTTTGGCGATGCTGGCGGCATAGGGGGAGGCGATGTCGGGCACCGACAGGCCGATCAGATTGGAATGGCCCAGGCGCAGATTGCGCGCCACGGGGTTGGGCGTGTAGCCGACCAGACGGATCGCTTCCATCACCCTGGCTTTCAGGGCGGCACTGACCGGGGCGCTTTCATTGATGGCGGCGGACACGGTGGTGACTGAAACCCCTGCCGCGCGCGCGACATCCCTGATTGTGGCCATCCCGTCACCCACCCTTCCACGATCAACCGTCCTGCGACGATTTGATCCCAGTCCCAAGCCGCTGTCGAGGGGCTTGATAAATGCTAGCATGTAAGCTAAACACGAAACGTCACGCGCTGTAAAAAGCTGACATCTGCGGATCAAAATAGCGCAACTTTCAAAAAATGCACGAAAGGTTGCGCATACAGGGAGGAGAGCATGGAGATTCGGTATTGGGGGATGGCCGTGGCCCTGTCCGCGGCTTTGGGCGCGCCGGCCCATGGCGCGGACAATGTGCTGCGCCTGCGCATGAATGGCGACATCAACTCGGTCGATCCGATTTCGACCACGAATTACACCATCCGCAATGCAAGCTATCTGATCTATGACGTGCTGTTCGCCATGGATGCGGATTTCGCCGTCAAGCCGCAGATGGCCGAGAAGGTCGAGGTTTCAGCCGATGGGCTGGTCTATACGATCACCCTGCGCCCGGGCCTGACCTTTCACGATGGCGCCAAGGTGACGGCGGGCGATGTGGTCGCTTCGCTGACGCGCTGGGGCAAGGTGGATGGGCTGGGCAAACTTCTGTTTTCCAAGCTGGCCAGCATCGAAGCGAAGGGCGAGCTTGTCACCGTCCTGACCATGAAGGAGCCCTGGGGTCAGGTCCTGCCCGCCCTGGGCAAGATCTCCTCCAACATCCCCGTCATCATGCCGGCCCGGCTGGCCGCCCAGGAGCCGGGGGATGCGGTCAAGCAGCCGGTGGGGTCAGGGCCCTATAAGATGCTGGTCGATGAATGGGTGCCGGGATCGAAGGCAGTCTATGTGCCGTTTGAAGGCTACAAGCCGCGTTCCGAACCGGCCTCCATGGCGGCCGGCGGCAAGCATGCCCGCTTCGAGCGGGTGGAGATCATCAATATTCCCGACACCTCCACGGCGGTCGATGCGCTTCTGGTCGGCGAAATCGACTGGATCGAGGAAGTTCCGTCGGACATGCTGCCGCTGTTCGAAGGCTCCGACCAAGCGGAAGCGGTGCCGGCGCGTCAGTCCGGCAATTCAATGCAGCTGGTGGTCAACCATCTGAACCCGCCCTTCAATAATCCGGATATCCGCCGCGCGCTGCAATTGGCCGTGGAGCAGGAACCCTTCATGAAGGCGATCAATGGCGACCGGGCGGAGTTGTACAAGGTCTGCGCCGCTGTCTTCTTCTGCGACACGCCTTTCGCCAGCGATGTGAATACCGACCGCATCCTGAAGCGCGATCCGGCGGCAGCCAAGGCGCTGCTGCAGAAGGCGGGCTATGACGGAACCCCGGTCCTGCTGCTGCATGTCACCGATATTCCGGCGCATGACGCAGTCTATTCTGTGCTGAAGCCGATGCTGGAAGAGGCCGGCTTTAAGGTGACCGAGCAGATCAGCGACTGGGCTTCGGTCGCCAGCCGTCGTGCCTCGAAGGAGCCGGTGGACAAGGGGGGCTGGAATGTCTTCGTCACCGGCTGGGGCTATATCGACCAGATCAGCCCGATGACGAATGTCTATGTCGCGGGTGCCTGCGACAAGGGCTGGTTCGGCTGGGCCTGTTCGGAGGAGTTGCAGAAGCTGCGCGAGCAGTTTGCGGCCACCACGGATTTTGCCGAGCAGAAGAAGCTGGCCACGCGCATGCAGGAGGTGGCCCACGATCTGGTGCCCTATGTGCCGCTGGGGCAGCTTTTCCCGATGCAGGGCCGTTCGAAGTCGCTGGAAAACTTCCTGGACAGCCCGGTTCCGTTCTTCTGGAACGTCTCGCGCAAGCCGTAATTCCGCTAACCTGATCCGGGTCGCGCCAGGGCGGTGGGACCCGGATCGGATGGAGATGTCCCCGTGCTGTATTACGTCTTCGGTCGGCTGGCGGCGGCGATCCCCACCCTGCTGATCGTCTCGGTCTTCATTTTTGCTTTGGTGCATCTGGCGCCGGGCGACCCGGCCGTACTGATCGCCGGGGACAATGCCAATCCCGAACAGGTGGCCCAGATCCGCGAAAGGCTGCATCTGGACCGGGCGCTGCCGGTGCAGTTCGGCATCTGGTTCGGCCATGCAATGCAATTCGATCTGGGCGCCAGCGTCTATTCCGGCAAGCCGGTGACGGAGCTGATCGCCCAGCGGATCGAACCCACCTTCCTGCTGGCGGGCTATACGATCCTGCTGACCGTGGTGATCGCCGTGCCGCTGGGCACCATTGCCGCCTGGAAGGCAAATGGCTGGATCGACCGGCTGGTGATGGCCTTTTCCGTCGCGGGGTTTTCGGTGCCGGTCTTCGCGACCTCCTATCTCCTGATCTATGTCTTCGCGGTGGAGCTGCGCTGGTTCCCGGTGCAGGGCTACAAGCCCCTGGCGAACGGTCCTTGGCACACGCTGGTATCGCTGACCCTGCCTTCGGTGGCGCTGGCGCTGGTCTTTTCCGCCCTGATCGCGCGGGTGACCCGTGCAGCGGTGCTGGAGGTGCTGCAGGAGAATTTCATCCGCACCCTGCGCGCCAAGGGGCTGGGCACCGCGCGCATTCTGATCGTGCATGTGCTGAAGGCGGCGGGCGTGCCCATCGTGACGGTGATCGGCATCGGCATCGCGGCCCTGATCGGCGGGGTGGTGGTGACGGAAAGCGTTTTCAACATCCCGGGCATTGGCCGGCTGACGGTCGATGCCATCGTGCGGCGCGATTATCCCGTGGTGCAGGGCATCATCCTGTTCTTTTCCGTGCTCCTGATCCTGATCAATCTGGTGGTCGATCTCAGCTATGCGCTGTTCGATCCGCGCGTCCGGGGTTGAGCCATGGCCGTGACCGACATCCGCCAATCGCCCGCGCGCCGCGCCAACCCCGCCTGGGATATGGGCGTGCAGGCCCTGCGTTTCCTGAAATCCCATCCGGAAGTGACGGTGACGCTGGGCCTGATCCTGGTCATGGCCAGCATCGGCCTGCTGGCGCCCTGGATCGCGGGGGACCCGGCCGCCATTGACCCGGCGGACCGGCTGCGCCCACCCAGCGCGGAGCATAGCCTGGGCACCGATCATCTGGGCCGGGATGTCGCGGCAAGGCTGGTCCACGGCACCCGTAATTCCATGGCGGTCGGCTTCGCGGTGGCGACCATCGCCTCGCTGGTCGGGATCGCCATCGGTGTCTATGCGGGCTTCTCGCGCATTGGCGGGGCCGTGGTCATGCGCCTGAACGACGCGATGATGTCCATTCCGGCCGTGCTGCTGGCCATTGCGCTCGCCTCGCTGATGGCCCAGGGGCTGACGGCGGTGATCGTCGCGATCACCATTCCGGAAATTCCGCGCATGGTGCGCGTCGTGCGCGCCCTGGTGCTGGGGGTGCGCGCGCAGCCCTATCTGTCGGCCGCCGTCTCCATCGGTACACGCGGCCTGCCCTTGGTGCTGCGCCATGTGATCCCCAACATGATGGGACCGGTGCTGGTGCAGGCCACCTATGCCTGCGCCTCGGCCATCATCGCGGCTGCCGTGCTCTCCTTCCTGGGGGTCGGCACCTCGCCCGAAATCCCCAGCTGGGGCGGCATGATGGCCGATGCGCGATCCCAGTTCCGCCTGCATCCGACCCTGATGCTCTATCCCGGGCTGGCGCTGTCGGCCCTGGTGCTGCTGGTCAACATATTGGGTGACCGGCTGTCGGATGCGATTGATCCGCGCAAGGCGCGCAAAGGGGCGCTGTGATGGGGCCAAGCTTTCTTCAGGTGCGCAACCTGTCCCTGCGCTTTCGTGGCAAGGCGGGGCTGCATCATGCGCTAAGCGATGTGTCCTTCGATCTGCGGCGCGGGGAAATCCTGTCGCTGGTGGGCGAAAGCGGCTGTGGGAAATCCGTTACCGCCATGTCGATCCTGCGCCTGCTGCCGCGCCAGGGGGTGGAATACCCTTCGGGCCGGATTCTGCTGGATGGGCAGGATCTGATGGCGTTGACGGAAAGGCAGATGCGCAGGATCCGTGGCGGCAGGATCGGCATGATCTTTCAGGACCCGATGACTTCCTTCACGCCGGTCCATACCATCGGCATGCAGATTGCCGAGACGGTGCTGTGCCACAAGGGGGGCAGCCGGGCCGATGCCCTGAAGCGCGCGCTGCAGATGCTGGATCTGGTGCGGATTCCCGACGCGGCCAGCCGGCTGCACGCCTATCCGCATGAGCTTTCGGGCGGCATGCGCCAGCGTGTGATGATCGCCATGGCGCTGGCCTGCGATCCGGAGCTGCTGATCGCGGACGAGCCGACCACGGCGCTGGATGTGACGGTGCAGGCGCAGATCCTGGACCTGATCGAGGATTTGCGGCGCTCGCTCGGCATGTCGGTGATCCTGATCACCCATGATCTGGGCGTGGTGGCCGATCTGGCCGACCGGGTGATGGTGATGTATGCCGGCCGCGTGGTGGAGGAAGGGCCGGTCCGCGCCGTCCTGGGCAATCCGTCGCATGGCTATACGGCCGGGCTGTTGCAGGCCCTGCCGCCGGGCGGTGCCCGCCATCACCGCAAACCCCTGCAGGAAATTCCGGGCGCGGTGCCCCGGCTGGATCGCGAGATCGACCATTGCATCTATGCCGAACGCTGCGCCTTCGCCACGGCGCCCTGCCAGCGGGAATTGCCGGTGCTTTCCCCGGTGGAGGCGGGGCATGCCAGCGCCTGCCTGAACGCCGCCGCAGTGACCGCCGCGCTGGCCGACAACGAGATCGTGAGGGAATGGCGATGAGCATGGCAACGAACGACCATCCGCATCTGTCCCTGTCGCAGGTCTCAAAAACCTATGAGATCAGCCGCAGCGGATTGCTGGGCAAGGGGCGGTTGCTGCATGCCGTCAGCGATGTCAGCCTGGATGTGCAACGCGGCGAGACCCTGGGGCTGGTCGGCGAAAGCGGTTGCGGCAAATCCACCCTGTCGCGGCTGATGATGCATCTGGAACGGCCCAGCCTGGGGGAAATCCGCTTCGACGGTCGTGATCTGAACGCCGCATCCGGGGCCGAGCTGCATGCGGCGCGCCGACATTTCCAGATGGTGTTCCAGGACCCCTATGCCTCGCTGAATGCCCGGATGACGGCCCGCTCCATCCTGGCAGAGCCGTTGCGGAACTACCGCTACGGCACGGCGGGGGAGATCGCCCGGCGGGTGGAGGCGATTGCCGCGGCCTGCGGCCTGTCGGATTATCATCTGGACAAATACCCCCATGAGCTTTCGGGCGGGCAGTGCCAGCGCATCGGCATCGCCCGGGCCATCGCGCTGGAACCGGCGCTGATCGTGGCGGATGAGCCGGTTTCGGCCCTGGATGTGTCGATCCAGGCGCAGATCCTCAACCTCCTGCTCCAGGTGCAGCGGGATATGGGGCTGACGCTGGTCTTCGTCTCGCATGATCTGTCCGTCGTGGCCCATATCGCCGACCGGGTTGCGGTGATGTATCTGGGGCGCATCGTCGAACTGGCGCCGGTGCATCGGCTGTTCGCCGGCGGCGGCCATCCTTATACGCGGACCCTGCTGGCGGCCGTACCGCGCCCGGTGCCGGGGGAAAAGCGGCGGCGGGCACCGATCCAGGGCGAATTGCCCAGCCCGCTGAACCCGCCTTCCGGCTGTCATTTCCGCCCGCGTTGTCCGCATGCGCAGGAACGTTGCCTGAAGGAACGCCCGGCCCTGCGGCAGCTTGGATCGGGCCATTCCGTCGCCTGCCATTTCGCGGAAGACGTGCTGGCGCTGGAGGGGGCGGCATGAGCGATGCCGGCAAGCTTCCCGTCGTGCTGATACCCGGCCTGCAGTCGGACCGGCGCAGCTGGGCCTTTCAGATCCCGTTTCTGGAGGGGCTCGGCCATCCTGTGATCGTGCCGGAAGGCCAGCATCGGCTGGGCTCCATCGCGGAGATGGCGGAATGCGTCGCGGCGCAATTGCCGGTTTCGGCCCATATCCTGGCCTGGTCGATGGGTGGCTATATCGCCTGCCGGCTGCTGGAAATCTGCCCCGAGCGGTTCGCCAGCTTAGGGATGATCGCCACCTCCGCCCGGCCGGAGGATGCGACGCGGACGGCGCAGCGCAGATTGGCCATGGATCAGGCGCGGCGCGAAGGCATGGCCGCGACCCATCGGGCCAATCTCGCTATGTCCTGCCATGATGTGTCGCGGCTGTCGCCCGCGCTGCTGGCCGATCTGATCACGATGGCGGAGGAGATCGGCACCGAGGCCTATCTGGCGCAGCAGGAGGCGATCATCGCGAGGCCCGATGGCCGTCCGGCCCTGGCGGCCTGGAACGGCCCCCTGATGATCCTGGTGGGGGAGGAGGATGTGACAACCCCGCCGGACAGGGCCGAGGAGATGCATGCCCTGCGCCCGGATTCCCGGCTGTTCCGCCTTCCCGGCGCCGGGCATTGCGCGCCGTTCGAAGTGCCCGATCAGGTGAATGCGATCCTGGCGGGCTGGCTGGAGGAGGTAGAGCAGGGGCGGGTGGTGGGGTAAACCGGATCGCGGCTTTCCCCATCCTTCGAGACGCCCTGCGGGCTCCTCAGGATGAGGGGATCTCGCAAAGAAAACACCATCATGGTTCGAGGGGCGCGGAACGCGCGTCTCGAAGCGTGGGGCGTCAGAATTCCGGTTCAATCCCAAATCAGAAGCCCCAGAACCCCTACATCACTGCGCCTATCTGCCAGGGCACGAATTCCGCCCCGCCGAAGCCCAGCGCCTCGCTTTTTGTCGGTTTGCCGGAGGCCGCCGCGATCATGGCTTCGAAGATTTCCCGGCCCTTCTCCTCGATCGTCGCGGTGCCTTCGGCAATCGGCCCGCAATCGATATCCATATCGCCCTGCATGCGGCGATAGAGGTCGGAATTCGTCGCCACCTTGATGCCGGGGCTGGGCTTGAAGCCGGAGACGGAGCCGCGCCCGGTGGTGAAGACGATCAGATTGGCGCCGGACGCGATCTGGCCGGTCACCGACACCGGGTCGTAGCCCGGGCTGTCCATGAAGACGAAGCCGGTCTGGCGGATCGGCTCGGCGAATTTATACACCGCCGATAGCGGAGCCATGCCACCCTTGGCGACCGCGCCCAGCGATTTTTCCAGGATGGTGGTCAGCCCGCCGCGCTTGTTGCCGGGCGAGGGGTTGTTGTCCATCTGTCCGCCGTTGCGGGCGGCATAGTCTTCCCACCAGGCGATGCGCGCCAGCAGGGCCTGGCGCACCTCGGCCGATACCGCCCGACGGGTCAGAAGATGTTCCGCGCCATAGATTTCCGGCGTTTCCGACAGGATCGTGGTACCCCCATGCGCGACCAGCAGGTCGGAGGCGTGACCCAGCGCCGGATTGGCGGTGATGCCGGAAAACCCGTCCGATCCGCCGCATTGCATGCCGATGGTCAGATGGCTCAGGGGGACGGGCTCACGTTTCGCTTTGGCGGCGATCTCCACCACCTGTTTCAAGGCCTCCAGACCACGCGCCACGGTGGCCGCCGTGCCGCCCTCCTCCTGGATCACCATGGCGTGGAAATTGCGGTCGGTGCGCGACACCCCGCGCCCGACAAGGTCTGGAATCTGCAAGGTCTCGCAGCCAAGGCCCAGCAGCAGAATCCCGCCGAAATTCGGGTGCTGCACATAGCCCGACAGCGTGCGGGCCAGCGTTTCATAGCCTTCGCCATCGCGATCCATGGCACAGCCCTGGCCATGGACGATGGGCACCACGCCATCAATGCCGGACAAGCGCAGCCAGTCGCTGCGCTCCGCCGCTTCCGCCACGAATTTCGCCACTGACCCGGCGCAGTTCACCGTCGTGACGATGCCGACATAGTTGCGGGTGCCGACCCGCCCGTCGGCGCGGCGATAGCCCAGGAAATGGCGGCCGGGATCGGCCGGCGGCAGGGCGGGGGCGTAGGCTTCTTCCGTCGATTGGCTGCCATGCTCGGCCATAGCGAGATTGTGCAGATGCACATGCGCGCCCGCGGCTATGGGCAGCGTCGCGCGCCCGATGATCTGGCCATAGCGGCGGACGAGTTCCCCCTGCGCGATGGGCTGCAGCGCAAATTTATGGCCGCGCAGGATGGGCCCAGCCAGGGTTACGCCCAAAAGCATGTCGCCCGCGCCAAGATCCGTCAGGGCTATGGCGATCTGGTCCTTGTCATGCAGGCGGATGGCCGGGTTCATCGCAATGCCGATCCTGTTGAGCTGATGCCTTTTCTCTCGCTAGCATGTTAGCATGTTTTTGGTCCAGACATAACTGGATGCCTAACCTGCTGCTTTGGGAGGATCGCGTGCTGAAGAATATCGACCCCATCCTGTCGCCTGATCTGCTGCATGCGTTGCGCGCCATGGGCCATGGCGACGAGATCGCCATCGTGGATGCCAATTTCCCGGCGACCGCGCTGGCGCGGCGCCTGATCCGCCTGGACGGCGTTACGGTTGCGCGGGCCGTGCAGGCGGTGCTGTCCGTATTGCCCCTGGATGATTTCGTGGACCGGCCGGCCTATACGATGCAGGTGGTGGGCAATCCCGACAGCGTGCCGGAGGCTGTGGCGCAAATGCGCCTTCTGATCGGCGCCGCCGATCTGTGCGGAATGCTGGAGCGGGACTCATTCTATTTGCGCGCGCGGGATTGCTTCGCCATTCTCCAGACAGGGGAAACGCTGCTGTATGGAAACATAATCCTCAAGAAAGGCGTGATAGGAGCATGATCCAAACGGAAATG
>Ga0209066_10002192_pt1 | contig 24284 bp, 21 predicted proteins | sample All_14_2_FD_187198 | JGI IMG/M metagenome (GOLD analysis project Ga0209066, IMG submission 187198) | Freshwater microbial communities in response to fracking from Pennsylvania, USA - Allegheny Zone_MetaG_DW_15 (SPAdes) (version 2) ... | reverse complement strand
GTCGACCCCGGGCCCCGCCCCCGCGTTCGTGGGCCCGAGGCCCGACCCGATCCCCGGCGACTACTCGGGCTCGGCCCCGACGGACGCGCTGTCGGCCTTCGGCGCGAGGCTCGACCAGGCGGTCGCCCAGATCCAGGAGCTGCCGCCGGAGCCGCGCGCCGTCGCGGAGAACTTCGCCCTCGCGCTCGACGCGCTGTCGAAGGCCGGGCTCACGACGATCGTCAAGCGGCTCAAGGCCGATCCCCGCGGCAAGGAGCTGCTCTTCGAGCTCGTCGACGATCCGACGGTGCGCCTCCTGCTCGGCATGCACGGGATCATCCGCCTGCCGGACCCCGCCCAGGCCGAGCGCGTCGCGAAGGGCATCGGCGAGGACGGCTCGGCGGCGCCGGCCTCCCCGCACGGCGGCACGAGCGGCGGCCGGGCGTTCGTCTCGCTCGAGTCGATGTTCCGCGGGCCGCAGACCGGGCACGCGTGCGGCTGCGGCGCGGCGGACGGCGGCGCCGAGAGCGCCTGCGCCTGCGGGGGGCACTGAGGCCGGCGCATGGACCGTCGTCGCTGGGTGCTCCGCGGGGTCGTGCAGGGGGTCGGATTCCGGCCCCACGTCGCCCGCGTCGCCGCGCGCGCCGACATCACCGGGTTCTGCGGCAACGACGACGAGTCGGTCTTCATCGAGGCGCAGGGCGAGCCCGACGAGCTCGACGCGTTCATCGCGACCGTCATCGCCGAGCTGCCACCGCTCGCCGTCGTCACGACGCGTCACGAGGCGCGCATCCCGGTGGTCGTGCACGAGCCCGGCTTCGCGATCGTCGAGTCCCGACGTGCGGACGGCGCGGTGACGCTCATCCCGCCGGACGTCGCCCCGTGCGAGGACTGTCTGCGCGAGCAGGCCGATCCGACCGACCGCAGGTACGGGCATCCGTTCATCTCCTGCACGAACTGCGGCCCGAGGTTCTCGATCATCCGAGACGTCCCCTACGACCGGCCGCTGACGACGATGGCCGACTTCCCGATGTGCCGCGCGTGCCTGGCGGAATACGCCGATCCGCTGGATCGGCGGTATCACGCGCAGCCGATCTGCTGCTGGGACTGCGGGCCGACGCTCGCGCTCGTCGGCGCGGACGGCGCGAGCATGGTCGCCACCTCGGCCGACCGGCGGGAGGCCGCCGCCGCGGTCCTCGCGGGGGCGCGGGCGGTGCTCGACGGCGGCGGGATCCTCGCCGTCAAGGGGGTCGGCGGCGTCGCGCTCATGGTCGACGCGCGCTCGCAGGAGGCCGTCGCGCGGCTCCGGGCGCGCAAGCGCCGGCCGGGCAAGCCGCTCGCCGTCATGGCTGCGGATGCGGACGCGGCGGCCGTCGTCGCCCGCTTCGGATGGCTGCAGCGTCACGAGCTCGAGAGCCCGCAGCGTCCCATCGTGCTCTGCAGGCGCGCCGAGACCGACGACCTCGCCGAGGCCGTCGCGCCGGGGCTCGACGAGGTCGGGGTCATGCTCCCGTCGTCGCCGCTGCACACGCTGCTCCTGCGCCGCGGGGAGATCCTCGTCGCCACGAGCGGGAACCGCTCGGGGGAGCCGATCGCCTATCGCGACGAGGACGCCTTCCGCGACCTCGGCGACATCGCCGACGCGTTCCTGACCCACGACCGCGAGATCCACGTGCCCGTCGAGGACTCGGTGCTCGTCGCGGACGGCGACGGCGTCGCGCCGATCCGGCGCAGCCGTGGGTTCGCGCCGCTGCCGGTGCCGATGCGCGCGCGCGGCGCCGCGCTCACCGGCACCGTGCTCGCCGTCGGCGGCGAGCTGAAGAACACCTTCGCGCTCACCCGTGACGGGATGGCCTTCCTCTCGGCGCACATCGGCGACATGGGTGCCCTCGCCACGCAGCTCGCGTTCGAGCGCAGCGTCGAGCAGATGCGGGCCGCGCACCGCAGCGCGCCAGAGCTCGTCGTGGCGGATCTGCACCCCGGCTACGCGACGAGCACCTGGGCGCAGCGGTTCGCGGATCGCACGGGCGTCGCCGTCCTGCCGGTCCAGCACCATCACGCGCACGCGCTGAGCCTGCTCGCCGAGCACGGCGCGCTCGGTGAGCCCGCCGTCGTCGCCGTGCTGGACGGGACCGGATACGGTCCGGACGGCACCGTCTGGGGCGGCGAGCTGCTCGAGCTCGACGCGGACTCGACGCGGTTCCAGCGGCGGTGGCATCTGCCGGCGTTCTGGCTGCCGGGCGGCGACGCCGCCGTCCGCGCGCCATGGCGGTCCGCGGTCGCGGTCCTCGCGGAGTTCGGCATCGACGACGCCGACCTCCCGCCCGTCGTGGCCGCGCCGCCCGCCGAGCTGCGACTCGTCCGCAGCCAGCTCGTCTCCGGCGTCGCCGCGGTGCGCACGACGAGCGCCGGTCGGCTGTTCGACGCGATCGCCTCCCTCCTCGACGTCCGCCACGAGGTGACCTACGAGGCGCAGGCCGCCATGGAGCTCGAGCGCTGCGCGAGGGCGTGCGACCATGTCCAGCACGGGCGCGTCGTGGAGCCCGACGTCGAGGCGCTCGTGCGCCGGGTCGTGGCGATGCACCGCGCCGGTGCCGACGCGGCCTGCGCGGCGCGCGTCTTCCACGCCGGCCTCGCCCGCATCGTCGCCGAGGCGGTCGTCGCCGCAGCGATCGGCGCAGGGACGACGACCGTCGGGTGCTCGGGTGGCGTCTTCCAGAACCGCCTGTTCGCCGCCGACGTGTCGGCGATGCTCGCCGAGCACGAGCTGCGCGTGCTCGTGCACGAGCTCGTGCCCGCGAACGACGGCGGGCTCAGTCTCGGCCAGGCCGCCGCCGGCCTGCTCGCGCTCGCGGGCGTCAGGACCATCGAACGAACGGAGGGGCGCTGACATGTGCCTTGCGATCCCTGGGCGGATCATCGAGACGTGGAGCGAGGGCGCCGCGCCCTTCGCCCACGCCGACTTCGACGGCGACGTCCGACGCATCTCCATCGCGTTCCTGCCCGACCTGCAGGTCGGCGAGTACACGATCGTGCACGCCGGCTTCGCGCTCTCCCGCGTGCCGGAGGAGCAGGTCGCGCTCGTCATGGAGAGCATGCGCGACGCCGGACTCATCGACGACGACCGCACGGACGACGACCGCACGGATGCCGCCGCCGGTCGAGGCGCCGACCCTGGGCTCGTCGAGCCCGCCGGGGTGACCGCGTGAGCGCCCCAGGCCCCGCCGAGCTCGTCGTCGCCAGGACGATTGCGGCCGGCCGTCGCGTCCACGTCGTCGGCGCCGCCGTGCCGGAGCACCCGGCGTTCGTCGTCGGCGCGTCCGACGAGTCCGAGCTGCGCGAGGCCGTTGAGATCGGCGACGCGGTGATCCTCGCCGGCGAGCCGGACGGCGCCGTCGCGCGCGACCGCGTGCTCCGCCGCGTCCCGGTCTGGGGGGCCGAGTCGGTGTGGATCGGCGTCGACGGGCGGCCGTACGACGGCCTCGCGCGCGCGGTCGTGATCGACGCCGACGCCGACGCCGCGATCGCCGCGCTCGCGGCGACCGCCGCCCTGCTCGCCGACGACCCGGTGGCGCTCGCGCCCGCGATCGCCGAGCGGGAGGCCGAGGTGTGCATCACGTGCAGCGACGAGGGACGGCTCGGCGAGGTGCTCGCCCCGCCGTCCGGGCTCTTCGAGCCGGCGATCGTGCGCACCGAGGCCGGCATCGAGCAGGTCGACACCACGCTCGTCGGCGACGTGGCGGTCGGCGAGCTCGTGCTCATCCACGCCGGCGGCGCGATCGCGAGGATCCCGGAGCCCGAGCGCACGGTGCTCGGACGCATGGCGGCCGGCGTCGCCGCACTGCGGATCCGTCCGACGGACGTCGAGGAGGCACGATGAACGCGCAGACCCGCGGCAAGAACCGGCTCAACGAGTCGGAGTCGGAGGTGCTCGAGCGCATCGAGGCGTTCCGCAAGCGACGCCCCCGCCTCATCGACGAGACGGTCACGCTCGCCCACGGCGCCGGGGGCAAGGCCTCCGCCGCGCTCGTCGACGCCGTCTTCGTCGAGGCCTTCGGTGCGCCCGACCCCAGCGAGCTCACCGACGGCGCCAGGCTCGAGGTCGACGCGGGGGCCATCGCCTTCTCGACGGACTCCTACGTCGTCAACCCCATCCGCTTCCCCGGCGGCTCGATCGGCGACCTCGCCGTCAACGGCACGGTGAACGACCTCGCCGTGAGCGGGGCGGTGCCGAGGTGGCTCTCGGTCGCGTTCGTGATCGAGGAGGGCTTCGCGATCGACGAGCTGCGCGCGATCGCCGCCGACATCCGCGCCGCGGCCGACCTCGCGGGCGTCCGGGTGGTCACGGGCGACACGAAGGTCGTGCCCCGCGGCGCCGCCGACAAGGTCTTCATCACCTCGAGCGGCATCGGCGTCATCCCCGACGGCCGCGAGCTCGGGGCGAGGCGGGTGCAGCCAGGCGATCGGGTGGTCGTCTCTGGCACGATCGGCGACCACGGGATGGCGGTCATGATGGCGAGGGGCAACCTCGCGATCGAGGCCGACATCGTGAGCGACTCCGCGCCGGTGCACGGGCTCGTCGAGGCCGTGTACGCGGCCGGCGTCGACGTGCACTGGATGCGCGACGCGACCCGCGGCGGCCTCGGCACGGTCGCCAACGAGCTCGCCCAGGCCTCCGGGCTCGGGGTCGTGCTCGACGACGAGGCGCTCCCGGTGCGGGCGCAGGTGCGCGGCGCGTGCGACATGCTCGGCATCGATCCCCTCTACGTCGCGAACGAGGGCGTCTTCGTCGCGATCGTCGCGAGGGACGCGGCGGCCGCGACGGTCGAGGCGCTGCACGGGGCCGGCGCCGGGGACGCGGCCGTCATCGGCGAGATCGTCGCCCAGCCGGCGGCCGTCGTGGCGGTGCGCAACGCCTTCGGCGGCACCCGCCTCGTCGACATGCTCGTGGGCGATCCGCTGCCGCGGATCTGCTGATGCCCGCGGACGGCGCGAACGCCATGGACTCGGATCGGACGGAGGAGGAATCGCATGTGTCTCGGAATCCCCGGTGAGGTCGTCGAGATCGTCGACCCCATCGAGTACCTCGCGAAGGTCGACGTGAGCGGGGTGCAGCGGGTCATCTCCGTGCGCCTGCTCGCCGACGAGGGCATCGAGGAGGGCGACTGGGTGCTCGTGCACGTCGGCTTCGCGATGAGCAAGATCGACGAGCACGAGGCCGCGGCAACGCTCGATCAGATCAAACGGCTCGGCGGCACCGTCTTCGACGACGAGTTCGACGCCTTCAAGGAAACGGAGATCGTCTGATGCGCTTCGTCGACGAGTATCGCGACCCGGCCGCGGCGAAGTCGCTGCTGTCGGTGATCCATCGGCAGGCCGAGTCGCTGGGCCGCACCCTGCGCTTCATGGAGGTCTGCGGCGGGCACACCCACACGATCTACCGCCACGGGCTCGAGCACCTCCTGCCCGAGTCGGTCGAGTTCATCCACGGCCCCGGGTGCCCGGTCTGCGTCATCCCCATGGGACGGGTCGACGACGCGGTGTGGCTCGCCGCGCAGCCCGACGTGATCTTCACGACCTTCGGCGACATGATGCGCGTGCCTGGCACGAACGGCTCGCTGCTGCAGGCGCAGGCCGCGGGCGCCGACGTGCGATTCGTCTACTCGCCGCTGGACGCGCTGAAGATCGCGATCGACAACCCCGAGAAGCAGGTCGTCTTCTTCGCCGTCGGCTTCGAGACGACCGCGCCGTCGACCGCCGTGACGATCGCACGGGCGGCGGCGCTCGACGTGCCGAACTTCTCGATCTTCTGCAACCACGTGACGATCGAGCCGCCGCTGCGCGCGATCCTCGACGCCGACGAGATCATGATCGACGGCTTCATCGGCCCCGGCCACGTCTCCACGGTCGTCGGCACGCGCATCTTCGACTTCCTGCCGAGGGAGTACGGCCTGCCGATCGTGGTCGCCGGGTTCGAGCCGCTCGACATCCTGCAATCGGTGGAGATGCTCCTGCAGCAGTTCGTCGACGGCCGAGTCGAGGTCGAGAACCAGTACACCCGGGTCGTCCGCGAGGAGGGCAACCCGGCGGCGCTGAAGCTCATGGGCGAGGTCTTCGCGCTGCGCGACACGTTCGAGTGGCGCGGCCTCGGGTGGATCCCGGGCTCCGGGCTCGGGATCGCGCCCGCGTATGCCCAATTCGACGCCGAGCGGCGCTTCGCCCTGCCTGGGCAGCGCGTCGACGACCCGCCGGCCTGCGAGTGCGGCAGCGTGCTCAAGGGGCAGATCAAGCCGTGGGAGTGCCGGGTCTTCGGCACCGCATGCACCCCGGAGACGCCCATCGGCACCTGCATGGTCTCGCCGGAGGGCGCCTGCGCCGCGTACTACAACTTCGGCCGCCTCCATCGCGAGGCCGCCGGCGCGGTCGCGGTCGGCGCGGAGTGATCCCCACCCCCGGCGAGCGCAGCTTCGCCCGCTACGCCTGGTCGCCGAACGAGCTCGGCTACTGCGGGCCGGCCGGCGCGGCGACGCTCGCGGCGGCGGCGAGGGGCGAGTCGATCGACGCCGACGTGCGCTCGATCGCCTCGCAGTTCTCGGGCGCGTGGGTCTATCAGGTGATCATCGCGAGGATGCTCGGCGCCGATCCGCTCGACCCCGACGTCGTCCGCGGCTACTGGACCGGCACGGCGGCGACCGAGGCGCTCGACCGCGAGGAGTTCTGGTCGCGGCTCGTCGCCGTCATCGGCCCGCGCGCCGGGGCCTACTGGCGGCACCTCGACGACGCGCTCGCGGTCGAGGCATCGGCCAGTCACGCCTTCCATGTGCTCGGCGTCTACCCGTGGACGCGGCTGCTCGACTCCGGGATGCCCGAGCCGCTCGGCGTGCTCAACTCGTGCTGCATCCGTCCCGGGATCGTCGTCGCGCACGAGGGCGATGGGCTCCTCGTGGAGGCCGACGAGCTCGTCCACCACGACGGCCGGCTGCGGTGGGTCGCGGCCGCGCCGGTGACGGTGCCGGCGCCGTTCGACTCGGACCTCGCCGTCGGCGAGACGGTCGCACTCCACTGGGACGCGGCGTGCGACCGTCTGACCGACGACGAGGCGGGGATCCTCAAGGACCGGCTGCTCCGCCAGGCCGACTTCGTGGGCCGGCGCGGCTGAGCCGACGGCCCGGCTACTCGATGCCGAGCTTCGCGGCGATCGAGGCCGCCTCGGAGGCGACCGTCTCCGCGGAGACGAGGTCGCCGGCGTGCTCGGTGAGGGTCGCCGTCCACTGGGCGAGGATCCCCGCGGCGACCCCGCTGTCGACGAGCTCCGTCTGCAGCCGTGCCGACGCCGCGTCGACGAGCGCCGCGAAGGCGTCGGTCGCGAGGAAGCGCTCGGCGAGGACGTTGCCCTGGCTCGGGGTCGCGCCCATGGCGCCGGCGCCGCCGGTCGCGGCACCGGTCGCGCCGCCGCCAGCCATGCCGCCGCCGGTTGGGGCGCCGGCCGGAGCGCCGCCCTGGACAGCACCAGGAGCGCCGCCCTGGCCGCCGGCCGGAGGACCGGCCATGCCGCCGCCGGCGCCCATCCCCGTGCCCATCCCGCCGTCGGGGCTCGCCCCGAAGGCGAGGTTGAGATCCCAGTTCACGACGGTCATGCGACCGGTCGCCGCGTCGGCGGCGAGGTAGGCGTTGTTGCCGGGGCCGTCGATGTCGTCGGAGTTCTGGACGAGGTTCTGGAAGGCGAGATACGTCGCGAAGGCGTCGACGTCGAGCCACTGGTCGAGGTCGGCGGCGAAGGTCGCGTCGTCCGACTCGTTCACGAACTCGAGGAAGTCGATGAGCGGGGTGAGGTCGTCGTCGCCCGCCTCCTGTTCGAAGTCGCCGACATAGTCGGCCGGGTCGTCGCCGACGTAGTCCCAGGTGCCGCCGGACTCCGCCTTGTAGAGGAGGGTGTCGTCGGCGAGCGCCGTCGAGGCCCACTGGTCGTCGGGGTTCTGGACGACGAGCCGCAACTGCGTGTCGCCGCCGTTGATCGAGAAGCCCGACGCGACGGCCGCCTCGCTGGCGAGGCCGGTCGCGGAGAGCAGCCCGAGCGCGACGGCCTCGTTCATCGAGGTGGCCGACGAGTTGCCGCGCACGACGAGCTCGCTCCAGCCGTCCCACGTCTGGCCGTCGACGAACTTGTCGAGCCGGAGGAGCCACGGGAGGGTCGCGGGGTCGGTGTCCGCGGTGAGCGAGCGCAGGCTCGAGTTGCCCTTGAGCTTGAGCCCGACCCGCTCGAAGCGGACCCCGTCGATGACCACCGTGGCCTCGATCCAGACCTTCTCGCCCGAGGCGAGGTAGGTGTCGATCGCCGACCGCAGCGTCGCGTCGTCCACCTCGACCGCGATGGAGTGCACCGTGGTCGCATCCCACAGCGCGGCGCCGTCGAGGGCGACGTCGGCGGCCGAGGCCGCATCGACGACGGAGGAGGTGGTCGAGACGGAGCCGGTCGCGGCGCAGCCGGCGAGTGCGGTGCCCGTGAGCACGGTGCCGATGATCCCGGCGGCGACGAGGCCGCGGAGGCGGGCGGGGGGAGGCAGGCGTCGAGTCATGCCGACATGTCAGCACCCCCGCCCGTGGAACGGCGATGCGGCGGCTTTGCACCGCCTATGGATGCCGAGCCGCCGCATCGGGTGGGCGTCGCGGGGTCGCCGCGGCGCCGACGCCGCGGTCGAGCGGTCAGTCGCGCAGGCGCTCCTTGGCCTCGTTGCGGGCGTGCACGGCCTCGGCCTCGGCCTTCGCCCGGTGCACCTCCGCATCCGCCTTGACCTCGTCGACCTTGTCCTTGACCCGGTCGACGGCGTCCTCGACGGTGCGTCCGACCTTGGTCCCGACCGCCTCGGCGGTCTCCTTCGCGTCGTTCAGCAGGCCCATGATGGCCCCCTTTCCTTCGTTCGCGTGCTTCGACGCTACGCTCATGCCCGAGCCGTGGGTCGGGTTCCCACCGAACCCCCAGACTGTCGATCGGTGTGCGGGCGGAAGCCAGCGGTCAGCACTCCACGACGTTGACGGCGAGCCCGCCGAGCGAGGTCTCCTTGTACTTCGTCTGCATGTCGGCCCCGGTCTGCCGCATCGTCTCGATGACCGCGTCGAGCGAGACGACGTGCCTGCCGTCGCCGTGGAGCGCGAGGCGCGCGGCCGAGACGGCGGTGGACGCGGCGATCGCATTGCGCTCGATGCACGGCACCTGCACGAGCCCGGCGACGGGGTCGCAGGTGAGTCCGAGGTGGTGCTCGAGCGCGATCTCGGCGGCGTTCTCCAGCTGGGCTGGGGTGCCGCCGAGGAGCTCGCAGAGTCCGGCGGCGGCCATGGCGCAGGCCGAGCCGACCTCGGCCTGGCATCCGCCCTCGGCCCCGGAGATGGACGCGCGCGACTTCACGATCGCGCCGATCGCGGCCGCGGCGAGGAGCGCGCGACGGATGCCGGCGCGGTCGACGCCGGGGATGTAGCGCCAGGCGTACGAGAGCACCGCTGGCACGATCCCGGCGGCCCCGTTCGTCGGCGCCGTCACGACCCGTCCGCCCGCGGCGTTCTCCTCGTTCACGGCGAGGGCGAAGGCGTGCAGCCATTCGATCGAGGTGTCGCGATCCGGCGCCTGCCCGCGGTCGACCGCGTCGAGCGCCGCCCTGAGGCCGGGGGCGCGACGGCGCACGCGCAGGCCGCCGGGCAGCTCGCCGGGGTCGGCGGCGAGCCCGGCGGCGACGCACTCGGCCATCGCGTCCCAGATGCGGTCGAGGCCGGCGTCGACCGCCTCGGCGCCGCGCACGGCCGCCTCGTTCTCGCGGACGAGGTCGGCGACGCGCAGCCCCGCCGCCTCGCACGCGGCGAGGAGCTCGGCGCCGGAGTCGAACGGGTGCGGCACGGGCGTCCCGCGCGCGCCCGCCGTCCCCGCCGCGCGGATGAAGCCGCCGCCGACCGAGTACCAGGTGCGTTCGATCGCCGGGATCGGGTCGTCGCCCACCCAGGCGCGCAGCGTCAGCGCGTTCGGGTGCTCCGGGAGCCGGGTGCGCGGCTCGACGGCGATGTCGGCGCGCGACATCGAGCGCTCGGTGCGTCCGGCCAGCCGCACGACGGGATGCTCGTCGAGCCGCGCCCACCGCCCGCGCACCGCGTCGGGTCGGCAGGTCTCCGGCTCGAGGCCCTCGAGGCCAGCGACCACGGCGTCCGGCGTGCCGTGGCCGATGCCGGTGGCGCCGAGCGATCCGTAGAGGGTGCACCCGACGTGGTCGACCTGGTCGAGGATGCCTTCCTCCCGCAGCAGGGCGACGAACGCGGCCGCCGCGCGCATGGGGCCGACCGTGTGCGAGCTCGACGGGCCGATCCCGATCGTGAACATCTCGAGCGCCGAGACGAAGGGCGACATCCCGTCACCGTACGCCGGACGCGGTCGCGCGTCGAGAGGCCGTCAGCGCAGGCCGACGCTCATGAAGCGTCGGCGCATCCGCTCGTCGAGGTGCACGGGGGCCCGCACCGCGTCGGCCGGTGCCGGCACCCGGCCGTCGCGCGCCGGCGGGGCCGGCCGCACGCCCTCGCCGCGGAAGCGCTGGACCACGTAGTGCTCGACCCCGCGATCCGCGAGCGCCTCACCGAGCCGGTCGAGCCACTCGGCGTCCATGACGGAGGTGTCGACGGTGGTGCGCACCTCGACGTCGAGCGGCCGCAGCCCGCCGGCCCTCGCCTTCGACTCGGCGAGCACGAGGTCGAGGCTCGCCCATGCCTTCGCCCCGGCCGGCCCGCGACCGGCGACCCAGTCGTACTCGCCGACGGGCGCCTTGATGTCGAGCCCGATCCACCGCACGAGCGGCAGGACGGCGCGCAGCCGACTCGGATAGGGGCCGGCGGTGTGCAGCCCCACGTCGAGGCCGGCCTCGTGCACCATGCGCATCGCGTCGCCGAGCTCGTGCTGGAGGGTCGGCTCGCCCCCGGAGAACACCACGCCGTCGAGCAGTCGTCGCCGGCGGTGCACGAGCGACTCGAGCTGCGCGGGCGGCACCGCGCCGCCGACGCGCGGATCCATGAGCGCCGGGTTGTGGCAATAGAAGCAGTCGAGCGGGCAGCCCTGGAGGAACACCGTCGCGACGAGCCGCCCTGGCCAGTCGACGGAGCTGAATGGCACGAGGCCGGCGATGCGCAACCCGGCGGCCGAGAAGCCCGTGTGGCGGGTCTCGGCGCCGATGCGCCGCGCCGGGCTCATCTCGTCGCCGGCTCGCGGAAGTAGCGGCGTTCGGCGGCCTCGCCGCGCTTGCCGACGTTGAACGCCGAGATCGGCCGGAAGTAGCCCATGACCCTGGTCCAGACCTCGCACTCCTGGTCGATCCCCGTCGCGGCGCACGATGGGCACCGCTCGTGGTGACCGGAGACGTAGCCGTGCATCGGGCAGATCGAGAAGGTCGGCGTGATCGTGATGTAGGGCAGCCGGAAGCGTTCGAGCGCCCGCCGCACGAGGCTCGCGCACGCGGTCGCGCTCGAGACCGCCTCGCCCATGTAGAGGTGCAGCACGGTGCCGCCCGTGTACTTGGCCTGGAGGGCCTCCTGGCGCTCGAGCGCCTCGAACGGGTCGTCGGTGAATCCCACCGGCAGCTGCGAGGAGTTCGTGTAGTAGGGCTGCTCGGCGGTGCCGGCGTGGAGCACGTCCGGCCAGCGCGCGAGGTCGGCGCGGGCGAACCGGTACGTCGCGCCCTCCGCCGGCGTCGCCTCGAGGTTGTAGAGGTGGCCGGTGCGCTCCTGCGCCTGGACGATGCGCACGCGGAGCCGGTCGAGCAGCGACTGGGCGAGCCATTCGCCGAGGTCGCTCGTGATGTCGTCGGCGTCGAGGGTGAGGTTGCGCACGTACTCGTTGATCCCGTTGACGCCGATCGTCGAGAAGTGGTTGTCGAGCCCGCCGAGGTAGCGCCGCGTGTATGGCAGGAGGCCGCGCTCGAGCAGCTCGCCGACGACGCGCCGCTTGATCTCCAGGCTCTCGACCGCGAGATCCACGAGCTCGTCGAGCCGGGCCATCGCGGCGTTGTGGTCGCCGGGGTGCATGCGGCCGAGGCGGGCGCAGTTGATCGTGACGACGCCGATGGAGCCGGTCTGCTCGGCCGAGCCGAAGAGCCCGTTGCCGCGCTTGAGCAGCTCGGTGAGGTCGAGCTGGAGCCGGCAGCACATCGACCGGATCATCCCGGGGTCGAGGTCGGAGTTCACGAAGTTCTGGAAGTAGGGCAGCCCGTACTTCGCCGTCATCGCGAAGAGCGGCTCGACGTTCGGGTGCTCCCAGTCGAAGTCCTTCGTGACGTTGTAGGTCGGGATCGGGAACGTGAACGCCCGCCCGCTCGCATCGCCGGCGGTCATCACCTCGATGAACGCGCGGTTGATCATCGCCATCTCGTCGGCGAGGTCGCCGTAGACGAAGTCGCAGCGGCGCCCGCCGATGATCGGGTGCTCGTCGGCGAGGTCGCTGGGGCAGGTCCAGTCGAAGGTGAGGTTCGTGAACGGCGTCTGCGTGCCCCAGCGCGACGGCACGTTGAGGTTGTGCACGAACTCCTGCATGGTCTGGAGCACGTCGCGGTACTCGAGGCCGTCGAGCCGGATGAACGGCGCGAGGTAGGTGTCGAAGGAGCTGAAGGCCTGCGCCCCCGCCCACTCGTTCTGGAGCGTGCCGAGGAAGTTCACGATCTGCCCGCACGCGCTCGACAGGTGCCGAGGCGGCGCGCAGTCGACGCGGCCCTCGACCCCGCCGAAGCCCTCGGTGAGCAGCTGCCGCAGGGACCAGCCCGCGCAGTAGCCGGCGAGCACGTCGAGGTCGTGGAGGTGCACGTCGCCGTCGCGGTGCGCGCGACCGACCGCCTCGGGGTAGACCTCGTCGAGCCAGTAGTTCGCGATGAGCTTGCCGGCGGCGTTGAGCACGAGCCCGCCGAGCGAATAGCCCTGATTCGCGTTCGCGTTCACCCGCCAGTCGGCGCGATCGAGGTATTCCGTGATCGTCGAGGTGGCGTGGACGCTGGTCCCGACCCCCCGCTGCGTGGGCGCACTGGGCATGCCGTCAGTCAACGCCCGTGCGCCTCGGACTCGGCAGGGACCTTGGGCCCGTGTCGCGCATCCGGCCGGGCGCATCCGCTATCGTCCGGTGAGGGAGGCGGATGGCGCATGACGGGGTCGGGTCTCGGCGCGATCGGGTCGGCGCGGATGCGGGCGGCCTACGCCGCCGGCGAGCTCTCGCCGGTCGAGGTCGTGCGCGACGTCATCGCCCGCGCCCACGAGGTGCAGCCCGTGCTCAACTGCTTCGTCGAGATCCTCGACGACCGCGCGCTCGCCGACGCTCGCGCGAGCGAGGCGCGGTGGCGCGCCGGGGCGCCGCTCGGACCGGCCGACGGCGTGCCGTCGACCGTGAAGGAGATCGTCCCGGCGGCGGGCGCGCCGATGACCTGGGCGACCGAGGCGCTCGACGGGATCGCCGAGGTGCCGACCGAGGACGGGCCGCCGCTCGCGCGGGCGCGCGAGGCGGGCTCGGTCGTCGTCGCCCGGACGACGATGCCGGAGCTCGCGATGCTCTCCTCCGGCGTCTCGACCCTGCACGGGGTGACGAGGAGCCCGCTGGACCCGGCGTGGTCGGTCGGCGGGTCGAGCGCCGGGGCCGCCGCCGCCGCGGCCGCCGGATGCGGGCCGATGCACGGCGGCTCGGACATCGGTGGCTCGCTGCGATACCCCGCGGCGTGGACGGGCACCGCGACGCTGAAGCCGACGTGGGCGCGCCTGCCGGTGGCCCCGCCGTACATGGGGCGCACGATCGGCAGCATCGGCCGCACCGTCGACGACGTCGCGCTGCACACCTCGGTGCTCGCCGGACCCGACCCCCGCGACTACACCGCGCTCCCGTTCGAACCGCTCGACTGGCTGACCCCGCGCGAGCCCGACCTGCCGCGCCTGCGCGTCGCGCTCCTGCTCGACGCCGGGTGCGGGATGGCGGCCGATCCGGAGGTGCTCGCGGTCGTCGAGGCGGCCGCGGCGCGGTTCGAGCGTGCCGGCGCTGCCGTCGAGCCGATCGCGCCGTTCACGACGCCCGCGATGCTCGACGCGCTCGACCGGTTCTTCCGCATCCGCTCGTTCGTCGACACGCGCTCGCTCGCGCCCGAGCGGCGGGAGCGGATCCTGCCGTTCATCCGGGCGTGGATGGCCCCGGCCGCCGACTTCTCCGGCGAGGAGGTCATGCGCGCCTACGAGCTCGTGCAGGCGATGCGGCGCGCGGCCGTCGAGGCCACGCTGCCCTACGACCTCGTGCTCTCGCCGGTCGCGGCGGTGGCGACCTTCCCCGCGGCGTGGCCGATGCCGAGCAACGACCCCGAGCGCGCGATGGACCACCTCGGGTATGCGGCGGCGTACAACTTCTCGGAGCAGCCGGCCGGATGCCTCAACGCGGGGTTCACGGCGGACGGTCGCCCGGTCGGGCTGCAGATCGCCGGCCGGCGCTTCGACGATCTCGGCGTGCTCGACGCGATGCGCTGGTTCGAGCGGGAGCGCCCGGCCTCGGCGGTCGTCGACTGGGCGAGGATCGACGCGGGGCCGATCGGCCCGGTCGACGCCACCGCGGAGCGCGAGAACGCCGCGGAGCGCGAGAGCACCGCGCAGCGCGACAGCACCGCGGAGCGCGAGAGCACCGCGGAGCGCGACAGCACCGCGGAGCGCGAGAGCGCCGCGGAGCGCTGACCCACCGCGCGCCCGTCCTTCAGCCCGGCGCGACGGCCGCCCAGGCGACCGTGCACTCGCCGAGGCGCCAGCGCGCCCGCGTGCCGAGCACCGGCCAGCCGCTCGCGCGCATCGCCTCGACGGCCGCGATCCAGCGCTGCGTCGGCCCGTAGACCGACAGGGGCGCGGCGCTCGCCCACGCGCGGTCGAGCTCGGCGAGGAAGGCGTGGATGCGCTCGCCGGGCACGTTGCGGTGGATGAGCGCCTTCGGCAGCCGCTCGGCGACGACGGAGGGCGCCTCGAGCCCGGTGAGCCGCAGCGCGACGGTGAGCGAGTCGGGCACGCCGCCGCCGGCCGGGCGCAGCGTGGCCCAGCTCGCGACGCGACCGACCTCGTTGCAGGTGCCCTCGACGAGCACGCCGTCCGGCTGGAGCCGCGCGAGCATCCGCGCCCACGCGTCGGCGACCTCGGCCTCCTCGTACTGCCGCAGCACGTTGAGCGCACGGATCACCACCGGGCGCCGCCCGCCGGCGACGGGCACCTCGAAGCCGCCGAGCGCGAACGAGACGCCGGGCACCGCGGCGAGTGAGGCGACCCGCACCCGCTCTGGGTCGATCTCGAGTCCGAGCACCTCGACGTCGTCGCGCGTGCGGGCGAGGCGCGCGCGCAGTTCGAGGCTCGTCGTCGCCGAGGCCCCGTAGCCGAGGTCGACGACGAGCGGGTCGTCGGTGCGGCGCAGCTCGGGGAGCGCGGCGATGAACCGGTCGATGCGGCGCAGCCGATTCGTGCCCGTGGTGCCGCGCGTGATCCGCCCAACGGGCCGCTGGTCCCGCGCCATGTGGCCCAGGGTAGCGACGACTGCCTAGGCTTGAGGCATGACGCACACGCTCATCCTCGTCCGGCACGGCAACTCCGAGTGGAACCAGAAGAACCTGTTCACCGGATGGGTGGACGTGCGCCTGAGCGAGCAGGGGATCGCCGAGGCCAAGCGCGCCGGCGAGCTGCTCGCCGAGTCGGGGCTGGCGCCCACCGTGCTGCACACGAGCGTGCTCACCCGCGCGATCCAGACGGCGAACCTCGCGCTCGAGGTGGCCGACCGGCTGTGGATCCCGGTGAAGCGCTCGTGGCGCCTCAACGAGCGCCACTACGGCGCGCTGCAGGGCAAGGACAAGGCGCAGACCCTCGCGGAGTACGGCGAGGAGCAGTTCATGACGTGGCGCCGCAGCTTCGACGTGCCGCCGCCGCCGCTGGCCGACGACGCCGAGTGGTCGCAGGTCGGCGACGAGCGCTACGCCGACGTGCCTGACGCCGACCTGCCGCGCACCGAGAGCCTCAAGCTCGTCATCGACCGGATGCTCCCGTACTGGGAGGACGAGATCGTCCCCGACCTCGCCGCCGGCCACACGGTCATGGTCACCGCGCACGGCAACTCGCTGCGCGCCCTCGTGAAGCACCTCGACGGCATCTCGGACGACGACATCGCCGAGCTGAACATCCCGACCGGGATCCCGCTCGTCTACGAGCTCGACGACGAGTTCCGCCCGGTGAAGCCGGCCGCCTACCTCGACCCGGAGGCCGCGGCCGCCGGGGCCGCCGCCGTCGCGGCGCAGGGCAAGAAGTAGCCGCTGACCCCCGCTCCCGCCGCGGCGTCACGATGCGTCGCGGCGCGTCGGCGCGCCCGCGGGCGGGGTCGCCGGCGCGACGGCACCGCCCGTCCGCCGGTCCGTCCGGCGAGCCACAGGACTCACATCGCCATCACATTTGCGGCGACGGCCTCGCGTCGCGGTGAGCAATCGTCACGTCCGTATCGGCGCTGATCAGCGATTTTCTGGACGTTATCGATTCGTTACGTTCCGAGGAGTGTCGAAATCGGAAATGTGAGGGCTAACATCCAGGCACGGGACGATGCATCCGTCCCCGCAATCACGACTCCGGCGCTGGTGCCGGAGAGGACGAGGAGGTCTTCAGTGAAGAAGCACATCATCACGGGCATCGCCCTCGCCGGAGCGCTCGCGCTCACGGCGACCGGCTGCGCGAGCTCCGGCGGCGACGCCGGCTCGGGCGGCGACGATCTCATCACCGTCGGGTTCGCCCAGACCGGCTCCGAGTCGGGCTGGCGCAGCGCGAACACCGAGTCGCTCAAGACCGCGCTCTCGGAGGCCAACGGCTTCGAGCTCGTGTTCAACGCGGCCGACAACAAGCAGGAGGCGCAGATCGCGGCCGTCCGCAGCTTCATCAACCAGGGCGTCGACGCGATCGTCATCGCGCCCATCACGGTCGACGGCTGGGACGACGTGCTCAAGGAGGCGCAGGACGCGGGCATCCCGGTCATCCTCGAGGACCGCACGGTCAGCGCGAGCGACGACCTCTACGCGACCTGGGTCGGCCTCGACTTCGAGGAGGAGGGTCGGCTCGCCGGCCAGTGGGTGGCCGAGAACTTCGGCGCCGAGCCCACGAACCTCGTGGTCCTCGAGGGCACGACGGGCTCCTCCGCAGCGCTCGACCGCGCGACCGGGTTCGCCGACGCGATCGACGGGACCCAGATCAACGTCCTCGACTCGCAGACGGGCGACTTCACGCGCGACGGCGGCAAGAAGGTCATGGAGGGCTTCCTGCAGAAGTACGGCAGCGAGATCCAGGTGCTCTTCGCCCACAACGACGACATGGGCCTCGGCGCGCTCGACGCGATCAAGGCCGCAGGACTCGTCCCCGGGCAGGACATCAAGATCGTGACGATCGACGCGGTCCACGACGGCATGCAGGCGCTCGCCGACGGCGAGTTCAACTACATCGTCGAGTGCAACCCGCTGCTCGGCGACAAGGTCGCCGAGCTCGTCAAGGCGATCCTGGCCGGGGAGACGGTCGCCAAGCGCACCGTCGTGCCCGACCAGACCTTCACCCAGGAGCAGGCGATCGAGGCGCTGCCCACCCGCCCGTACTGATCCGACGACCCGCGCCGCCGCCCGTCCGGGCGGCGGCGCGGCCACGGGGGGCGCCGGGGACCGGTCGACGACCGGTCCCCGGCCGCCCGCCAGGACCCCGCGCCGCCGAGCCAGACATCCCGAGGAGAGCAGACCCACCATGACCGCCGCCCAGGCCGAGACGCCCGTCGTCCAGATGCGCGGGATCACCATCCGGTTCGGCGCCGTGACCGCGCTCTCCGGCGTCGACTTCACGCTGCGCGCCGGCGAGGTCCACTCCCTCCTCGGCGAGAACGGCGCCGGCAAGTCCACGCTCATCAAGGCGCTCACGGGCGAGTACCGCATCGACGGCGGCGAGATCCTCGTCGGGGGCGAGCCCCGCGTCTTCGGCGGCACCGCCGACGCGCAGCGCGCCGGGATCTCCACCGTCTACCAGGAGGTCAACCTCCTGCCCAATCTCTCCGTCGGCGAGAACGTCATGCTCGGGCATGAGCCGCGCCGACTCGGCCGCATCGACTGGCGCGCCACGCATCGCGAGGCCGCGAGGCACCTCGCCGCCCTCGGCCTCACGATCGACACCCGCTCGCAGCTCGCGACGCACTCGATCGCCATCCAGCAGCTCGTCGCGATCTCGAGGGCCATGGTCACCGACGCGAGCGTGCTCGTGCTCGACGAGCCGACCTCGAGCCTCGACCGCAGCGAGGTCGAGCAGCTCTTCGCCGTCATGCGCGAGCTGCGTGAGCGCGGCGTCGCGATCCTCTTCGTCTCGCACTTCCTCGATCAGGTCGCCGAGATCTCGGACCGACTCACGATCCTGCGCAACGGCACGCTCATCGGCGAGCACCTCGCCTCGGGCATCACGCGGGCCGACCTCGTCGCCTCGATGATCGGTCGCGAGCTCGAGGAGCTCGCCTCCCTCGGCGACGCGGCGGCGCGCACGATCGACCGCAGCGGCACCCCGGTCGTGCGCGCGACCGACCTCGGTCGCCGCGGCGTGCTCGAGCCGACCGACCTCGACGTGTTCGACGGCGAGATCGTCGGCCTCGCCGGGCTCCTCGGCTCCGGGCGCACCGAGCTCGTCCGGCTGCTCTACGGAGCCGACCACGCCGACACCGGGGCGATCGAGGTGGACGGCGCGGCGGTCAAGCTCGCGACGCCGCGGCACGCGATCGATCACCGGATCGCCCTCTCGTCCGAAGACCGCCGCGCCGAGGGCGTCATCGGCGACCTCACCGTCGCCGAGAACATGGTGCTCGGGGTGCAGGCCAAGCGCGGATGGCTCCGCAGGATCGGCCGCGCCGAGCAGGACGCCATCGTCGGCGAGTACATGACGGCGCTCGGCGTCCGCCCCGCCGACCCCGACGCGCTCATCAAGACCCTCTCCGGCGGCAACCAGCAGAAGGTGCTCCTCGCGCGGTGGCTCGCCACGGCGCCGGAGCTGCTCATCCTCGACGAGCCGACCCGCGGCATCGACGTCGGCGCGAAGGCCGACATCCAGCGCAAGGTCGCCGAGCTCGCCGAGCGCGGCCTCTCGGTGGTGTTCATCTCGTCGGAGCTCGAGGAGGTGCTGCGCATCGCGCAGCGGGTCGTGGTGATGCGCGACCGGCATAAGATCGGCGAACTGGAGTCGAAGGGGACCACCGTGGACGACCTCGTCGCGACCATCGCGCAGGACCGGCAGGAGGGCGCGGCATGAGCGCCCTGGTCAGGCGCGTGATCCGGCACCGGCTCTTCTGGCCCGTCGTCGCGCTCCTCGCGCTCATCCTCGTGAACACGATCGCGCGGCCCTCGTTCGTGAGCATCACGATGCAGAACGGGCAGTTCTACGGGCCGCTCATCGACATCCTGCGCAACAGCGCGCCGCTCATGCTCGTCGCCCTCGGCATGACGATCGTCATCGCCACCCGCGGGATCGACCTCTCGGTCGGCGCGATCATGGCCGTCTCCGGGGCCGTCGCGCTCACGATCATCGCCGGCTCGCCCGACCCGAACGGGATCGGCACCGTGCTCGTGGCGATCCTCGCCGGGGTGCTCGTCTCGCTCGTCCTCGGCGCGTGGAACGGATTCCTCGTCGCCGTCGTCGGGGTGCAGCCGATCATCGCGACCCTCGTGCTCATGCTCGCCGGTCGCGGCGTCGCCCTCCTCATCACCGGGGGCTTCATCACCACGATCAACAGTGATCCCTACCGCTTCATGGCGCAGGGCTACCTGCTCGGCCTGCCCTTCGCGTTCTTCGTCTCCCTCGCGGCGATCGGGATCGTCGCGACCATCGAGCGGCGCACCGCGCTCGGCGTGCTCACGGAGGCCGTCGGCATCAACCCGGAGGCGAGCCGGCTCGCCGGGGTGCGCTCGCGGGGGATCGTCTGGGGCGCCTACGTCGCCAGCGGTGTGCTCGCCGGCTTCGCCGGGATCCTCTACAGCTCGAACATCATGGCGGCCGACGCGAACGCCGCCGGCCTCTACATCGAGATGGACGCGATCCTCGCCGTCGTGCTCGGCGGCACGTCGCTCGCCGGCGGCAAGTTCTCGATCGCCGGCACCGTCATCGGCGTCTTCACGATCCAGACGCTGAAGTCGACGATCACGTTCCTCGGCGTGCCGCCGGCGGTGAGCCCGCTCTTCCTCGCGATCGTCGTGGTCGTCGTCGTGCTCGTGCAGTCCGCGAGGGTGCGCGGCTGGCTCGGGATGCTCGGGGAGCGCCTCCGAACGCGCGGCTCGACCGACGGGGCGGAGGTGGCGTCGTGAGCGGCATCCAGGCGGCCACCGGCCAGGACCAGCGCACCGGGGCGATCGCCGTCGCGCGTCGCTTCGTGCGGCGGCGGCCGGGGTGGATCCCCGTCTTCGCGGCCGTCGCGCTGCTCGTCATCATGTTCGTCGTCGCGCAGGCCTACTTCGGCAACTTCCTCACGCCGCGGGTCATCTCGTCCCTGCTCCTCGACAACGCCTACCTGCTCATCCTCGCCGTCGGGATGACCTTCGTCATCCTCACCGGCGGCATCGACCTCTCGGTCGGCGCGGTCATGGCCTTCACCGGCATGCTCGGCGCGAGCCTGCTGAGCCAGGGCGTGCCGACGGCCGTCGTCGTCCCCACGATGCTCGTGCTCGGCGCGGGGATGGGGCTCGCCGTCGGCGTCATGGTGCAGTACTTCGACGTCCAGCCGTTCATCGCCTCGCTCGCGGCCATGTTCGCCGCCCGTGGCCTCGCCTTCATGGTGAGCCTCGCGTCGATCAAGGTCGAGGACCCGGCGATCCTCTGGCTCCAGTCCACGCGGCTGCAGGCCGGGCCGGGCAGCTGGTACATCACGCCGACGGGGATCATCGCCCTGCTCACCGTGCTCGTCGCGGCGCTCGTGCTCCAGTTCACGCGCTTCGGCCGCACGGTCTACGCGATCGGCGGCAACGAGCAGTCCGCGAGGCTCATGGGGCTGCCGGTGAAGCGCACGAAGGTGCTCGTCTACGTCGTCTCCGGCATCTGCGCTGGGCTCGCCGGCGTCGTCTTCACCGCGTACACGGGCGCGTCCTACCCGCTCAACGGCATCGGCACCGAGCTCGACACGATCGCGGCGGTCGTCATCGGCGGCACGCTCCTCACGGGCGGCAGCGGCTACGTCGTCGGCTCGATGATCGGCGTGTTCGTCTACGGCACGATCAAGTCGGTCATCTCGTTCCTCGGCGCCGAGCAGTCGTGGACGCGGATCACGATCGGGCTCCTGCTGCTCGCCTTCGTCGTCGTCCAGCGCGTGATCGTCGCGAGGTCGTCGCGGCGCGGATGATCCTGGTGCCGCGGTGCCGTCGCGCGGTGCCGCGGCACCGCGGCCCGCTCGTCGGCCGAAGCCGCGTCGGGGCTGAATAATGGCAGACATGCCGACGATCGCGACGACGCGCACGGCGCCAGCGGGCGCCGCGGTCGTCACGGTGCGCGGTGCGGTCGTGCGCTATCCGACCGGCGTCGCGGTCGACGGCGTCGACGTGACCCTCCGCGCCGGCGAGGTGCACTCGCTCATGGGCGAGAACGGCGCTGGCAAGTCGACGCTCATCAAGGCGATCACCGGGGCGATCGAGCTCGACGCGGGCTCGATCGAGCTCGACGGCGAGCCGGTCCGCTTCGCCGGGACCCGCGACGCCCACCGCGCCGGCATCCACGCCGTCTACCAGGAGATCGACCTCCTCCCGAATCTCAGCGTCGCCGAGAACATCGTCCTCGGCCGCGAGCCCCGGCGGTGGGGCGGGATCGACTGGCGGGCGATGCGGACGATGGCCGTCGAGGCGCTCGGCGAGCTCGGCATCGACATCGACCCCGGCTCGCCGCTCGGCGCGCACCCGCTCGCGGTACAGCAGCTCGTCGCGATCGCCAGGGCGATCTCGGCCGACGTGCGCGTGCTCATCCTCGACGAGCCGACCTCGAGCCTCGACCTCGACGAGGTCGCCGAGCTCTTCCGGGTGATCCGCGAGCTCAAGCAGCGCGGCGTCGCCATCGTGTTCATCTCGCACTTCCTCGACCAGGTCTACGAGATCTGCGACCGGATCACGGTGCTGCGCGGCGGCCGGCTCGTCGGCGAGTACGCGACGCGCGAGCTGCTGCGCATCGACCTCGTGCAGAAGATGCTCGGGCGAGAGGGCGCGGACCTCGTCGGGCGCGACCGGGCCGGCAGCGCGGCGGACGAGACCGTCGAGCCGGTGCTCTCGGCCCGCGCGGTGTCCGTCGGCCGTCGCCTCGTCGGCGCCGACCTCGACCTCGTCGAGGGCGAGGTGCTCGGCGCCGCCGGCCTGCTCGGCTCCGGCCGCAGCGAGCTCGCGCGAGCGCTCACCGGCGTGGACCACGCCGACCACGCCGACGGCGGCGGCCTCCGCCTCCACGGCCGACCGGTGCGCTTCCGCGCGCCGCGGGACGCGATCGACCGCGGCGTCGTGTACTCCTCGGAGAACCGGCGCACCGAGGGGATCATCGCCGAGCTCAGCGTGCGCGCGAACATCGCCATCGCGCTGCAGGCGCAGCGGGGCGCGCTGCGGCTCATCCCGGCCGCCAGGCAGTGCGAGCTCGCCGCGAGCTGGATGGAGACCCTCGACATCCGGCCGGCCGATCCCGAGCGCGCCGCAGGCACCCTCTCCGGCGGCAATCAGCAGAAGGTGCTCCTCGCGAGGCTCCTCGCCCTCGCGCCGCGCGTGCTCGCGCTCGACGAGCCGACGCGGGGGATCGACGTGGGCACGAAGGTGCAGATCCAGAACCTCGTCGGCGACATGGCCGAGAACGGGATCGCGGTGCTCTTCATCTCGGCCGAGCTCGAGGAGGTGCTCAGGGTCTCGCACCGCGTCGTCATCCTCCGCGACGGCCACATCATCGACACCCTGCCGGGCGACGACCTCACGATCGAGTCGCTCATGGCGATGGTCGCCAAGCCGGACGACGACGCGTCGGCGTCCTCGCGCGGGGTGCCGCCGCCGGCGGCCTCGGGCGGAGCCGCGGGATGAGCCTCGACGACGGGTCGCCGAGGGCGGCGAACATCTTCGACGTCGCCAGGCTCGCCGGCGTCTCGCACCAGACGGTCTCGCGCGTGATCAACGACCTGCCGAACGTGCGGCCGGCGACGCGCGCCCGGGTCGAGCAGGCCATCGCGCAGCTGCGCTACAGCCCGTCGCCGGCGGCGCGCGCGCTCGTGACGAAGCGCACGCGCACGATCGGCCTCGTGACGCCGGCCTCCACCGACTTCGGGCCGAGCTCGGTCGCGATGCACTTCAACCACGCGGCGAGGACCGCCCGCTACAGCGTCGACGCGGTGAGCGCGGTCGACGGCGACCCCGCCGCGGTGCGGGCGATCATCGAGGGGCTGCTGCGGCAGCGCGTCGACGCGATCGTGCTCGTCGTCACCGACGTCGCCGTGCTCGACGCCGTCCGCGAGCTCGACCTGAGCATCCCGCTCGTCGCGGCCGCCGCGTCGCCGCGCCGCAGCTCGCTCATCGTCTCGATCGACCAGTACCGCGGCGCCCGCTCGGCCGTCCGGCATCTCGTCGAGCTCGGCCACGAGCGCGTGCTCCACGTCGCTGGGCCCAGCACGGCGACGGACGCCGTGGAGCGGGTGCGGGGCTGGCGGGACGAGCTCGCCGCCTCTCGGCTCGAGCTCGTCGAGCCGGCCCACGGCGACTGGTCGCCGGAGAGCGGCTTCCGCATCGGCGCCGACCTCGACGTCGCCGGTGGCGGCGCCGTCTTCGTCGCGAACGACCAGATGGCCATCGGCGTGCTCGCCGCGCTGCGCGACCGCGGCATCCGCGTGCCGGAGGACGTGAGCATCGTCGGCTTCGACGACGTGCCGGAGGCCGGCTACCTCACCCCGCCGCTGACGACCGTCCGCCAGGACTTCGCGGCGCTCGGCGCCCTCATGATGCAGAAGGTGCTCGTCGCGGTCGAGGAGCCGGACACCGTTACCGAGGACACCCCGCTGCCGACCAGGCTCGTCGTGCGCCAGTCGACGCGCGCCGTCGCGCCGGGCTGATCCGCGCACCATCGTCCGACCAGCACCGCCCATCGACCCAGGAGCCGCCGTGTCCGAGATCCCGCTCGTCGCCCCCACCGACGCGCTCCCCGTCGCCGTCATCGGCGCGGGACCCGCCGGGCTCGCCGCGGCGAGGGCGCTCGCCGTCCGCGGCATCCCGACCGTCCACTTCGAGCGTCATGACGACGTCGGGGGGATCTGGGACATCGAC
>Ga0209066_10002191_pt1 | contig 24305 bp, 11 predicted proteins | sample All_14_2_FD_187198 | JGI IMG/M metagenome (GOLD analysis project Ga0209066, IMG submission 187198) | Freshwater microbial communities in response to fracking from Pennsylvania, USA - Allegheny Zone_MetaG_DW_15 (SPAdes) (version 2) ... | reverse complement strand
GGTATGCCGGGCAGGTGCAGAACCGCCTGGCGGATGCGCTGCGCAACAATGCGGTGACGAAGCGCGCGGGCTTCAGCAATGTGATCAAGATCTGGTCTGACAACACCGGGCGAATCGTGCGGGTGAAGCTGACCGGAACGACGGGCGACAGCAAGGTGGACGCCGCGATCGAGAACGAAGTTTTCAACGGGCTGGTGCTCAGCGAGCCGCCCCCGAGCGACATGCCGATGCCCATCAATCTGCGCCTGACGGCGCGCAAGCCGAACTGACCCCCACACTCCCCTTCCCCCTCTCTTTTTTCTCCCTGCTCCATGCTCACTCCAAAACAAGTCTGGCGAAGAACGTACGCCTGTTTCACCGCCTCCCTCCTCGCGGCTCTGCAGCCCTCATTGATGTTTGCGGCGGAACCCACGCTGCCCGAACCGCTGCCGCTGCTGGCTGAAAATGCCGCACCAGCTCCAGCATCTGCGCCTGCGCCGATCTCCGCAGACCCCGCCGAGGCGGTGCCGGTGCTGCCGGACCCGAACGCGGCGCCACCGCAGGCGATGACACCCACGCAGAATGTGACGCTGAACCTGATCAACCGGCTGGTGCAGAAGGGCATCCTCACGCATGCGGAAGCGGCGGACCTGATCAAGGGCGCTGAAGAAGACGCGGCCTTTGCGAAAGCGCAGGCCCAGGCGCTGGCGGAAACGCAGGCGGCGGTGGTGGCGCAAAACGCGATGCCTCCGGTGCAACCGGACGCCGATGAGGTGCGGGTGACGTACATCCCGGAATCGGTGAAGACGCAGATCCGCGACCAGTTGCGGACGGAGGTGTTTGAGCAGGCGCGTGCGCAGCACTGGGCGGCGCCGGGCTCAGTGCCGGAGTGGACGCAGCGGATCAAGATGTTTGGCGACATCCGCACGATGTACCAGGGCTTCAGCTTTCCTGATGGCAACAACAACACGGGGGTGTTTCCGAACTTCAACCTGATCAACACGGGCCTGCCGTTTGATGTGTCTCCGACGAGCACGGTCTTTTCCCCTCAGCTCAATGTGGACAAGCATCGTGACACGTACCTGATGCGGATGCGTCTGGGTTTTGACATTGACCTGGAAGATGGATTCACGGCGGGCATCCGGTTTGCGACGGGCAGCACGAACACCCCGGTGTCAACGAACCAGGCGCTGGCGGCGGCAGGTCCGGGAGGACAAGGCGGCAACTTTTCGAAGTATCAGCTCTGGCTGGACCGCGCGTTTGTGAAATACGACGCCTCGCTTTCGCAGGATTCGCACATCGCGTTCTGGCTGGGCCGGTTTGACAACCTGTTCATGACATCGAGCGAGATCATGTGGGATGAGGACGTGGCGCTGGACGGCATCGCGTTCAAACTGGACCAGACGTGGAACTCGAACTTCAAAACGTGGGTGAGCGGGGGTGCGTTCACGGTGTTCAACTCCGCGCTGAACTTCCCGGACAACAGCCCGACGAAATCCGCGAGCTATGACAAATACCTGTTTGCGGCGCAGTTTGGCGTGGAGTTCAAACCGGCGGACGACATCGAGGTGAAGATGGGCCTGGCCTACTATGACTGGAAGAACATCGAGGGCCGCCTTTCGGACCCGTTTGTGCCGCTGAACAACGTGGACGCGGGGAGCACGGACAACAGCCGCCCGCTGTTTGCGCAGAAGGGGAACACGTACCGGCCGATCCGCAACATCACGCCGAGCGCGCTCAACGGCTTTGGCACGACGAACCAGTTTCAATACTTCGGGCTTGCGACGCCGTTCCGGCAGATCGCGTGGTCCGGGCGGATGGATCTGAACTACTGGGAGCCGGTGCAGGTGTCGCTGCTGGGTGAATTTGTGAAGAACCTGGCGTTCAACCGTTCGGCGATCGACGCGGTGGCGGTGAACAACCGCAGCGGCGGTGGGAGCGGCAACTTCGCGGGCGGCGACACGGCGTGGTACATGGGCGTGAACGTGGGCAAGCCCTACAGCCTGTTCAACGAGCGGGGCGACTGGAACATGGGCCTGGGCTACCGCTACGTGGAATCTGACGCCGTGGTGGATGGATTCACGGACTCCAACTTCGGCGGCGGCGGCACCAACATGAAAGGCTACACGCTGAGCGCGGCGATGGCTCTTTCCAAAGCAACGGCGATCCGGCTTTCCTACATGACGGCCTCGCAGATCGCAGGACCGACGCTGCGCTCTGACGTCGTGATGTTTGACCTTACCGCGAAATTTTAATTATGAAGCAACGCATTGCATCCCTCATCGCCCTCGCCGGCCTCATGACCGGCGCCACCCATGCCGCCGAGGAGGCGGACCCTGCCATGGCCGTGCTGAAACGCATGCGCGACCAGTTGCGCAATGTGATGATCCAGCAGCAGAAAACGGAGGCTGAGCGCGCGACGCTGCAGGCGGCCAATGTGGAACTGACGGAGAAGCTCAAGAAGGAGGAGGCGGAATTCAAGAAGCTGGCCAAGGAGAGCAACGCGCAGAAGGACGCGGATGCGAAGAGCATCGCGGAGCTGAAGGCGAAGGTGATGGAGGAGGAGCGCGAGAAGGCGCAGCTTCAGGAGGCGCTGGCGAACTGGAAGGCCGGGCACGAGAAGCTGAAGCAGGCGGCCATGAAGGTGGATGCGCAGCGCGCGGAGCTGGCGGCGCGGGTGATCATCCAGGACCGCAAGGTGGCGGATTACCAGCGGAAGAATGACGAGCTGTTCAAGGTGGGCAGCGAGATCCTTTCGAGATATGAGGGCTTTGGGCTGGGCACGGCGATCGCGGCGCGGGAGCCTTTCACGCGCAACATGCGGGTGAAGCTGGAGACGCTGGTGCAGGACTACGGTGACAAGCTGGCGGACAACAAGATCAAGCCGGACGGGACGCCAAAGGGCGGCGCGAAGCCTGCGGCCAAAGACGATCCCGCCCAGGTGCAGAAACCGAACACCGCGAGCGCAGCCCGACGCTGACCTTGATGAAAACCCTGCCCATCTGTCTGCTGACCTGCCTGCTGCTGTGCGGCGGGAACCGCCCGCTGCGGGCAGCCACGGACAGCGATCCTGTGGTGGGGAGCATCGGAGACATCGAGCTGCATCAGAGCGAGATCCTGGCCTCGCTGGGGCCGCTTGGCAGCGTGGACAAGGAGGCGCTGGTGCGCGATCCGAGCTCTCTCAATCAACTGGTGCGCTCATTGCTGGTGCAGCGGGTGGTGCTGAAGGAGGCGCTGGAGAAAAAGTGGGATGAGGAGCCGGTGGTGCAGACGCTGCTGAAAAGCACGCGTGAGGCGGCGATCAGCGACAGCTATTTGAAATCGGTGAGCCGGCCGCCTGACACGTACCCGAGCGAGGGGGAGCTGAAGCTGGCGTATGAAAACGGGCGCGCGGCGCTGACGGTGCCGCGTTCGTTCCGGCTGGCGCAGATCTATGTGGCGGATGAACCCGGGGCGGAGAAGAAGCTGAAAGCCGTGCAGCAGCGGCTGAAGGAGAAGCCGGGCAGCTTTACCGAGGTGGCGCGTGAGCTGAGCGAGGAGAAGGAGAGCGCATCACGCGATGGCGAGATCGGCTGGCTGAGTGAAAAGCAGATCCAGCCGGAAATTCTGGCACAACTGCCGAAGCTGCAGATCAACGCCCTTTCAGCCCCGGTGCGGCTGAAGGATGGGTGGCACATCCTGAAGGTGCTGGACGTGCGCGAGCCGTTCACACCGATCTTTGAACAGGTGCGCGTGCAACTGGCGCAGCGCCTCCGGGCCGAGAAGGCCCGCGCGAACATGCAGTCTTATATGACGGAACTGTTACACAATCACCCTGTGGCTGTGAACGAGGTCGCGTTGTCTAAGCTGCTGCAGGAAGTGCCGAACCAGGCAGCGCCCGCCCAACCTTAAACTCTCTTTTTTATGATGTCCTCCCTTTGCCAAAGGCATTCCTTTTTCCACGTCGTGCTGGTGCATGTGATGGTGCTGCTGCTGCTGACGATGCCCTGCACGCAGGCGGGCGACATCCTGCGCATGGGCGGCGGAGCCACAGGCGCGACGGGTGCGACCTCCACCCCCACCGCAGATGCGGCCGCAGCGAACGCGGCGGCCGCCACGGCGCAGGCGCATGCGAACGCGCAGGACATGCTGGCGCGCAACACGATGGCGCTGCAGGCGGTGACGGCGATGCAGGAGGCGGCGCATGCGGCGGCGGCCGGGGCGACCAATGCGGGTGCCAACCCCAACTTCCCCGGGCAGACGCTGCCGGATGTGCCGAACGGACTGGGCGCGGGCGGGCTGGACATCCAGGGTGCGCCGACGGGAGCGAACGCGCCGACGCAGTCGATGGAAAATGCGCGGACGATTGTGAGCATCCAGCAGACGCAGCAGCAGGCGCTGCTTTATTGGAACACGTTCAACGTGGGGAGCAACACGACGGTGCGTTTTGACCAAAGCGCGGGCGGAGCGGATGTGGGGAACTGGATCGCCTTCAACCAGGTCACGGACCCGTCCGGGAACCCGACGCAGATTCTGGGGTCGATCGAGGCGCAGGGACAGGTGTACATCATCAACCAGAACGGCATCATCTTTGGTGCGGGCAGCGAGGTGAACACGCATGCGATGGTGGCCTCCGCGCTGCCGCTGAACGACAACCTGGTGACGCGCGGTCTTTTGAACAATCCTGATTCGCAGTTCCTCTTCTCCGCCAATGCGCAAGCGGCGGGCACCAAAGGCCCGACCCCCGCGTACACGCCGCCGGCCCTGCCGAACACGACGGGCAGGAAGATCGGTGATGTGACGGTGCAGACGGGAGCGCGGATCACCGCGCCGACTTCCTCCGCGAATGTGGGCGGGCGGGTCGTTCTGGTGGGCCCGAACGTGACGAACAACGGCACCATCAGCACGCCGGACGGCCAGACGATTCTGGCGGCAGGCATGGAGGTGGGATTTGCAGCCCACCCCTCCACGGACGCCAGCCTGCGCGGGCTGGATGTGTATGTGGGCTCCGTGGGCAGCTACGGTGGCACGGCCACCAACGCAGGGCTCATCGATGCGCCGCGCGGGAGTGTTTCCATCACCGGAAAGAACGTCTCTCAGAACGGTGTGATCGAAAGCACGACCACGGCGGCGCTGAACGGAAGGATCGATCTGAACGCCAGTTACAACTCGGTGCCGAACATTTATTACGATCCGACGGCCCGAGCCTCCGACCTGCCGTTTCTGCAGGGTGCGACGGGGGTGGTGACGCAGGCGGCCGGGGCGGTGATGACGATCCTGCCGGAGTGGAACAATCCATTGACCGTGGTAGGCACTGAACTGACGCTGAAGTCTCAGATCAACATCACCGGGCAGACGGTTTACCTGGGAGTGGGCTCCACGATTTATGCGCCGAATGCGAACGTCTCCATCAGTGCCGGAGTGTGGGCCTACACGCTTTCCATCGCCGGCAGCATCAACGACATGGTGAATTCGACGGGGCAGGTCTACGTCGATCAAGACGCGGTCATTGATGTGCAGGGCTCCACGGACATCGAGGTGCCGCTGGACCAATATCTTCTGACGGTGACTCTGCGTGCGGCGGAACTGGCGAATGCGCCGCTGCAGCGGAACAGCTTTTTGCGCGGCCAGACCATCACGGTGGACCTTCGCAACACCGGCACCCGAGCCGATGGCAGCACCTGGTATGGGACGCCGCTGGCGGATCTGACGGGCTATGTGGGGATCATCCAGCGCACGGTGGGAGAGCTCACAACGGCCGGAGGCAATGTGACGGTCGCGGCCGGCGGAAGCTTCGTGCTGCAGACAGGCGCCCGCCTGGACGTTTCAGGAGGCTGGATCGACTTTCAAGGGAGTGATGTGCAGACCACGCGGCTTCTGGTGTCAGGCCAGGCGATCGACATTTCGCAGGCGGATCCGAACATTGCGTATGACGCCATCTACAATGGAAGCGCGAGCTCCACGGACACGCGCTACAATGTCACCGAAACCTCCGCCGCGCTGTGGCGTGGGAATTCCTATTATGACCAGGGCTACCAGATGGGCGGCGCGGGCGGATCTCTGGGGATCACGGCACCGGCCATGGCACTGGACGGCGAGATGCTCGGCCTTTCGGTGTCCGGTCCGCTTCAGGCCGCCAATCCGGTGACGCCTGCGTCGCTGTCGCTGAAATGGGAGTCGTTTTCGACGGGCAACCCGACGTACCTGTTCTCCTCACCAACCCCACCGGCGATCCAGTTCAGCAGCACGCTGACGCAGACTGCGGCGGATGCGTTTTCCGTGAATGGAAGCGGGGTGGCGCCAGCGCTGCGGCAGGACCGCAGGGACACGGTGGTGCTGTCTCCAGACCTGGTGGGCAAGGACGGCTTTGGCAGGCTGAGCGTGGTCAACTATGACGGCAGCATCCTGCTGGCGGCGGGCGAAACGCTGCAGACCACGCCGAAGGGATCGATCTCCCTGATCGGCGCCAATGTGAGCATCCTGGGCAGCATCATTTCCCCGGGGGGCAGCATCCAGGTGGCTGCTTATAACATCTCCCCTGCGGTCATGAAGCTGCTGCGGACCAACCTACCGCTTTCCGATCCTGCGCCGAACGTCGGGCGCGGCCTGGTCACGCTTGGGTCTTCCGCATTTCTCAGCACTGCGGGTCTGGTGGTGGACCAAAGCCAGTCCGCCTACAGCCTGGTATTCCAGCCGATCGTGATCAACGGCGGCAGCATCAGCATCAGCGGGTACGATGTGGATGTGAGCCAGGGCAGCGTGCTGGATGTGTCCGGAGGCGTGGACCTCACCGCCGGCAATCTGTTCAGCTATGGGGATGCCGGAGCCATCACGATCAATGCAGCGCAAAATCCCTCCTACACCTACATGGTGGGGGCGCAGACGCAGCAGCTCCAGCTCGCGGGCATCACCGGCGGCTATCTCAATTTGAAGGGCGAGTTGAAGGGTTACTCTGGAGCGACCGGAGGAACGGTGAACGTCCAGGCGCAGATGATCCAAGTCGGCGGCACTTCAGCGAACTCACAGACACTGGTGCTGGATGCGGGATTCTTCAGCCGAGGCGGATTCACGCAGTACAACCTGACCGGCTTTGGCCAGGCCCAGGGCGGGAACTACCTGCCTGCCATCTCGGTGACTTCAGGGACGACGGTGGCGCTGACGGCGCAGGGGTATGTGGCGGTCAAAGACACGAGCGGCACGGGCGGACTGACGATGGTGCCCACGACTTCAGCGGAGGGGGTGCGCCAGGCGGCCTCCGTGTCCTTCACCGGGAAGGGTGTCACGGATGATTTTTCGGGCCGCCTGCTGATCCGGAGCGGCCTGGTGATGGAGGCAGGTTCCACCCTTGTGACGGATGCCACGGGCACGGTGAGCCTGAAGGCGCAGACGGGCCTGATTCTGGGAAGCATCCTGGCGCCGGGCGGCACGATCAACATGGCGTTCGCCACGCAGTATCCGAACGACACGGTGCAGACCTATGCGCAGGTCACGGCTTATTTTGGCGCAGGATCCCTGCTGTCCACGGCTGGGAAAACGGTGCTGGTGCCGGATGCCTACGGGCGGAAGTTTGGCACGGTGTATGCAGGCGGGGCGGTGAATTTGAGCGGGAACATTGTGATGGCCGCTGGGTCAACGGTGGATGTTTCCGGCACGAGCGGCGTGATCGACGTCCTGCCCCAGTACCTCGGCACAGGCGGCGCGATCCAACTGACCAACTCCCTGACGCAGGTGAGCGTGCAGACCGTGAGGGTGGACAGCAACGCGGGAGCGATCAAAATCAGCGGTGGTCAGGAAATGTTTCTGGATGGCACGCTGAAGGGAAATGCCGGGGGCGCTGCGGCGCAGGGAGGCAGCCTGACGGTGGGCTCCGGCAGATTCTACCTGGACACGGAGCTGCCGGACCCGCGCGATGTCAATCTGTGGGTGACCCAAAGCGGGCCGACGCTGCCGGGGACGTTTGACGGGATCGGCACGGCGATCAAAAACGGCAGCGGTGTGCTCTACCCTGCGGCAGGCTACTTCGCGGTGGACAGCTTTCAGAACGGGGGCTTTGACTCGCTGACGCTGAAGGGCACGGTGGGATTTGTGGGCGCGGTGGACATCACCGCGCGAGGGGCGCTGGATGTGGCGTCCAACGGCGTCATCCAAACGAATGGCGCGGTGAACCTGACGGCGAGCTATGTGAAGCTGGGCCGCGAATTTTTGGAACCGCTGCAGCCGCAGGAAGTGCAGACGCCCTTCACCAAGATCACCAGCAATGGGAACACGGATTACTACTACTTTTCTCCGACGTATGGTGCAGGCAGCCTGACGGTGACGGCCAAGCTGATCGACGTGGGGACGCTCTCGCTGCAAAACACCGGGGTGCTGAATCTGCAGGCATTTGACGGAGAGATCCGCGGGGATGGCGTGCTGGATGTGGCGGGGAGCATCCATCTGACTGCGGCGCAGATCTATCCGCCGACAGCGGTGAATTTCCAAATTGTGGCCTATGATTACACGGTCGGTGCGGTCAATCAGCAGGGGTCTGTGACCATTGCGGCGTCCGGCCAGCATGCGCTGCCGCTTTCCGCAGGCGGGACCTTGAGCATCTATGCCTCTAAAATCGAGCAAGGTGGCACGCTGGTGGCGCCGTTTGGGACGATCAACCTGGGCTGGGACGGAATCGGCGGCTGGGATGGCGGGCAGACGGCGCCGAAGGATCTCATCACGAACCTGACGGTGCCTGTGACGAGCCAGCTCACGCTCACCGCGACGAGTGTCACGACGGTGTCTGCGGTGGACCGGCTGACGGGGCAGGCCCTGACCATTCCGTATGGGATCAATCTGTATGGCACGACCTGGATTGATCCGCGGGGGATCGACATCACCGGGGGCGGCGGACCGACGAAGGCGATTTATCTTTCGGGGCAGAATCTGACGACGGAGCAGGGATCGGTGGTGGATGTGGCAGGTGGCGGCGAACTTTATGCCTACCGCTGGGTGAGTGGCAACGGAGGCACCACGGACGTGCTGGCAAGCGAAGGCAGCTTTGCGGTCATCGCGAACTACGCCTCAAGTTTTGCGCCCTACGGGGCCTACGACAGCTCCAAGACGGCGGCGACCAATCTGGGAACTGACGCCGGGTACGTGAACTCCACGCTGCATGTGGGAGATCAGGTGTACCTGAACGCCACGCCGGGACTTGCGGCGGGCATCTACACGCTGCTGCCTGCACGTTACGCCTTGATGACGGGCGGGTTTTTGGTGACGCCCAGCACGGCGGCGCCGGTGGGCAGCCAGCAACTGCCGAGCGGGGCCTCTCAGGTCAACGGCTACCGCATCGACGGACTCAACACGGATGCGGGAGTACCAGCGGTGATGTCCCGGTTTGAAGTGGCGTCAGGAGCCGTGGTGCGGACGCGCGCGCAGTACGATGATTACACGGCGGGAAGCTTCCTGAAATCCCAGGCCGCGGTGCTGGGGGTGAACGTGCCGGAACTGCCAGCGGATGCCGGGCATGTGGTGCTGCAGGCGGTGCAGACGATGATGCTGCAGGGCACGGTGCTCGGTCAGGCGGGGACCGGGGGCAGTGGTGCGCTGGTGGACATCAGCAGTCCGGTGGACATCGTCATCACGGCGCCGGGAGCGCCGGGCACCCCCGGCAAGCTGCAACTGAACGCGGAAAGCCTGAGCGCGATCGGCGCGGGGAGCCTGCTCATCGGTGGTGTGCGCAACACCGGGACGGACGGCACGCACATCTCCGTCAGGACGAACAACCTGACGGTGGACACGGCCGGCACTCCGCTGTCCGGGCCGGAGGTGCTGCTGGTGGCCAATCAAGAGCTGGAGGTGAGCCCCGGCTCCGTCATTTCACAAAGCGGGGGCAGCGCGATCTCCAAGGCAGAGACCTTGATCCTCGGCAACACGACCACGGCCGGCAGCGGCAACGGGGCGCTGCTGCGCGTGAGCGACAATCCGAACGTGACCATCACCCGGCTGAACCGCACGGGCTCCACGGTGCCGCAACTGGTCATCGGCGCAGGGGTGCTGCTGCAGGGCACAAGCCTGACACTGGACACCACGTACGGCACCAGCCTGGCGTCTTCCGCCGTGCTGGACGGGGCGAACATTGCGCTCTACAGCGGCAGTGTGACGCTGCAACTGGACAGCAGCGTGGTCGTTCCAGCCACCGAGGGGCTGCTGCTGACCGGAACGGCGCTGCAAAGCCTGAGCACGGCCCAGTCCTTGTCCCTGCTGAGCTATTCCACGCTGGACACGTATGGAGCTGGAACGGTGGGCAATGCGGGGCTGGCGAACCTTTCGATCCATGCAGGGCAGATCCGCGGCTTCAGCCAGGGCGCGGGGACGGTGTCATTCGTGGCGCAGAACATCCTGCTGGACAACAGCGGCGGAGGCAGCACGGGGAGCACGAGCGGCGGCAGCGGAACGCTGGCGCTGAGCACGGGGCTGCTGCGGCTGGGCACCGGCAACCTGCTGGTGAGCCAGTTCAGCAACGTGCTGGTGCAGGCGACGACGGGCGTGCAACTGGAAGGCACGGGAGGATTCAGCACGGACGGTGCGGCGCATATCACGACTCCATACATCATGGGTCTGGCGGGGGCCACGCAGTCGATCACCGCAGCCGGGGCGCTGCTCATTGACGGGGCGAATCTCTCCCCTGCCGCCGTGGGGCTGGGCGTGAGCCTGGCGCTGCAGGGGCAGAGCGTGGAGGTGGACACGATGATCATCCTGCCAAGCGGCGTCTTCAGCGCCGTGGCCACGGGCGGGGACCTGACGGTGAACGGCACGCTGAACGCCGCGGGCGTCAAGGTGCCCTACCAGGATGTGGTGAAATACACCAGCGGCGGCCAGATCTCCCTGACCTCCAAGACCGGCAATGTGACCCTCAGCCCCGGCGGACGTGTGAATGTCTCCGCAGACAGCGGCGGCGGCAATGCGGGCCTGGTGAACATCAGCGCCCCATTGGGCACCTTTAATCTGCCGGCACCGGGCAACCTGACCGGCACGGCAGGCAGCGGCGGAGTGAACGGCAGCCTCACGCTGGATGTGGGAACTCTGGGGACGCTGCTGCTGAGCTCCATCTCCGGAGTGTCGAGCGCGTCGTTCACGGAAGCCCTCAGCGTGCGGGTGCGCACGGGAGATGTGACGATCGGCGACTCGATCAAAGCGCATCAGTTCCAGATGGCGGCGGATGCCGGGTCCATCACGGTGAGCAGCACGGGCAAGATCGATGCCAGCGGGACGACGGGCGGGAGCATCCGCCTGATGGCGCGCAAGGATGTGGTGCTGCAGGGAGACAGCGTCAACAACGTGGGGGCGACGCTCACGGTGGCGGCCCAGACGTTCAGCACTGCGGGCAAAGGAGGCCAGGTCTTCCTGGAGGCGGGAGCCGCCGCTCTGATCAGCGGAACGTACAGTGCGGGCACGGGCTCGGTGGACATCCAGAGTCTTTCCAGCATCGACCTTTCAGTGGCGGCCAAGACTTCCGCCAGCGCGGGGCTGGGGCAGTTTGGCGGGACGCTGCACCTGCGCGCACCGCAGATCTCCGGCGGCACGGATGTGTCTGTGAATGCCATTCAAGGAACGATCACAGGGGCGTCAAGTGTGACGGTGGAGGGCTACTTCATCCAGGATCTGACGAGCACGGGAGGTGCGATCACGAGCACGGTGCAAAGCAATGTGCAGAGCAATGGCAACACCTTCCTCGGCGCGGGCTACACGGCGATGTACAACCGGATCGTGGGCAGCAATCCTGCGAACTCCGGACTTGGCGCGGTGCTGGTGCTGCAGCCGGGGGCGGAGATCGTGAACACGACGGGGGACCTGACGCTGGGCACGACGACTTCGACGACGACGAGCGACTGGAATCTTTCGACCTTCCGGTTTGGGACGAAGGCCGCGCCGGGAGTGCTGACGCTGCGTGCGGCGGGCAACCTGGTGTTTTACAATGCGCTGAGCGATGGCTTTACGCCGACCCTTTCAAGCAGCGACACCTCCTGGCTGTGGCTGGCACCGGTGACGACGGCGGCCTCCGCCCTGCCGATGAACACGCAGTCCTGGTCCTACCGCCTGACTGCGGGCGCGGATCTGAGCGCGGTGGATTACCATGGCGTGCAGGCCCTGAGCCAGCTGGGAGCCGCCTCGGGATCGCTGAAGCTGGGCAAAAACGGCGGGCAGAATCTTCCCACGACATTGGGCAGCGCCGCGCAGACGAGCACCGCGCTGGCCAAGCTGTACCAGGTCATCCGCACGGGCACGGGAGACATCGACATTTCAGCAGGCCGCGATGTGCAGCTGCTCAATCAGTTTGCCACGATTTACACGGCGGGGGTGGGTCTCGCGAACCCGACGCATGTGTACGCCGACGGTGATTTCCTGATGCCGAATATTGTGGGAGGATCACAACAGCCGGACAACGGGCTGCTGGGCTCAGTGCAGCAGAAATATGCCGCGAGCTACACGATGGCGGGCGGCAACGTCTCTGTTTACGCCCAGAATGACATCATTCATCTCACGATGAACGCATCCAACGAGCTTGTGGCTGACTCTGAACGCCAGATGCCGGTGAACTGGCTGTACCGCCGCGGCTTTGTGGATTCGACGGGACTCTTTGGCCGTGGAGGCACCACCACCGGGGGCAGGCAGTCGCTCATCAATGATCCGTCTGCCTCGACCACCTGGTGGGTTGATTTCAGCAACTTCTTCGAAGGTGTCGGCGCCCTGGGCGGCGGCAATGTGACGCTGAAAGCCGGCAGGGATGTGACCAACGTGGACGCCGTGTCTCCCACCAATGCCCGCATGCCAGGGAAAGATCCAGTCACCGGGCTCAATGTGGCGCCCGATGCTTCCAAGCTGATCGAACTGGGCGGCGGCAACGTCACCATTCTGGCCGGCAGAAATGTGGACGGCGGCGTTTATTACGTGGAGCGCGGGCAGGGTGTGATCCAGGCCGGCAACAGCGTGACCACGAACTCGACCCGGACCCTGTCACTGGGCATCCTGAGCAGCCTGACCAGCCCTCTGGTCCAAGACTCCCGCACGTGGCTGCCAACCACGCTTTTCATTGGCAAGGGGTCCTTTGATGTGAGCGCGCGTTTGAACGTCCTGCTGGGACCGGTGGCCAATCCCTTCCTGCTCCCCCAGGGACTCAACAACCGGTTCTGGAACAAGACCTACTTCAGCACTTATGCCGCTGACACTTCGGTGAAGGTGTCATCCATCGGCGGCACGGTCACGCTGCGGGAGTCGGTCAATCCTGGCCTCACGACAGCGACGCCGATCCTTTACCGCTGGTTCAACGATGTGCTTCTCTACACCGGCAACAATCAATCGGCTTCCTTTTACCAGCCATGGATCCGGCTGGTGGAGGACAAGCTGGATGCATTCCGTGTGACGACCGCCCTGCTGCCGCCGAAACTGGAGGCCGTTTCATTCTCCAAGGACATCAATCTGGTGGGCTCGCTGACCTTGTTCCCATCGGCAACCGGCACCATCAATCTGCTGGCGGCGGGGTCGATCAACGGCCTGCTGCCCAACGGCACTTCATCCACGCTCGTGACGGGGCAGACGGTGGTCAGCTGGGGCGGCTCCACGATCAATCTGTCTGATGCCAGCCCCACCTCCGTCCCTGGATACGCCAACCCGTTCGCCTATGCGTCGATCCCGGGTGTGAGCACCATCGTGAGCAGCGCGAACAACAGCCAGTCGAGCTTCCTTTCCTTCATCGACAACGCCTTTGCGGAGACGGGCTCCACCACGGGCAAAGCGGCGGTGCTGCAGACGAGACAGGCGCTGCACGCGCCGGGCATCCTCCATGCGGCGGACACCCTGCCGGTTTATATCTATGCGAACACCGGGGACATTTCCGGCATCACTTTGTTTTCAGCCAAGCCGGCAAGGATCATCGCTGGAAATGATCTGTCTGACATCTCATTCTACATTCAAAACACGAGCGACTCGAGCCTCTCCATCGTGGCTGCGGGGAGGGACATCATCGCCTACAATGACAACACGGTGAACCGGACCCTGAGCCGGCTGGCCGGAAATGCGCTGGTATTGGGCCAGTCAGCCATGGCCGGAGACATTCAGATCAGCGGTGGCGGCAGTCTTGAGGTGCTTGCAGGGAGGAATGTCAATCTGGGCACGGGGTCCAACAACTCCGATGGAACGGGGGCGGGCATCACCAGCATCGGAAACGGACGCAATCCTTATCTTCCTTTCGCGGGAGCGGACATCACCGTGGCCGCGGGGATGGGGCAGGCGGCGGCCGGGCTGGGCGGCACGAATGCGGATTTCGCCGGCTTCATCAGCTACCTTTCGAGCAGCGCTGTCGGAGCCCGTTACCTGAGCGAACTGGCGGAGATCCTCAGTGTTCCCTCGGTGGACTTGAATGATCCGCTGCTCACCCCGGAACAGCAGAAGCAGCTTGCGCTCGCCGTGTTCTACCTGGCTCTGCGCGATGCAGGGAGGGATCACAATGACCCGGACAGCCCGAATGCCGGAGCCTACACGGATGGCACTGCCGCCATCGCCCATCTGTTTCCAAGCACCAGTCCGGGCAGCATTCAGACCCAGTCACGTGACATCCGCACGAAGAGCGGAGGGGACATCAGCATTCTGGCGCCGGATGGCGGCCTGCAACTGCAGCTGACCACCACGGCAAAGGACAACGAACTGGCACCTCATGGTATCATCACCGAATCCGGGGGCGGCATCTCGATCTTTGCCAACACGAATGTGGACATCGGCATCGCGCGTATTTTCACGCTGAAGGGCGGGGACATCACGATCTGGTCCTCCACGGGGGACATCGCGGCGGGGTCGTCTTCGAAGACGGTGCAGTCGGCGCCGCCGACGCGGGTGCTGATTGATCCGCAGAGCGCGAATGTGGCGACGGACCTGGCGGGTCTGGCGACGGGCGGCGGCATCGGCGTGCTGGCGACGGTGGCCGGGGTGCGCCCGGGGAATGTGGATTTGATCGCGCCGATCGGTGCGGTGGATGCGGGTGACGCGGGGATCCGTGCGACGGGGAACCTGAACATCGCGGCGACGATCGTGCTGAACTCGGCGAATATTTCGGTGGGCGGGACGAGCGCGGGGACGCCTGCGGCGGCGTCTGTGGCGGCGCCGAGCCTGGGCGGGCTGGCGGCGGCGTCTTCGAGCGCGGCGGCGGCGACTTCGGCGACGAACAACCAGGCGCCTGCGCAGGACAAGCAAGAGCAGGCGCTGGGGCAGGAGCAGCCTTCGATCATCACGGTGGAGGTGATCGGCTACGGTGGTGGCGGTGGCGGCGGGGACGATGAACGCCGGCGCACGAGTGACCAGCCGGGTGAATGATTGATTTTAACGCCGCCCCCCCTTCCCTGCGCCAGCAACTTCCCACTCCTTACACATCAGCGACCATGGCTTTCCAATTTGACTCTGATTCGCAGAAGAAGATCCCTGAACAGGTGCCGCCGAAGGAGCGGATCGGGAAGTTTTCGATGCTGGTGATGGGGGGCTTTGTGCTGCTGCTGGCGGGCGTGATGGCATGGCGCCCGGCGACAACGATGGTGCGCGGAATGATGGCGCGGCGAAATGCCAGGGAGGCGCTGGCGGCGACGGCGGCGAAGGACTGGATGAAGGCGCACCTGGCGGTGACGCTGGCGCGGCAGCGGGCTCCGGAGGATGAGGAGGTGATGCTGGCGATGGTGGAGTTTTTGAAGGCGACGGGGTCTGACCCGGCCGGACTGGCGCAGTATCTGCAGAGGCTGAAGGCGAAGCGGCCGCTGACGGCGGAGGAGGAGCTGACGCTGGGGCGCGCGCTGATCAGCAGCGGGAAGACGAAGGATGCGCGGGAGGTGTATGAGAAGCTGCCGCCGAAGGAGACCACGCGGCAGCCGGGGATGGAGCTGCTGGCGAGCATTCTGGGCGCGGAGGGGCATGCGAAGGAGGCGGCGGAGATCGCCGAGCGTGCGCTGGTGCTGGGGAAAAATGAGGCAACGCCGGAGACGCTGCTGCAGGCTGCGGCGAAGGATTTGCAGAGCCCGTATGGAGAGGTGCAGGCCCAGGGAATGCGGCAGCTCTGGGAGCTGGCGGAGCTGGGGACGCAGACGGGGCTGGATGCGATCCTGCTGCTGGCGGGAGGGCGCGGGCTGACGGTGCCGCAGGCAAACCGGCTGCTGGAACTGGAAGAGGCGCATGCGCTGAAGACGCTGGGAGCACGACTGATGGTGGTGTCTGCGCTGATGCGGCTGCAGCCGGGACGGCGTGCGGAGCTGGCGGAGGCGGAGGTGGCGCGCTACAAGGAGAGCAAGCGCGGAAAGCTGGAGGACATGGCGTACTGGCTGATGCGGGAGAATTTCAATGAGGCGGTGCTGGAGCTGGTGCCGCGGGATCTGGCGGTGCAGTCGCGTGAACTGTATCCGGTGCTGGTGCAGACGCTGTCCCAGGCGGGGCGCTGGGAGGAGCTGCAGGCAGTGCTGAAGGTGCCGAATGCGCCGGTGCCGGCAACGCTGGTGGACCTGGCGATGGCGGAGGTGCTGAGCCATGTGCAGCCGGACATGCGGGAGTCGCGCAGGCTGCTGCAGGGGACGGTGCTGAATGCGGCGCAGACGGGAGACGTGGCGACGCTGCAGGCGGCGGCGCGGCTGGCGGAGAAGCTGAATTTTGCGGATGTCTCGTGCGAGGCGTACCGGGCGGCGGGGATGAAGGCGGCGGAGAACAACGCTGGCGAGGCGGCGCTGCAGAACCTGCAGAAGAGCGCGGAGCTGGCGCTGCGGGCGAAGGACGCGGAGAGGCTGCTGGATGTGTCCCGCCGGCTGCATGTGATCAGCCCGAGCAGCGCGGTGTTTGCGGACCGCTTTGAGTACCTGCGGCTGGTGCTGGGGGTGGAGATGGAGCTGGTGGACGTGAAGGGGCTCATGAAGCAGCCTGAGGGAAGCCCGGCTGCGGGGGTGACGCTGGAGCGGATCCCGCCGGAGCTGCTGCTGGCGCTGGCGGCGTACCGAATGGGAGACCGTGAGGGGATGGCGAAGCATCTGGCTTCCCTGCCCCGCAGCGAGAGCCTGAGCCCCGGCCCGCGTGCGGTGGCTGCGGGGCTGCTGTCTCTGGCGGGCAAGGCGGACCGCGCGTTTGTGCTGGCGGAGAAGATTCCGGGGGCGCTGCTGCTGGATGAGGAGAAGGCGTTTTTGATGCGGGCGCTTTGAGAGATGCGGGCGCTTTGAGAGATGCGGGCGAATGCAGGCGTGGGCTTGCGCCTGCGGCGAGGTCAGCCTTTGAGCCTTAGCTCAAGCAGCTTGCGGTGCTTGGTGGCCCGGCCGCTGACGCGCTTGCGCCAGCAGCGGAAGCTGGAGGGCTTGAGTTCGCGGCGCATGAGGTCGATGACCTGGCTTTCCACCAAGCCGGTGCGCTCTTTGATTTCTTCAAAGCTGGTGCGGTCCTCCCAGGCGAGGCGCACGACGAAAGAGGCTTGATCGCTGCTGAGGCGGGTCTTCATGGACGAGTGACGAGGGTCGCAATCTGATGTTTGAGGCGCGTGGTGTCGTCGAGGCCATCGACGTATCTTTGAGGGATCTTTGAAACGCCGACCGCAGCGCCGATGAGGGCGCCGAGGACGGCACCACGATGGCAGTTGTCGCCGCCGACATTGGCATTGGCGATGACACCGCTTTCAAAGTCATCGGCATATTTCCAGGCCAGATACAAGGATGCGGGGAAGGCCTCTGCGATGTAGCAGGCGGGGCTGACGTGCCTGCCGATCACGACTTCGTCGGGGCATGGGGACCATTCACGCGCCTTGCGCTGAGAGAACCAGTCACTGCCATGTTCGAGGATGGCCTCACGCAGTGGCGCGCCCTTGAGCAGGTCACAGACCATCCTGACCATGGCGTCTGCCGCAGCCAGCACTTCAGGAGAGCGGTGGGTGAGGCTGATGTGCTCGCGGACGGCTGCGCGTGTGGCGCTGAGGTCGCCGCGAAAAAAGGCGCAGAGCACAGCGACATGGGCCAGCCCGCCGATGTGGATGTCTGCGCCGGCGCATTTTCGCGGAGCGGTGCCGCGCGCATAGGCGGTGAAGAATTTGCGATGGCACTCCTCGATGTAGGTGTCCCGATGCCTCCCCGGCGTGAGCATGAAGTCGATGTAACGTGTGAGATAGTCGTCCGCATCGTAGGAGCCGCAGGCGATGAGGGAGTCCATCAAGACTTTGGCGAGCTGGAGATTGAGCGTGTTTTCGCCCTTGCGCAGGAATTGGTGATAGTGAATGCCGCGCTGCCCCCAGTAGCGTGCCTGATCATGCAGGATCTCTCCGCGGGCATTGAGCGCGGTGTATTCAGAGCGCCAGAGAATGCTGCCGGGATGCGGAGACTTCGGAGCCGCATAGTCACGGACGATGCCGTAGTCCTGGCGCAGCGCCGTGCGGTCGTAGTACCAGTGCACAGGCATGGCGAGGGCATCACCAATGAAGCCGCCTATGGCGAGGCCGGTGAGTGAGTCCGGAGACATCTCCATAGAATCAGTGAGGGAGCGCCGGGGCGGGCCTGGCTGCTTTGGCAGTCCAGCGGCCGAGTTTTAAATCCCGGGCGCGCAGGCCGCGATTGATCTGCAGGCCGCGAAGATTCCAGTGATGGGCGTGCAGCTTGAAAGGGCAGCGGATGCGCTCGTCAAAGTCGGTCGGCCAAAGGACGCCGTCTATTTTTTTGAACTGACGGAAGGTCACGTCCACCTCGGCTCCGCGGGTGCTTTCGAGGCCGTTGAGTGTGAGGCGCACGCGGCGCAGCACTTTGCTGCTGCGGTCGATATGGAGGATGTAGCGGTCCTCTTCTGCCATGCCAACACCGGGGCGCAGGATGGCGAGCACTTCATCACACAGGGCCCCATCCACGAGCGATTCGCCATTCATGGCGAAGACGGTGCCGCCTTGCTGGAAGTAGAACGGGCCCAGGAGAAAGAGTGCGTAGGCATCTGCCACGAGAGCGGCGGCCTGATTGGCCTCGGCTTCCTGGGATACGGCGCCGTTGTAGGCGATGGCGATCTGACCGGGCGACCGCAGCACTTTCTTCACGCCGCCGGGTCCGGTGTGCGTTTGCGCGATGATCCGGGGGGAGAGGATGATGCGCTCCTCGGAGACTCCACGGAATTTCGAGTCCACCAGCACAGGCTGAAAGCGTGGCCCGATGGACGCCCACCTGCCTTCATAGCTGACGCTGAGATCCCTGATGCGATCAAACGCGGCGCGTCCATGAGCCTTCTGTGAGGCGGTGACGAGCGCCAGCGCTTGAGGCTCTGAGGCGGTGATGGGACGGGTGCAGATCTGCCTGGAAGCGCAGGAACTGAGCAGGCCGATCAGCAAGGTGAGCATCAAGGGATTTTGTGTCATGAGGCAATGAATGGCGGGCGGAAACCGCCTGAGCCTTTACGGACGGCGGCAGTCGTGGGGACCAAGTTTCTCACGCCTTGTCAAACTTCGGGCGGAGTGGGTGTGAAATGATCGCTGGGGCACAAAGTGTGCGGCGGGCCGGCGCGGATCTCAGGGATGAGGCAGGTGGGCCAGCAGGGTCTCGGCAGCGGCAAAGCCGGAGAGCGCCGCGCCCTCGACTCGCGGCCCAGCAAAGGCATCCCCAGCCATGACGAGGGGTGGAGATGCCTGCAAGAGGGCGCAAGGATGAGGATCGACCTGCAGGGGCTTGCTGTAGCGCCAGCCGTGGACCTGATAGCTGAGCACTTCGGCGCCCAGCCACGGTCGTGAAGCCTCAAGCAGCATGCGCCCGCTTTCCATGCGATCCTCATCCCAGTGCGCGAGGCTGAACTCATGGGTGGCATGAATCGTGACCGCAGGCTCTGCGGAGATGCCTTTGAGCTGATTGTCGGCAATCCATGCGACGGGACCGCTGGCAGGCGCAAGTCCGCCTGGAGGCGGAATCAAAGAGGGAGCTCTGAGCACGGCCAAGACGGCCAGGCAGCGCTCGTATTGAAGGGCTTCGAGCCGTGTCCGCATCGCGGGATCGAGCTCGATTTCACCGGCAGACAGCAGGGCGAGCGACTGGGGCACGGGCGGCGTGAGCAGCACGGCCGCCGCTGAGTAACGATCTCCGCTGCTCGTCTCGACCGCATAGCGATCTGCGGCAGGTCTGAGTGCCACGACCTGCTTTTCCATGCGTATTTCCAGGCCCTGCGCCAGATGCTTGGCGAAGGCGGTCATGGCTGGCTGCCCGCGCCAGCGCGTGTGGCCGTCCGCCGCTGAGGAGAAGCCCCGGCACCACTCCGCCATGACGCCAGCCTGCGCGCCTTGTTTGAGGATTTCTTCAAAACGGGCATCGCGTGTGGTGATGAACTGCGCCCCGTGATCGAAGGTGGCGGCACCGATGCGACGACTGGCAAGCCTGCCGCCCAGACCACGCCCCTTATCCAGCAAAAGCACGCTGCGGCCAGCACGCTGGATCTCACGTGCCGCGATGAGTCCTGAGACACCGGTGCCAATGATCAGCACATCCACGTGAGGTTCATGAGGCGGCATGGTGTTTTTTAAAATGAGGGGAGCTGGGGCTGGTCTCTGATGGTGGAAGCATCCTTTACGCCTGAGAGCTGCGAACGGTTCATGGCATGAGCGATTCATGGGCCGTGAATCGGTTGAGGGCGGAGTTTTTGGGAGAGAGTGAGAGGCCGGGGATGAGTGGCAGCCGGTGGAGGGGTGGATGCACGCGCGGGTGAGCTGGGCAGTGAGGGAGCGCGAGGGAGCGGGATGATCCCTCTCCGCCGAAGGGATGGCGTGTGCGGAGCTTTGGCGGAGGTGGGATTCCGAGGCTCGTGGCATGACATTTGAGGTGCATGCTGATGATAGGTGGCCATACTAGCGATTTACCGACCTATTTCCTAACCACCTTTCATGACCTCTGTCTCTGCCGCGCAATGGCAGGAGCTGCGCCAGCGCTTCCTGCAACGCTACCCTGATTTCATCGACTTCTCCAAGCCGGGGGTGTTTGCCGGGAATGAGCTGAACTACAAGCGGGGCATCCTGCAGCGCTTTGAGGAGAGCGGGCTGCGGCAGCAGATCCCGATCATGGTGGAGGAAGGGCGCGGGCAGGAGGTGCTCAAGGCGCTGGTGCGTGTGAATTTCGAGAACTTGATCACGGCGTTTCATTTCTGGTCGATCCAGTTTGGCAGGACGGACGAGCAGGCCTGCACGGTGCTGCGCGGCCTGCTGGAGACGGTGGCGGGGCCGTACACCGGACCTGAGACGCTGCGACCGCTGCTGGAGGCGACGAAGGCGGCGGGCACCAAGGCGGACTGGGATGTGATGAAGATCCTGTGGCTTTTCCGTCCGCAGGATTACTTCCCGGTGGGCATCTCGAAGATGCGAGCTTTTGCCTGGAAGCTGGACGTGCCCCTGGTGGGGAAGAAGCGTCTTTCGATGGAGCACTACCCGCCGCTGCGGGAGTTTGTGCTGGGCTTTGGACCTTTCATGGCGGACTGGAAACCTCAGGACCCAATGGACATCCAAAGCGTGGTGTGGGACATGGCCTACCATGAACTGGAGGAAGAGGCGGACGAGGATGATGACGATGAGACGGAGGCAGTAACGACATTGCAGGAGCCGCCTGCGCCTTATGATGCGACAGGGAACGAGCGCATGTGGACGATCGCCGCCGGCCAGCAGGCGCGGTTCTGGGCGGAATGGCTGCGCGAGGGGTTCATCGGCCTGGGCTGGGAAATAGGCGACGTCAGTCTGATGAAAACGCCCCACGCGATCATGGCGGCGCTGCAGGAGACGGATGACGGCGGTGGATCGAATGATGTGAAGGCCATCTACCAATTTGCGCATGAGATGCAGGTGGGAGACCGCGTGTTTGTGAAGCAGGGGCGCAGCCGCCTGATGGGCTGGGGCCTTGTTTCTTCTGCCTATCGCTATGAGGCGGGAGCCGACTATCCCCACCGCCGCTCGGTCAGGTGGGTGTCTCAAGAAGTGCGGGCTCTGCCGCCGTATGCGATGGCGATCAAAACGCTGTCCCTGATTCGTCCGCAAAATCCTCTGCACGAGAGCATCCGGCAGCTTTACGCGCTGAGACCGGAAGCCGGTGGTGGCAAGGCGGAAAAGCCGAAGGTGGCCTACACGCGCGAAGAGGCGCTGAGGGATCTCTTCATGCCTGGCGAGGAGATCGACCGAATCCTGGCGCAACTGAAGCGGCGCAAGAATGTGGTGCTGCAAGGGCCGCCGGGAGTGGGCAAGACTTTCATCGCCAAGAGGCTGGCGTTTTTGATGATGCAGGAGTGCGCGCCTGAGCGGGTGAGGACGGTGCAGTTTCACCAAAGCTACAGCTACGAGGACTTCATCCAGGGATTCCGGCCGTGCGAGGATGGGAGCTTTCGGCTGCACTTCGGCCACTTTTATGAGTTCTGCAAAACTGCGGAAGCTGATCCCAGCAACGACTACTTCTTCATCATTGATGAAATCAACCGGGGCAATCTTTCGAAGATCTTCGGTGAGCTGATGATGCTGCTGGAGCATGACAAGCGCGGCCCGGAATTCTCGGTGGGGCTGGCGTACTCGAACGGGGATGCTGCGGAGGGGCCGGAGGAGTTTTCAGTGCCGGCAAATGTACATGTGATCGGCACGATGAACACGGCGGACAAGTCGCTGGCGCTGGTGGATTTCGCGATGCGGAGGCGCTTTGCCTTTGTGAACCTGCGCCCGCAGTTTGGCGAGGGGTATCAGCAGTGGATGAGGGAGGAGTGTGAAGCGCCGGCGGAGTTTGTGACGAGGCTGGTGGGCCGTGTGAGGCGGCTGAACGAGGAGATCGCGGAGGACCGGCAACTGGGGGCGGGCTGCTGCATCGGCCACAGCTTCTTCACACCTGCCCGCGATGCCCCGCCGGATGACTGGAATGTGTGGCTGGAGGATGTGGTGCGCGGCGAGGTGGAGCCGCTGCTGCTGGAATACTGGCCGGAGGACTCCAGCCGTGCCGAACGGGCTGCGGCGGCGCTGCTGGTGTGAACCTGAGTTTTCTGCGATGTCGCGCATCCCCGTACAGAACCTTTACTACCTGCTGTCCTACGCCTGGGATCTGCTGAGCGAGAGCGCTCCGGCACCTGTGGCGATGGATGACACGCGCTCGGCTCCGGACATGCTGGCGCTGCTGCTGGCGGGCGCGCTTGAGGCTCTGGGCAAACGAGGGCTCTACTGCGATTATCAAGGCCGCGTGGAGGAAACAGCGCGGCTGCGGGGGCGGATCGATTTCGTGACGAGTGTGAGACGGCTGACGCACCTGCAGGGGCGGCTGGTGTGCCAGTATGATGAACTGGGGATCGACAACATGGTGAACGGCATTCTGCGCACGACGGTGGACCGGCTGCTGACATCGGCCTCCATCGCGCCGGAGGTCAAAGCCCGGCTGAGAGAGGCTGCGCCGGTTTTGCGAGGGGTGCCTGCGGTGCAGCTCAGACGCGGGTGCTTTCAGAGGGCGAAGGTGACGCGGCATCACCGTGCGTACCGCATGGCTCTTTCGGTGTGTGAGATGCTCTATGAACTGGCGCAGCCTGACGCCAGCGGGAAGGCCTACCATTTTGCAGATCCCTGGGCGGACAAAGGCATGCCACGGGTGTTTGAAACGTTTGTGCGGAATTTCCTGCGCAGACATCTGCCGGAGGCGCGGGTGTCGGCACGGCATCTGGCATGGGACGCGAGGGGGGACACGGAGGCGGCGCAGGCGCTGCTGCCCATCATGAAAACAGATGTGACGATCGAGTGGGGTGCTGAACGATGCCTGGTGCTGGACTGCAAGTTTTACGCGAACAGCTTTGCGGAGTCCTTTGACCAGACAAAGCTCAAATCCGAAAATCTTTACCAGATGGCGGCCTACCTGCACCACCACCCGGCGCGGGCGGCGGGCGGCGCCATGCATGGTGTGCTGCTCTATCCCACGGTGGAGGCGGACTTTCTGCACCAGTATGACTTCATGGGACACAGGCTGACGATTGCGAGTGTGGACCTGGGCCAGCGCTGGCAGAGCATTCATGGGCGGCTGCTGGAGATCGTCAGCCAATCGATCCGGACGCTGGGAAGCGATCGCGGGAAAGAATGACGCTGGATGGTTGGTGGAATGGATTCCTGAAGGGCTTTCCGTGTGCAGGGGCCAGGGTTGGCTTATGACATTCCTTGTATTCAAAAATAAGTGCCGGGGGTGAATTGCAGGCATCCATTTGTTGCGCGGAATGCGATAAATGGGATCTCTTTGTCCGGGCATGGTGCGCCTGTGTGTATGCCTCGCTGATTGATGAATGAATCAGCCCCCTCACTCCTCCTCCCCAGACTTCTTCCCTGCCTATGACTGCTGACTCTTCCTTTCCTGACTCTGGTGCTGATTCTGCGG
>Ga0209066_10002190_pt1 | contig 24325 bp, 22 predicted proteins | sample All_14_2_FD_187198 | JGI IMG/M metagenome (GOLD analysis project Ga0209066, IMG submission 187198) | Freshwater microbial communities in response to fracking from Pennsylvania, USA - Allegheny Zone_MetaG_DW_15 (SPAdes) (version 2) ... | reverse complement strand
CCTGATCCCGGAACTGCAGGGGCGCTTCCCGATCCGCGTGGAGCTGTCCTCCCTGTCGGTGGGCGACTTCGAAGCCATCCTGACCCAGCCCACGGCCAGCCTGATCAAGCAGTATCAGGCCTTGCTGTCGGCTGAAGGCGTGACCCTTGAATTCACGCCCGAGGCCATTCAGCGTTTGGCGCAGATTGCGTTCGAGGTGAACGAGCGCACCGAGAACATCGGTGCACGCCGCCTGGCCACCGTGATGGAGCGCCTGCTCGACGAGTTGTCGTTTCAGGCGCCCGACCTGAGCGGACAGACGCACGTGGTCGATGCCGCCGAGGTCGATCGTCGTCTGGGCGAACTCGCCCGCAACGAAGACCTGTCGCGCTTCATTCTTTGATCGCAGAGGCCAGCGTCAGCAGGCCTTCGAAAATCAGGTTCTCCACCACGAAGGCCGGCCACTCGATCACATCGTGCCCCAGGCGCGAGACCGCACCGCCCGACATGATCAACATGGGGTCAAGGCCGGTGTGCTCGCGCAGGCGACGCAGGCTGCGCTCGATGGCCCCCGCAATGGCATCGGTGCCGCCGCTCATCAAGGCGTCGCTGGTGTTGGTCGGAAAGTCACGCACCTCACCGGTTGGCACCTTCAGGCCCGCGGTGCCGCTTTCCAGGGCGCGGTACATCAAGCCAAAGCCGGGCAGGATCAGGCCGCCCAGAAAGCGGCCGTTGGCGTCCACCGCGTCCACCGTCACGGCCGTGCCCACCATCACGGCCAGCACGGGAGGCGTGTCAACCGGGTGCAGGTGCAAGGCATGCTGACGTGCGCCAATGATGGCCGCCCAACGGTCAGAACCCAGACGCTGCGGGTGCTCGTAACTGTTGATCACGCCGCCAGCCTGCTGGCTGGACGACACCCAGCGGGGTTGAATCCCCCAGCCTTCGACCAATTGCTCTTCCACCCGGCGCTTGATGGCCTCCCCGGCCACCACGCAACCCAGCATCGCCCTGGGCTTGTGCATCAGGTTCTTCCAGTACAAATCCCAGAGGTAATCGATGTCCTCCAGCACCACGGCACCGTGCGCCAACAACTCGGAGCCTGGCGCGGGTGTCGCGTACAGGCCCCACTTCAGGCGCGTATTGCCTATGTCAATAACCAGAAAGGACATGCATCCGTCTCGCAGAAGTAGAAACCCTGAACGCTTTGGAAGCGACATTCTGCGCCATGTCATCCTCCAATCCGGGGAAAGGGTGGCGCAATATCGCCACGCCGCAACACAAATTCGGACAAATTTGCGATGAAACCAAGGTGATATCCCGATGGATACAGGCGCCGACATAAGATAAAAATCATCGTCACATGTATCTTGCTGGGCGCTTGCCCCAGCGTTTTCCCCGGAGAAACCATGAAATCCTTTGCCCGCGCCCTGATCCTGAGCACCGCCCTGGCCGCAACCCTGCCCGCCATGGCCCTCGAAATCAAAGGCGCCAAGTTCGGCGACACCTACCAGGTGGCCAACCAGTCCCTGCAATTGAACGGTGCAGGTATCCGTGTGAAGATGGTCTTTGACGTCTACGCGGCAGGTCTGTATGTGACCAAGAAAGACAGCAACGCCGCCGGCCTCATCTCGCAAGCCGGCGCCAAGGGCATGCAGATCGTGCTGCTGCGCAACCTGACCGGTGAAGAGTTTGCCGAAGCCATGATTGCCGGTTTCGAGAAGAACCACAGCGACGCCGAAATGGCCAAGTTCAAGCCCCGCGTCGACGAACTGCTGGCCCTGATGAAGAGCTTCGGTTCGGTCAAGAAGGGAACCACCATCCACATGAACCTCGTGCCCGGCTCGGGTCTGCGCGTGCTGGTGGATGGCGCCCAAAAGGGCCGCGACATCGCGGGTGACGACTTCTACAACGCCCTGCTGAAGATCTGGCTGGGCAACTCGCCGGTCGACTCCGACCTCAAGAAGGCCTTGCTCGGCGGCAAGTGAGGCCCTCGCTTCGGCTTGAGAAGTGAAAAGTTGACACGCGCCGGGGACTTCCCGGCTTGTCAACATGCGGGAAACAGGGGATAAGAGGACATCAGATTGGCTTGAGGTTGCCACATGATCGACTCCCCCCTGCCCAGCGTGTCTGCCTGGGTACGTGCCTTGGCCGATGCAGAGATCCCGATCCTGCCGCATGCGCTGGCGGAATTGGAGCAATTGCGCGAGATCGAGGACACGCGCGGCACCGTGGACGCCAGAACCCTGGCCGATGCCATGGGGGCCAACCCACTGATGGTGCTGAAGGTGCTCACGCACGTCTCACGCTATTGCACCCGCCTGGGTGTGGAGCCCCCCGAAACGCTGACCGGGGCGATCGTGATGATGGGCATTGCGCCCTTTTTCAACACCTTCCTGAACGCACCCACTTTCATCGAGTGGTTCAAATCCGACCCCGACGCGGCCAGTGGTCTGTTGAAGGTGATCACCCGCGCACGGCGCGCCGCCAACTTCTCCTTGAACTTCGCCATCCGAAGACAGGATGAAGACGCGGCCATTCTGTACGAGGCGGCCCTGCTGCACGACTTTGCCGAAATGCTGCTGTGGTGTCACGCCCCCAAGCTGGCCAAGGAAATTGACCGACTGAAGCGGGCTGACCCCGCGCTGCGATCGTCCGCGGCCCAAAAGGCGGTGCTGGGCACCACCTTGAACGCGTTGGCACATGGGCTGATGCGCGAGTGGCAGTTGCCCGACATGCTCATCAAGTGCACCGACGAGCGCCGTGTGAACGACCCACAGGTTCGCAATGTGATGCTGGCCGTGCGCCTGGCCCGCCACTCACGCAACGGCTGGGATGCCCCCAACGCTCAACCGGCTTTGCGAGACGACATTGCCGGGGTGGCGCAGCTGCTGACCTTGTCAGAGGAAGCGGCCACGCGCCTGGTGATGACGCTGGACGCCTGACGCCACACGTCAGACGCCAGAGTTGGTCAGCGGATGTGGACCGATTCGCGCATCGCTTGCACGGCACCGGCCCCAACAGCCGCCCCGAAACGCTTGGCCAGACGCTCGGCCAGGTTTTCTTTCTGGGTGTAGTCGATGATGTCTTCGGCCTTCACCTCATCGCGCGCAATCTGATCGAGGCTGCCCAGTCGGTCGGCCAGCCCCAGGCTGACGGCCTGCTCGCCATTCCAGAACAGACCGCTGAACAGTTCGGGGTTGTCCTGCAGTCGCTTGCCACGACCGCTCTTGACCACTGAAATGAACTGCTGGTGGATCTGGTCCAGCATGGCCTGTGCGTAGGTTTCCTGAATCGGATCACGCGGCGAGAAGGGGTCCAGCATCCCCTTGTTGGACCCTGAGGTCATCAGTCGGCGCTCGACACCGATCTTCTCCATGACCCCCGTGAAACCAAACCCGTCCATGAGCACGCCGATGGAGCCCACCACCGAGGCCTTGTCCACCACCACCTGATCGGCCGCGGCGGCAATGTAGTAAGCCGCCGAGGCGCACATCTCTTCGCACACGGCGTAAATCTTCTTCTTGTGCAGGGCCTTGAGCCGCACGATTTCGTCATGCACCAGACCGGCCTGCACCGGACTGCCGCCAGGCGAGTTGATGCGCAAGATCACGGCGCGGGCACCATGGTCTTCAAACGCACTGCGCAGCGCGGCCATCAGGTTGTCGGCGTTGGCCTCGGCATCGGTGGCAATGACACCCCGCACCTCGACCAGCGCGGTGTGGGCCGTCACCGGCGCTTTGGCCGAGGGCACCGTCTGGATCGTGCCCCAGATGATGGATGCCGCGACAAACAGCCACACCAGGCGCCAGAACCACCGCCAGCGCTGCTCGCTGCGCTGCTGCTGCAGGTAGGCACGCGCGAACTGCGTCAACAAGGCGTTCTCGGTTGCCGTGGGCAAATCCGGTTTACGGGGATCGTCTGCGCTCATGAAAGGGCCTGAAAAGGTGAAAGAAACGCGTCAAGCGACAACTGGGGTCAGAAGACCGGCTGCAACCGCTCCGAAGGATACCAACAGACCCGCCCCTCTTTCTCGCTCAGGGGAATGGGGGTCAGGTGTGCGCCACGGCAAGGCCCCATGACACACCGACCCTGGGGCGGATCGTACAGTGCGCCATGCATCGCACAGACGATGAACCGTTTGTCCAGGTCCCAGAACTGACCGGGCTGCCAGTCCATCTCGGCCGGCAGGTGGGCGCAGCGGTTCAGGTAGGCCACGGCCACGGTGTTGTAGCGAACGGCAAAAGCGGACACCGGCTTCCCGTCTGCCAACACTTCGAACATCACCGCGTCGCCGCGCTCTTGCAAATCGGCAGACGCGCACAACGCTTGAAGTTCAAGTTGCAGTTCAGGCATGTCGCAACAACCAGTCGTGCAGCTCCGCCGTCGAATGGGCCACGAACCGGGCGGGATAGTCGCCGAAGGCGGCTGGCTCGTGCGCGCCATAGCTGACCGCCACACTGTGCGTGCCCGCGTTGAGTGCCAATTGCAGATCGTGGGTGGTGTCGCCGATCATCAGTGTGCGCTCCGGGTCGACACCGAACTCGGCCATCAGCTCCTGCAACATCAGAGGATGAGGCTTGGAGGCGGTTTCGTCGGCCGTGCGGGTGCCATCGAACATGCCGCGCAGCTCGACGTGGGTGAGCGCCTCGTTGAGGCCCTGACGGCTCTTGCCCGTGGCGACCGCCAGCCAGTGGTGGCGGGCCTTGAGCGCCTGCAACAGCTCGACCGTGCCATCGAACAGGCTCAGCTCGCCTTGCTGGCGGAAGTAGTGATGGCGGTAGCGCTGCCCCATCGCGGGCACCTGTTCCGCCGGCAAGGTGGGGGCCACATGGGCCAGGGCATCGTGCAGACCCAGACCGATGACATAGGCCGCCTCGTGACGCGCCGGTACCGGCTGGCCCATGTCCTCGCAGGCCAGCTGGATGGAGCGGGCGATCAGCGCGGTGGAGTCAAACAGCGTGCCATCCCAATCGAACACGATCAGGTCGTAAGCACGCGGACGCAGGTCACCTTCGTCGGAAAAGTTCATGGTCAAGCTTTCGCAGAGGCGGGGTCAAGTGGCGCCAGCGCCGTCAGCAACTGCGCACAATCAGCGGGCAGCGGGGCTTCCAGGGTCAGGGGCTCACCCGTGACGGGATGATCAATGCGCAGGTAGCGCGCATGCAGAAACATGCGCGCAAAACGGCCCTCAGGCAACTGACGGCGGTCCACACCCTGGATAGGCTCGTTGACGCTGCCACGCCCCAGGGCCTTGTTCAAGGCAAAGTCCCCATACTTGTCGTCGCCCACGATGGGGTGACCCTCGTGCTGCAGGTGCACCCGGATCTGGTGGGTGCGGCCGGTCTTGATGGTCACATCCAGCAGGCTGAACTGCGCATAGCGCTGCACGACGTGCACCAGGCTGATGGAGCGCCGACCCTCGTCTTCGCCCTTGACGGCCATGACGCGCCGTTCGCCCTCGGGGGTCAAGAACTTGTGCAGCGACACGTCAATGACCTTGCGCGAGGCGGGCCAGCCGCCGATCACCAGGGCGGCGTAGGTTTTTTGCACCTGGCGGTTGCGGAACACGTCCTGCAAGGTGGTCAGCGCACTGCGCTTCTTGGCCACCAGCAAGATACCGGATGTTTCTTTGTCCAGGCGGTGCACCAGTTCCAGGAACCGGGCCTGGGGCCGAGCGCGGCGCAGTTGCTCGATCACGCCGAAACTGACCCCGCTGCCGCCATGCACGGCCACGCCCGCCGGCTTGTTGATCGCCAGCACCGCATCGTCTTCAAACAACACGGGGAACTCGCGCGCGGGCACGGCGGCGGCCTGCTCGTCGCTCTTTTCCGTCAGACGCAAGGGGGGCACGCGCACCTCGTCACCCATCTCCAGTCGGGTGTCGGCCGCCGCCCGGCCCTTGTTGACCCGCACCTCGCCGCTGCGGATGATGCGATAGACCAGGGTCTTGGGCGCGCCCTTGAGCACCTTGATGAGGAAGTTGTCGAGACGCTGCCCGACACTGCCCTCGTCAATCGTGAGGCGTTGCACGGCTGCCGACACCTCGACCGCCGGCGCACGGGCGGCGACGACCGGCTTGGACGCCACCCGCACCATCACCCCTTGGCGCACGGGGCGCGAGGACGGTTTGCCGGAGGTTTTCCCTGCCGGTCGGGATGTGTTTTTCGCACCTATAATGGACTTGGCCACGTTGTGAATTCGTTGTGTGTTGATATGGCTTGTGCGGTATCAACGACAACCAACAGGCAAGACCAGACGGCATTTTACCTTTCGAGCCGAACTGGTGGCGCTGCATGACAAAGCCCGGCGGGGTGTCCCGCCAATTGATGGTGATGCAACAACCCTGATTTGCCGGAGAAAACCACCCAAGGTGTGGTTTTGCCTCAAGGTCAAGGTTGTCAGAGCCAACGTAGATCGAACCCCAATTCAAGGTTTTCCGGATTCCAGCGATGCGGCGGTGACATGTCACCGAAGTCGCGCTGGGGTCTGCGTCGAGTGACTGCCCACGTGTCCTGGCCCATTCAGCTTCTCAATCGCCTCGCCTTTGTGCCGGCCTTCTTCCATTGGATGGAAGAGGGAGCGCCGCATTGGGTGAACCGCGACAAGGAGCTGGCTGCGTCCCCTGCCCCCCTCCTCCTCGTCCAGCCGACCGCAGCGCGCATCGCGCTCGCCTGTCTGGATGGGCCTGGGTGGCGGCAGGCCCGTGTCCAAGTCTCGGCGCGCGCGCCCCTGCTGTCCTGACGCCTCTCGCGTCCTGTCAGCCCCAGGCAATTCCTTCACGGTTCAAGCTCGTTGCTCGTGCATGAAAGCTGCCTCTGGCCTTTGGGTCAGGGGTGAGTCGAGGTTTGTCCGGCGCCATCCCGGTCAGGCCTCGCTTGGATTGTGGAGAACACATGAAGCGCATGCTGATCAACGCCACGCAGCCCGAAGAACGGCGCCTGGCCATTGTTGACGGACAAAAACTGCTCGACTTCGAAACCGAAATCGAAGGGCGTGAACAACGCAAGGGCAATATCTACAAAGCGGTCGTCACCCGCGTCGAACCTTCCCTGGAAGCCTGTTTCGTCGATTACGGCGAAGAGCGCCACGGTTTCCTGCCTTTCAAGGAAATCTCGCGGCAGTACTTCAAGGATGGGGTCGAGGTTCGCTCGGCCCGCATCCAGGACGTGATCAAGGAAGGCCAGGAGTTGCTGGTCCAGGTCGAGAAGGAAGAGCGCGGCAACAAGGGCGCGGCCCTGACCACCTTCGTCTCGCTGGCCGGTCGTTACCTGGTGCTGATGCCCAACAACCCGCGTGGCGGTGGCGTGAGCCGTCGCATCGAGGGTGACGAGCGCGAAGAGCTCAAAGAGGCGATGGACCAGCTCGAGTACCCCAAGGGGATGAGCCTGATCGCCCGCACCGCTGGCATTGGTCGCACCCCGGCCGAGCTGCAGTGGGACCTGAACTACATGCTCAAGCTGTGGACCGCCATTGACGACGCCTCGCGCGTCGGCAAGGGTGCCTACCTGATCTATCAGGAGTCCTCGCTGGTCATCCGCGCCATCCGCGATTACTTCACCGCCGACATCGGCGAGATCCTGATCGACACCGACGACATCTATGAACAAGCCAAGCAGTTCATGGACCACGTCATGCCCGAGACGAAAGACCGGGTCAAACGCTACCGCGACGATGCGGCGCTGTTTGCCCGCTTCCAGATCGAGCACCAGATCGAAACGGCCTTCAGCCGTACCGTGAACCTGCCTTCGGGCGGCGCCATCGTGATCGACCACACCGAAGCGCTGGTGTCGGTGGACGTGAACTCGGCGCGCGCCACCCGTGGCAGCGACATCGAGGAAACCGCCTTCCGCACCAACCTCGAAGCGGCCGACGAAGTGGCTCGCCAGATGCGTCTGCGCGACCTGGGTGGCCTGATCGTCGTGGACTTCATCGACATGGAGGACAGCAAGCACCGCCGCGAGGTGGAGCAGCGTCTGCGTGACGCCCTGCGCACCGACCGTGCCCGCGTCCAGTTCAGCTCGATCTCGAAATTCGGCCTGCTGGAAATGTCGCGTCAGCGTCTGCGCCCTGCCCTGTCAGAAGGCTCGCACATCACCTGCCCGCGTTGCAACGGCACTGGCCACATCCGTGACACCGAGTCGTCGGCGCTGCAGATCCTGCGCATCATCCAGGAAGAGTCCATGAAGGACAACACCGCCGCCGTGCACGTGCAGGTGCCGGTGGAAGTGACTTCCTTCCTGCTGAACGAGAAGCGCACCGAGATCACCAAGATCGAACTCAAGCAACGCGTGACCGTGCTGTTGATCCCCAACAAGCACATCGAAACGCCGAACTACAAGCTTGAGCGCCTGCGCCACGACGATCCACGTCTGGAAAACATCCAGACCAGCTACTCGATGATCGAGGAGCCGGACGACGAGGTCGGCATCACCCGTCGCGAAAAGGCCAAGGCCAAGCAAGAGCCCATCATCAAGGGTGTGCTGCCTGACCAGCCGGCCCCGATGGCCATCCCGCAGCACCAGCCCGTGCTGGAAGCCAATGTGGCGATTCCACACGTGGTGGCCCACACTCCGGCGGCCCCCGCTCCCGAGGCGGCATCCGGCGGGTTCTTTGGCTGGATCAAGCGCTTGTTCGGCATGGACACGCCCGCACCGCAGCCTGTTGTGGTCGCCCCGGTTGTGACGCCGACGGAAGAAGCCAAGGACGCCGGCAAGGGCCGTGGTCGTCGCGACGGTCAACGTCGCGGTGAGCGCGCCGAGCGTGGCGAACGCACCGAACGGGGTGAGCGCAGCGGTGAAGCCCGTCGCGAACGCCAAGGTGGTGAGCGCGGCGAAAAGGGTGAAGGCCGTCAAGGTCGTCGCCCGCCACGTGAAGACCGCCCGGTAAACGCCGAAGGCGGCAACGAGGCCGCACGCACGGAAGAAGGCGCCCGCGAAGGTCGCCGTGGCCGTGGTGGCCGTGGTGGTGAACGCAATGGCGAGCGCACCCCGATCAACCGCGAGGCCATTGCCGCCGAAGCACAAGCCCTGGCGCTGACCGCTGAACCCGGTTCCGCCGAGGCCGTTGCATCGGCCGAGACCGAGCGCGAGAATGGTCGCCGCCGCCGCCGTGGTGGCCGTGGCCGCGCTGAGCGCGATGAAGCCCAGGCGCAAGTGGACGCCCTGAACGCACCGGAAGCCACTGGCGCCGAAGGTGAAGAAGCGACCCAAGTCAACACCCAGCCTGGCCAGGATGGCGAGCCCGCCGAAGGCGAACGCCGTCGCCGTGGTGGCCGCGATCGCAACCGGGGTGAGCGTGCCCCGCGCGCTGAAGCAGCCGACCGCGACGTGGACAGCGTGCGCAGCGATGTGACCGAGGCCGAGCAGCCCGCTGCTCCGGTGGTCGCAGCCGTCGCACCTGTCGCGCCAGAGGCAACGGACGTGCCCGGCACCGAGGTGGCTCAGGTCAGCGCCCCTGTGGAAGCGGCCCCCACAGCGGTCGTCAGCACCGAGCCCGTGGTCCAGCCGATGGCCCAGCCCGTTGAGACCAGCGTGGCGCCTGCCGCCGAGCCGGTCGTGGTCGTGGAAGCCGCACCTGCGGCCGTGGTGACACCTTTCGTGCTGCCCCTGCCCGATCTGGAAGCCATTGCTCGCAATGCCGGTCTGGAATGGGTGAACTCGGATGCGGACAAGATCCGTGCGGCCCAGGAAGCCATTGCCAACGAACCCAAGCCGGTTCATGTGCCGCGCGAGCGCAAGCCCGTGGTGGTGCAGGATGACGGCCCGTTGATTCTGGTCGAGACCCGCAAGGACCTGAAGGACCTGGCCCTGCCTTTCGAGGACGCGGCTTCCGTCTGATCCCATGACTGACAGGGCTTCGTCCCTGATCACCCAAAGCCCGGCCTAGGCCGGGCTTTTTCGTTTGTGCGCCCCCAAGCGCCTGGAGCAGAGGGTTTTACCTATTGGATAGACGGTTGACGTATACGTCACCATGGATTTTAATGAACGAAACCATAGGAGACCTGCGTGGCCCGTTCCGAATCGATTCCACCCCACTCGCCGACCATGCGAAAGGCATCAGCAACAGACACGAAGGCGAGTGTCCGGGTGGATCCCATGGCGGGGTTTGTGCCGCCTCCGGTAACGCTGCAGCGCACTGCCGCCCGCCTGGGAGATCGTCTGGCCTATTTCGTACGCGGCCCCGAGCGCTGGGAGGGGACCTCCTGGCGCGACTATGGTCAGCAGGTGCGCCAGGCTGCGCGCGCGCTGATTGGCATGGGCGTGCAACGCGGTGACGCCGTCGCCATCCTGAGTTTCAACCGCCCCGAGTGGGCTGTGACGGCCTTTGCGGCCATGTCGATCGGCGCCAAGCCTGCCGGCATCTACTGGACCAGTTCCGTGGACGACGTGGCCTACGTGCTCAACCACTCCAAGGCCAAGGTGCTGATGGTGGAGAACCACGACCGCCTGGCCAGCGTGCGGGCTTGCGCGGACCGCATCCCCCATCTGCGTCAGGTGGTGATGTTCAAGTCAGAGCCAGGCAATGGGGATGCTCCGCTGCCTCAGTTGCCCTGGTCGGGCTTTCTGGCCACCTCGCAGTCCGTGTCGGACGAGGTCCTGGACGCGCGCATGGCCGAGTTGGGCCCCGATGACATCGGCACCCTGATCTACACCTCCGGCACCACGGGCCCGTCCAAGGCCGTTGCCCTGAGCCAGGGCAATCTGTGGTGGATGGCCACGACCATGGTCAAGATCTGCGAGGCGAACGAGAACGAGCGGCTGATCTCCTATCTGCCCATGGCCCACGCCGCCGAGCAGATGGGCAGCATGCACAACCAGGCCCATGCGGGTTTTGAGCTGTATTACGCGAGCAGCATGGAGTCGCTGGGCGACCACCTCAAGGAGGTCAAGCCCACGGTGTTCTTCGGTGTGCCCCGCGTGTGGGAGAAGATGCAGGCGGCCATCGAAACCAAGTTGGCAGGTGCCACCGGCTTCAAGGCCCACATGGCGCGCTGGGCGCTGGGCGTGGGTCGGGCCTGGCATGAACGCGATCTGGCCGGACGCCCTGTCGGACCCTGGCTGTCGTGGCAGAAAGCGCTGGCCAAGCGCCTCATTTACCGCAAGGTGCATGAGGCCCTGGGTTTTCAGCACGCACGCATCCTGAGCTCAGGGGCCGCCCCCATTGCCCCGGAGAGCCTACGGTTCTTCACCGGGTTCGACCTGGTCGTGCGAGAGCTCTATGGGCAGTCCGAGGTCAGCGGCCCCTCGACCATGAACCTGGACGGCGCCACCCGCATGGGCTCGGTCGGCCAGGTGATCCCGGGCATGGAGATCCATGTCGCCGAAGATGGTGAGTTGCTGGTGCGCGGCCCCAACGTCTTCAAGGGGTATATGGGCCAGCCTGAAGCGACCGCCGAGACCATGCGGGACGACTGGCTGCTCACCGGCGACCTGGGGCGCGTGGACGCCGACGGCTATGTCTACATCACCGGGCGCAAGAAGGACCTGATCATCACCTCGGGCGGCAAGAACATTTCACCGGGCAACATCGAAGCCTCGCTGATGGACACCCACCTGATCGAGCATGCCGTGGTGTGCGGTGATGGCCACAACTACCTCACGGCTTTGGTGACGCTGGATGCCGCCGCGCTGGCGGCCTTTGCCCACAGTGCCAAGCTGCCGTCCTCGGTCGATCTGTTCACGCATCCGAAGGTGCTGGCGGAGGTGCAGGCCGAGATCGACCAGGTCAATGCCAAGCTGACACGGCCGTGTCAGGTTCGCAAGTTCACCATCATGCCGACCACTCTCACGGTGGAGAAGGGTGAGCTGACCCCCACCCTCAAGGTCAAGCGCAAGGTGGTGATGGAGCGACAGTGCGCCCTGATCGACGCGATGTACGCCGACGGCGACCACTGAGGCCGCCCTCGCCCTCGTCTGCTGTCAACTGCCGCGCGCTCAGCGCGGCAGCTTGGCCAGCGCCTGCTGGTATTGCGGCAGGTGCATCAACTCGTCCCAGGGGAAGGGCGCCGTCTGAGGCAGCAGGTCGAGGCGACGCGCCTCGCTGTCGGGGCTCAGCTCCCACTCCCCACGGGCCAGGGCGTTGGTCAGGCCATCGAGCAGCTCGTCCACGGCCTGGCCACCGTTGAGCGACTGGTTGCACAGCAGCACCATGTCGCAGCCTGCGTTCAACGCCGCCACCGCACCTTGGGTGTGGTTGCCGGCCACGCTGGCGCCTTCCATGCTCAGGTCATCGCTGAAGATGGCGCCGGTGAAGCCCATCTGACCGCGCAGGATGTCTTGCAGCCAGCGTGGCGAGAAACCGGCAGGCAGGCTGTCCACCTTCGGGTAGATGACGTGGGCTGGCATCACGCTGGTCAGCGAGGTGCTCATCCACTCGTAGGGTTTGGCGTCGTCGGCCAGGATGGCCTTGAGGCTGCGCTTGTCCACCGGCACGTCCACGTGCGAGTCGGCCTTGACGAAGCCATGTCCCGGGAAATGCTTGCCGCAGTTGGCCATGCCGGCCAGCAGCAGGCCGTGCATCACGCTCTTGGCCAGTACCGTCACCACGCGCGGGTCGCCGTGGAAGGCGCGGTCACCGATGACGCCGCTCTCGCCCCAGTCCAGGTCCAGCACGGGGGTGAAGGTCAGGTCGACGCCGCAGGAGCGCAGCTCACTGGCCAGCACGTAGCCGCAGGCCGTGGCCGCATCGGTGGCACGCAAGGCACCCGTGCCCTCCCCGCCCTTGCCGTCGTTCATCCACATCTGGCCCAGACTGCGCATCTCGGGCACATGGGTGAAACCATCGGTCTTGAAGCGCTGCACGCGACCGCCTTCGTGGTCCACGCAGATCAAGACATCCGGGCGAATGGCCTTGATCTCGGCACACAAGGCCGTGAGTTGCGAGCGCGACGCCCAGTTGCGCGCAAACAGGATCAGGCCGCCGGTCAGCGGATGCGCCAGGCGGCGGCGGTCATCGTCGTTGAGGGTCAGTCCTTCGATGTCGAGCACCACCGGGGCGTGGGCCACGGCCTCGAAATCGTCATGGACGGCCTGTGCGGCGGCGGGCTTGGATCGCTTGGAAGTGCTCATGTTGCAGAAGGTAGGAGATCGATGACCACGAAGGCCAGGGCGTGATCGCCCTCGTCCGACAGGGAAAGGTGCGCGCACCAGGTGCGGCTGGCAAACCAGCTGGCGAGCTCACCACTGAGTTGAAACCGGGGTTGCCCCCGTTCGTCGTTGATGACCTGGCAATCATGCCAGTTCATGGGGTGACGCACCCCCAGGCCAATGGCCTTGGCAAACGCTTCCTTGGCGGCAAAGCGGCTGGCCAGATACCGACTGGCGCGCTGGGCATGGGCCTGACGGCGCTCGGCGTACACCTGTTGTTCCGTCTCGCCCAGGATGCGATGGGCAAAGCGGTCGCCCAGGCGCGAGACGGCCGCCTCGATGCGGCGCACGTCACACAGATCGGTTCCGATGCCGGCAATCATGGGGCGTCAGGGGCCGTTTGTTCAGACGGCCGATGGACGGCGGGCCTGGATGGCCTCGGCCTTGAAATCGGCAATCGCCTGGCGCAGGCCGACAAACACGGCGTGACCGATGAGGGCGTGGCCAATGTGCAGCTCGGCCACGTCGGGCAAGGCGGCCACGAGGGCCGTGCTGCTGACGTGATCGGCCTGCCCCGGCTCGCTTTGCGACAGGGCCAGGCCGTGACCAGCGTGAGTGCGCAGACCCAGGCTGCGTGCAAAGCGCAGGCCTTCCTGTATGCGCGTCAGCTCACGCTGCATGCCCGCCTGATCGCCGTCCCACCAGGCATGGGCCAAAGGCCCGGTGTGCAGTTCGACGCACGGCGCACCGGCTTGGGCTGCGGCTTCAATCTGAACCGGATCGGCACCGATGAACAGGGAGACACGGCTGCCCGCGGCGGCCAGACGCGCGCAGGCGTTCTGCATGCGATTGAACTGACCGGCCACATCCAGCCCGCCCTCGGTGGTGACCTCCTGACGGCGCTCGGGCACCAGGCAAACATGCTCGGGCGCCGTGCGCTCGATGATGTCCAGCATCTCGTCGGTGACGGCCGCCTCGAAGTTCAGGGGCACAGAAATGGCCTCTTTCAGGCGGGCGACATCTTCGTCGCGGATGTGACGGCGGTCTTCACGCAGGTGGAAAGTGATGATGTCGGCCCCACCCTCGACGGCCAGCAAGGCAGCCGCCACCGGGTCCGGGAAACGCCCGCCGCGCGCATTGCGCAAGGTCGCGACGTGGTCGATGTTGACGCCCAGCAAAGGGGCATCGAAGGCGGTCAATTGGGAGCCTGAGAAGGTCATGATTGTTGGAGTTCCATCATGAGCTGGCGCGTGCGCAGCGTCTGGGAACCGAGATGATAGTGAATCAGTGAGCGCAGCACCGCCTTGAGCTCAGACAAGGCGGGCATGCAGGCCGCCATCAAGGACGGCACGGCGGTGGGCAGGACCTGGGTGGGAATGGCATCCGACAGCATGGTCAAGGCATCGGGCTGGGGGGCCGGGCGGGACAGCGCGGCCTCCATATGGGCCAGCAAGGCCCCGTCGAGCACCACGGGACCGGCTCCCGGCTCGCCCACCCAGCGGGCCGCCACCACCCCCAGTTCAGGGTGAACCTCGTAATTCTGCCCAGCCAGCACCGACTGCCCGTTGACCGTCTGTGCCGACAGATCGGGCAAGTGCCCGAGCTGACGCAACAGGATCAGTTCGAAAGCCCGCAGGGCCGCCTGCAGCAAGGTGGGATCGGCCATGGCCTGCAAAGCCTGGCCGTAGGCATCGAACAGCGCCGGGTGCGGGTCGTGGCGCACCATCAAGCGCATCAGCAGCTCATTGAGGTAAAAGCCCGGCAGCAAAGCGGCGCCACCCGGCCAGGCTGGGCCGCCAGCCCACTCGGCCTGACGCAGCAGCCACACCTCGGCATCTTCCGAGCGCTTCACGCCAAAGGTCACCACCAGGCGCTGAAAGGGCATCAACACCGGTCGCAGTTGCGAATACGGACGCTTGGCACCCTTGGCGACGGCCACCACCCGGCCGTGGTCGCGCGTGAACAGCTCCAGAATCAGACTGGACTCGCTCCAGTCGTGACTGTGCAGCACGTACGCGGCAGTGCCGGGGCGCGAAGCAGCGCGGGCCATGGCAGGTGCAAGCTGCCTTTATTCGTAGCCGTAGGTGCGCAGGCGGGCATCGTCGTCGGCCCAACCCGAGCGCACCTTCACCCAGATCTCCAGGAAGACCTTGGTGCCGATCAGGCGCTCCAGTTCCGTGCGCGCCTCGGTGCCAATCCGCTTGAGCTTTTCGCCCTTGTCACCAATGATCATGCCCTTGTGCTGATCGCGCTCGACGATGATGGTGGCGGCCACGCGCACCAGGCCGGTCGACTTGGGCTTGCCCGGCAGCGGCGGCTCTTCCTTGTAAGAGTCGATGACCACGGTGGAGGTATACGGCAGCTCGTCACCGGTCAGGCGGAACAGCTTTTCGCGGATCATCTCGCTGACCATGAAGCGGTCGGTGCGGTCGGTGAGGGCCTCTGCGTCGTACCACCAGCCCTGCTCGGGCAGGTAGCGGCGTACCACATCGGCCAGGCGCTTGGCGTCTTCGTCCTTGGTGGCCGTGAGCGGGATGAACTCGGCAAACGGATGGTGCCCCTGCATGGTCTGCAGCCAGGGGAACAGGTCCTCGCGGCGGTTCACCATGTCCAGCTTGTTGGCCACGAGGATGACCGGTTTGTCCTTGGGCAGCATCGCCAGCACCTGGGCATCGTCCGGGCCATAGCGGCCGGCTTCAACCAGGAACAGCACCACGTCCACATCGGACAGCGTGGCCTGAACCGTCTTGTTCAGGTTGCGGTTGAGCGCCGCCGTGCCGCGCACCGTGTGGCGGGTCTGAAAGCCGGGCGTGTCGACGAACACGAACTGCGTGTCGCCGTCGGAGCGGATGCCGGTGATGCGATGGCGCGTGGTCTGAGCCTTGCGCGAAGTGATGGACACCTTCTGGCCCACCAGGGCATTGAGCAAGGTGGACTTGCCCACATTGGGCCGCCCGACGATGGCAATCAGCCCGCAGCGTTGCGTCTCGCCAGCAGCGGCTTGCGCGGCGTCGCCACCCTTGCGCGCCATGCTCAGGGTGGACAGCATGGCATCCAGCGACGGATTGAGCTCATCGGTGGCGGCAGGGGCCGACGTGGGTGCAGCGGGCTTCTTGGACATGGGGCGTGACAACTCTCGGAAATAGGGCTCAGCCCACTTGGGGCTTGCGGGATTTTTTGACCACCACCATCGGGGTCGGCTTGCCCTTGGGCAAGGATTTGGCTGGCAAGGACTGCAGATGCGCCATCATCAACTCGGCGGCCGCTTGCTCGGCGGTGCGGCGCGAGAGACCCTCGGCGTGCATGCTCAAAGACAGCTCGGGCAGGTCACAGGCCACCACAAAGGTCTGCTCATGCGCCTTGCCGCGCGTGGCCTCGATGCGGTAGGTGGGCACCGACATCTTGCGCGCCTGCAGCCATTCCTGCAAGCCGGTCTTGGCATCCTTGCGCCAGACCTCCATGGTGGAGTCGGCCACCAGCGGCTCGAACAAGCGCAGCACCAGGTCGCGTGCGGCATCAAAGCCAGCGTCCAGGTAAACCGCGCCAATGATGGCTTCCAGGGCATCGGCCAGGATCGACGCACGCTGCGCGCCGCCGCCCTTGGCCTCGCCCTCGCTCAGGCGCATGACCTCGGGCAGGCCCAGTTGCAGCGCCAACTGGTGCAGGGTGTCCTGGCGAACCAGGTGGGCACGCACACGGGTCAGGTCGCCCTCGTCGCTGCGGTCAAAGCGGCGGTACAGCAGCGCCGACACACCCAGGCTCAGCACCGCATCCCCCAGGAACTCCAGGCGCTCATAGTGGTCGGCCCCGAAGCTCTTGTGCGTGACCGCACGGGAAAGCAGGCCCGCATCGGCAAACACATGCCCCAGGCGTTGCTGCAAAGCCTGCAAGGCAGGCGACAAGAGTCGAGACATGTCAGACCAGAAAAGAAAACGCGGCCACAAGGCCCAAAAGCAAATCGGGCCTGATGATCAGGCCCGCAAACCAGTGTCAGCTGAGTGCTGCAGGAAGGCTCAACGCGTGGAGCGGCCTTCAAACTTGATCAGCAGGTACACCGGCTCGAACAGAGGGATTTCCTTGTCGTACGCAAAGCGGATGACCACCCGGTCGTCTTCCTTGGTCACTTCCAGATCTTTGGAGGTGATGGACGTGACGCCGTACTCGACCGAGGCCGCGCGCTCAAACGCCGAACGGATTTCCGGCACCGTGGTGCCACCCGAGTCGGCGATCTTGTTGACCATGGTGAGGATGGTGCGGTACTCGGTCACGGCCGGGAAGACCTTCATCGCCACCAGCGCCACCGACGACAGCAAGACCGCCCAAAAGAGCAGCCCGATCAGCGTGACACCCGACTGACGACGAGCAGAAGTGGAAGTACGAAACATGACGGTCATCCTCTCAATCTTGAATCAATGAAAAAAGCCGATGCGCTTGATATCGCCGAAATTCATCCAGATCACAAAGGCCTTGCCCACGATGTATTCATCGGGCACAAAACCCCAGAAGCGTGAATCCTGAGAATTGTCGCGGTTGTCACCCATCATGAAATAGTGACCGGCCGGCACTTTGCACACCACACCTTCACCACTGTATCGGCAGTTTTCCTTGAAAGGATAATCTTCGATGGCCTGGGGCGGTATAAAGGGCGGGCGGTCCTTGTCGACCAAAATGCGGTGCGGCTGACCATCAAGTTGCTCGGTGTACTGCAAGGCGTAGCGCAAGCTGTCCGGGTCGTAGAACTCGGGCAAGGGTGTTTGCACCACGGGCTTGCCGTTGACCGTGATCTGCTTGTTCAGGTAGGCTACCTCGTCTCCTGGCAGGGCCACCACGCGCTTGATGTAGTCCAGGCTGGGGTTGACCGGGTAGCGGAAAACGATCACGTCGCCCCGCTGCGGGTCGTTGTTGGCCACGATCTTCTTGTTGATGACCGGCAGGCGCACGCCGTAGTGGTACTTGTTGACCAGAATGAGGTCGCCCACCATCAACGTCGGGATCATCGAACCCGAGGGAATCTTGAACGGCTCGAACAGGAAAGAGCGCATCAGGAACACGGCGCAGATGACCGGGAAGAGACCGGCCGTCCAGTCCAGCCACCAGGGCTGCATCAGCAGGCGTTCACGCGCCACCGCCACATCACCATCGACCTGGGTGATGCCCTTGGCAGCCAGTTGCGCACGGCGCGCGTGATCCTGCTCCAGCAAGGCCGCTGCAGCCGCCTCACGGGCCGGCTTGAATTTGTAGCGCTCGGCCAGCCAATACACCAGCGTGACCACCGTCATCAGGAACAACAACAACGAAAAGTTGCCTTGCCACTGACCGGTATACCAGCCGCCCAGGTATGCGATCAACACCGCATACAACACACCCGTGATCAAACTCATCAATCGTCCACTTGCAAAATGGCCAGGAAAGCTTCTTGCGGCACCTCGACGGAGCCGATTTGCTTCATGCGTTTCTTGCCGGCCTTTTGTTTTTCGAGCAACTTGCGCTTACGGCTCACATCGCCGCCATAGCATTTTGCCAGCACGTTCTTGCGCAGGGCCTTGATGTTCTCCCGCGCAATGATGTTGCCGCCAATGGCCGCCTGAATCGCCACGTCGTACATCTGACGCGGGATCTGCTCGCGCATCTTGGCCGCCACCGCCCGCCCCCGGTACTGAGACTGGGCCCGGTGCACGATGATGGACAAGGCATCGACGCGATCGCCGTTGATCAGCAGGTCCACCTTGACCACGTCGGCCGCACGGTACTCCTTGAACTCATAGTCCATCGAAGCATAGCCGCGCGAGACCGACTTGAGCTTGTCAAAGAAGTCCAGCACGATTTCGGCCAGCGGCATTTCGTAGGTCAGCATGACCTGGCGGCCGTGGTAAGCCATGTTCAACTGCACGCCGCGCTTGAGGTTGGCCAGCGTCATGACCGGACCGACATAGTCTTGCGGCATGAACAGGTGCACCGTGACGATGGGCTCGCGGATCTCCTTGATGCGGGCCACTTCGGGCATCTTCGAGGGGTTGTCCACCGTGACGATTTCGCCGTCGTTCATCTCGACTTCGTAGACCACGCTGGGGGCGGTGGTGACCAGATCCTGGTCGAACTCACGCTCCAGGCGCTCCTGCACGATTTCCATGTGCAACAAGCCCAGGAAGCCGCAGCGGAAGCCAAAGCCCAGTGCCTGCGAGACTTCCGGCTCGTAGCGCAGCGAGCTGTCGTTGAGCTTGAGCTTTTCCAGTGCATCGCGCAGCTGGTCGTACTCGCTCGACTCGCTGGGGTACAGGCCCGCGAACACCTGAGGCTGGATTTCCTTGAAGCCCGGCAAGGCTTCGCTGGCTGGCCCTTCGTTGTTGGGCAGCTTCTTGTCGAGGGTGATGGTGTCGCCCACCTTGGCAGCGGCCAGCTCCTTGATCCCGCAGATCACGAAGCCCACTTCGCCCGCCTTCAGTGCCGGACGATCGGTCGCCTTGGGGCTGAACACGCCGAGGTGATCGGCGGGATACACCGAGTTGGTCGCCATCAGGCGGATGCGCTCACCCTTCTTCAACTGACCGTCCACCACACGCACCAGCATGACCACGCCCACGTAGTTGTCGAACCACGCGTCGATGATCATGGCGCGCAAGGGGCCATCGGGGTTGCCCTTGGGCGGCGGCATGCGGGCCACCACAGCCTCGAGGATGTCCTCCACGCCCATGCCGGTCTTGGCCGAACAGGGAATGGCGTCGGTGGCGTCGATGCCGATGACGTCTTCGATCTCTGCCTTGGCCCCATCCGGGTTGGCCTGCGGCAGGTCCATCTTGTTGAGCACGGGCACCACTTCCACGCCCAGGTCGAGCGCGGTGTAGCAGTTGGCCACGGTCTGGGCCTCGACGCCCTGGCTGGCGTCGACCACCAGCAGCGCGCCTTCGCACGCCGACAGCGAGCGGCTGACTTCGTAGGAGAAGTCAACGTGACCCGGGGTGTCAATCAGGTTGAGGTTGTAGACCTGGCCGTCACGGGCCTTGTAGGACAGCGACGCTGTCTGGGCCTTGATGGTGATGCCGCGCTCTTTCTCGATGTCCATCGAGTCGAGCACCTGCGCTTCCATCTCACGGTCACTCAAGCCGCCGCAGCGTTGAATGATGCGATCGGCCAGGGTGGATTTCCCATGGTCGATGTGCGCAATGATCGAGAAATTACGGATGTGATTCATAAAAAAAAGGCACGTGCAAACATGCGACGCGCCTTCCAACAAAAACGTATGGCAACTGCTTGTTGGGCCTTCATTGTAGCGAATGCCCATCTCGAGAAAGCCGCGTCACAGCCCCCGACAAGGTCGTTGCGGACCCCCTGCCTCGACAATTCACAACTTATCAACAAGCCATTGTGGACAAGATGCCGCCGTGAGGGCTGCAGTCTGAAGGGGGTGCGCCAGAGCCGCGATTGTAGCGACAAACCGCCCTCCCCCCGCCGAGTTATCAACAGCGAACACCGACCGATTCACGCCTCGTCTGCGCCCCGCACCTTCAGGGCCGCCAAATGACAAGACCCTGAGCCGTGCAGGGGCACCACCCAGGGTCAAAGCTGACATTTGCCAGCAGGCGAAAAGTCAGGTCATGGGGCAGGACGGATGACCACGTACTGCGCCCATTCGCCGCGGCGAACCAGCACGCTGACCGGGCGGGCCTTGTCGACCTTGGCCAAGGTGGCCTCGAACTGCTTCACATCGGCCACCTGCACATTGGCCACCGACAAGATCACGTCACCCGGACGCAGGCCCGCGCGCGCTGCCGGGCCTTGCACCTTCTCCACCAGCACGCCACCGCTCTGGCGCAGCTCACGCTTCTGGGCGGCGTTCAGGTCCACCAGGCTCAGGCCCAGGGCATTGGCGGCCAGCTTGGCGGGTGCCGATTTTGCAGCTGTCGAGGTGGGCGCATCCAGCTCGGCCACGGTCACCTTGAGGTCCTTGTAGGCACCACGGCGGAAGACCTTCAGGGCGGATGTGGTCCCTGGCTTGGTGGCCGCCACCAGACGCGGCAGATCGGCCACGTTCTCGATGGTGGTGCCATTGAACTGCGTGATGATGTCGCCGGCCTCCAGGCCTGCCTTGTCGGCAGGCGTGCCCGGCTCCACGCCTTGCACCAGCGCGCCCATGGCCTTGCCCAGGCCGATGGACTCGGCCACTTCCTTGGTCACCGGCGCAATCGACACGCCGATGCGGCCGCGTGTGACCTTGCCGCTGGTGCGCAGTTGATCGGCCACCTTCATGGCGTCGTCAATGGGAATGGACAGGGAAATGCCCATGAACCCACCGGAGCGACTCAGGATCTGGGAGTTGATGCCCACCACCTCGCCGCGCATGTTGATCAGCGGGCCGCCCGAGTTGCCGGGGTTGACGGCCACATCGGTCTGGATGAAACGGATTTCCTCGCCCGTGTCACGCGCCTTGGCGCTCACGATGCCGGCCGTGACGGTGTTCTCCAACCCGAAGGGGGTGCCAATGGCCATCACCCACTCGCCCACCTTCAGGCGATTGACGTCGCCCACGCGCACCGGCGCTGGCAGCTTGCTGGCCTCGATCTTGAGGACGGCCACATCCGTGCGCTTGTCGGTGCCCACCACCTTGGCCTTGAACTCGCGCTTGTCGGTCAGGTTGACGTACACCTCGTCCGCACCTTCGACCACGTGGGCGTTGGTCAGCACATAGCCATCCTGGCTCACAATGAAACCCGAGCCCAGCCCACGGGGGCGCTCTTCGCCTTGGCCGCCTGGCCCCTGGCGCGGTGTGCTGCGACGCTGATCCGGCTCGGGCAAGGGGGTGCCGAAGAAACGACGGAAGAATTCGCGCATCTGCGCTTCCGCCTCATCGGTCTCGCCCGCCTCATCGCCGCCCACGCGCTGCGTGGTGCGGATGCTGACCACCGCCGGCCCGACTTTCTCGACCAATTGGGTGAAATCAGGCAGACCGGTGACCAGCACAGGGGGCGCGTTTGCTGGCGCGGGGGCGGGGGCCAAGGCGGCGGCAGGTTGCTGCGCCTGAGAAGCATGCGGAAACAGGCTCGAACTCAAAACCAGCCCCACTGCCGACACGACGGCCCCGACGACGAGCGTGCGGCGCACCACCGATGACGTGGAAGAGGCAGACTGTTGAGAAACCGACATGGGCAATCACCTCATTGAATCGAGAAAACACAAACGACAAAAACCGGAACTGTCTGGATCCTTATCGGACCCCAACAGTTCACGGGAACATGGTCAATGAATGTAAAGCCAGGCTGTGCGGTTGACAGCCTGGCCCCGAAAACCCCTCAGGGGGTCTCGAACGCCACGGTTTGGCTCAGCGCATGGGGCGATGCAAATGACGCATCCTGTGGCCCCGCGCCCCGCCGAATACCCAGCGCCTGATCCAGGCGAGGATCGCGGATGAGCAAGGCACTGGCCCGAGCCGGACGGCTGAAGGAGTGGCCCGCATCGGCCACCGGCTGCAGGCTCAGTGAGGTCGACAGGAGCGCATCGGTCGACACCAACGCCGAAGCCATCGGCACCACGGCGGCGACACCCAGGGAAGGATCCGCGTCCTGCGATGCCAGTTGAATGCGTTGCTCGCCGGACGCCAGGGCCTCGGCAGGCACCGTGGACATGGGCGCCAAGGCCGACACCATGGCCCCCACCACCATCACAAAGCCTGCGGCCACGGCGGTGGGCCCCATCCAGGCACGGCGGCGCAAGGCCACTGCCGGCGCGGCCGCGGGCATCGCAGCCGGCGCCACACGAGGCTCGACCGCACGGGCAGCAGCGGGCGCCAGCACCACCGGCTCGTCGGCCAGACGGGCACGGAAGTTGTGCAAGAAACGATCGCTGTCGGTGCCCTGCGCCAGCTCGGCCGAACGCATCACATCACCGACGAACTGGTAATCACGCCACGCTGCACGGGTGTCGGCATCGCCTTTCCACGCCTGCAGGATCTGAGACAGCTCATCCGGGCGAGCCTGACCATCGACCAGCGCAGACAATGCTTCACGGGACGCATCGGTTGAACGGGATTGATCTGACATAAGGCGGCTCCTGCTTCACATGGATGGCACTGGACCCAGCACCGTGATTGGTGGGTGTGATCACCCCTTGCAGCAAAAGTTCACTCAACTTTGCAAACCCGTGAGCCAGTTCACGGTCGCGGTCTCACCACCGCTCGCCCTGACGCGCGTCCAGCATCGGGCGCAGCCGGGTGGCGATGGCCTCGCGCGCCCGGTAGATGCGCGAGCGCACCGTGCCGATCGGGCAGTTCATCATCTCAGCGATTTCCTCGTAGCTCAGGCCTTCGATTTCACGCAGGGTGATGGCCTGGCGCAGGTCGTCCGACAGGGCGTCGATGGCCGCATTGACCGCCTCGCCGATCTGGCGGCTGGCCAACAGCGACTCGGGGGTCTCGCCCGAGGTCAGCTCGTTCTCGACGCGCGAACCCCCGTCGTCCTCATCGGCCAGCGAGGCCATGGCCGATTCCGTGATCACCGGATCGCGCACCAAGCCGATCATGGCCTTCTTGGCCGTGTTCACCGCAATCCGATAAAGCCAGGTGTAGAAGGCGCTGTCGCCCCGGAAATTGGGCAAGGCCCGGTAGGCGCGAATGAAGGTTTCCTGGGCGATGTCCTCCACCAGGTCCACATCCCGGACCATGCGGGCAATCAGACGCTCGATGCGGCGCTGGTACTTGATGACCAGCATCTCAAAGGCACGCTGGTCACCCCGCTGCACCCGCTCGACCAGGGGCGCATCGACGTCGAGCGACGGAACGGGAGACTCTGCGTCGCTCACGAACGGTCCTTGTCTGTCGGGCCCGGCGCTTCGCCGCGGGCGCACAAAGGCTGGGTGGGCATGAACGTATCTGAAGGTCCCCGCAAATCGATTCCTGATGGTTGGCGACGAAGCGACCATGATGCCACTGCTGGCGAACGCACGTCAGACTCCCCCCCGACCACGGTGGTCAAGCGAGAGGGCAAGGAGATCAGGGTGCGAAAACGGTGCACATCCGGGCAGGACTGGGTGTGAATCCAGCACCAGTGCACGGTCGATGCGCAAGTGCCCTCGCCCACCGCCTGAATGCGGCACAGGAGCCAGCCCTGGGCGTCGAGCAGGCAGCGCACATCGGCGGGCGTGCCGGTCAGCCCACCTATTCGCCAACCTCCGGCGACAGGCTCATCCTGAACCGGTCCTGCCCAGGTCAGCGACAACACAGGCGCCACCGTGTGCAAGCTGGCCCAGGCGTGTCGGAACAGGTGCCACCA
>Ga0209066_10002189_pt1 | contig 24329 bp, 21 predicted proteins | sample All_14_2_FD_187198 | JGI IMG/M metagenome (GOLD analysis project Ga0209066, IMG submission 187198) | Freshwater microbial communities in response to fracking from Pennsylvania, USA - Allegheny Zone_MetaG_DW_15 (SPAdes) (version 2) ... | reverse complement strand
GTCGTCGTGCGAATCAATGCCGACAATTCGCGCTGGGTGGTCACATCGATCAGAATGCAGGTGAAGTGCCGCGCCTGGCCCTGGTCGTCGAATACGGGGGAGAAGTCCACATCCGCCCAGAAACTGCTGCCATTGTTGCGGTACAGCTCCATCGTTGTGTGCAGGCCGGTGGAAGCTTCGCGTGCCCGACGGATGCGTGCATCGACAAGGCGGCACTGTTCGGGGCCACCCATCAGGTCGAACGGATGTCGGCCACGGATTTCTTCCAGGGCGAAGCCGGTAATACGCTCAAAGGCCGGATTGGCCCATTTGATCAGTCCGTTTGGCTCTACGCACATGACGGCATTCGGGCTGAGCGCCACGGTGGCCGCGAGAAATTCATTTTCTTCATGCTGCTGCGCCAGTTCCGTTAGCATCCGGCGCTTTTCCCGGAGTTGCGAGAGCAGGCTATAGGCGGCGAATCCGATGCCGCCATAAAACAGCAGGGCAGTAACGCCATACAGTATCACCATGATGCCATGGGAATAGAGCCACAGCAGGTTCAGATCCGCGGTGGAAACCCGGGCAGCAACATAGCCGATGCCACCATCCAGCCGGTGCCAGACCAGATAGGCTTTGCCCTGGGAGCCGGTTTCGTCCAGGTCATCCAGAAGGCTGTGGCCGGATGGTGCCTTTTCCTGGCCAATCGCCGCCTGAATAGTGTTGACCGGTATGTCAAAGCCGGCCGGCGTCGGACCGTCCCGGTGGGTCAGCACAGTCGTGAAGCGGTGGTCGAGCAGCAGGAATTCGAGCGAAGGCAGGTTCGGCGTCGGCAGCCACGCACCCAACAGGTCCATGGCGGAAAGGGGAAGGCTGCGGATACGGCTGCCATTGTCATCGATCGAAAAATCGACGACCAGTGCTCTTTGACCGTCGGAGGTTCTGACGGCATTCAGCTGTATCCTGTCAGCCGGATCCTGCATCTTGCCCGTCTCGCTTGCTGGCGAGGCATTGGAAATCAGACTGCGGATCGGTGTCTGGATGGTGATGGCGGTCTGGTGCAGACGGCTTGCGATATACTGCAACTCCAAGGCGCGGCTGCGATCATGGGAGGATGCCACCCACAAGAGCATGCCCGCCAGGATAGCCACACCCATGAAGCCGTAGCAGAACTCGATGAGATGCTGAAAGCGACCGAGCAGCGGCAACTCGTCCGAAGCGGTTCGGAAACTTGGGCGCAACATGAATTGCCCACCTCCCCCTGGCTACAATCCTGACCTATCCCAACACCAAAGATCACACGATTTTCTTAAAAATAAAAACCTAATGTAACGGTGTATACAAGGTGTTAGCAGATTTTTTTGAAAAGCTGCAAATTTGCCGGAATCTGGAATGAGCCGCCATGCCTGCAGGGTAACCATGCCTGCCAGTTGGGCCTAGGCGTGGCAGCGCCTGGGCGCTATAACGCGCCACCGGCAAGAAACGGTGCGCCCTTGCTGGCGCGCCTCTCCAAGAAACGAGGAGCCAATCGCATGGGCCAGAGCGCTTCCAGCCTGTTTCCCCTGGGTCCCGACACGACCGAGTATCGCAAGCTTTCCAGCGATCACGTGTCGGTCATGGAATTCGATGGGGAAGAGATATTGAAGGTCGAGCCGGAGGCGATCCGGCTGCTTTGTGAACACGCATTCCGCGACATCAACCATCTGCTGCGGCCGGGCCATCTGGCCCAGCTGCGCAAGATTTTGGATGATCCGGAAGCAACGCCGAATGACCGTTTCGTGGCGCTGGATCTGCTGAAGAACGCCTCCATCTCCGCCGGCGGCGTGCTGCCGATGTGCCAGGATACCGGCACCGGCATCATCATGGGCAAGAAGGGGCGCCGGGTCTGGACCAAAGGCGGGGATGAGGACGCGCTGAGCCAGGGTGTGCTTGATGCCTATGCGCATAACAATCTGCGCTACAGCCAGGTCGCGCCGGTGTCGATGTATGAGGAAAAGAACACCCGCAACAATCTGCCAGCCCAGATCGATATCTATCAGGAAGGCGAGGACGGCTATAAATTCCTGTTCATCGCCAAGGGTGGCGGCTCGGCCAACAAGACCTTCCTGTTCCAGTCGACCCCGTCGACCCTGGAAAAAGGCCGCATGATGGCCTTCCTGGACGAGAAGATCCGCACGCTGGGGACGGCGGCCTGCCCGCCCTATCATCTGGCGGTGGTGATCGGCGGTACTTCCGCTGAGGTGAATCTGAAGACGGTCAAGCTCGCCTCCTGCCGCTATCTGGACAGTCTGCCGACCGAGGGGTCGGAGTTGGGCCATGCCTTCCGCGATCTGGAGATGGAACAGGATATCCTGGCCCTGACCCAGAAGATGGGCATCGGCGCGCAGTTCGGCGGCAAATACTTCTGCCATGACGTACGCGTGATCCGCCTGCCGCGCCACGGCGCCAGCCTGCCGATCGGTATCGGCGTGTCCTGCTCGGCGGACCGTCAGGCGGTGGGCAAGATCACCAAGGACGGTATTTTCCTGGAGGCGTTGGAAACCAACCCGGCGCGCTTCCTGCCGGATGTGACGGACGAGCATCTGGACGGCGATGTGGTGAAGATCGACCTGACCCGCCCGATGGCGGAAATCCTGGCCGAATTGACCAGGCATCCGGTGCGCACGCGCCTGTCCCTGACCGGGCCGATGATCGTCGCCCGGGATGCGGCCCATGCCAAGCTGCGCGCCCGGCTGGATGCGGGCGAGGCACTGCCGGATTATTTCAAGAATCACCCGATCTACTACGCCGGCCCGGCCAAGACGCCGGAAGGGTTTGCCTCCGGCTCTTTCGGGCCGACCACGGCGGGGCGCATGGACAGCTTCGTCGAACAGTTCCAGGCGGCCGGCGGTTCCATGGTGATGCTGGCCAAGGGCAATCGATCGAAAGCCGTCACCAAGGCCTGCCAGAGCCATGGCGGTTTCTATCTGGGCTCCATCGGCGGGCCTGCCGCACGTCTGGCCCAGGATTGCATCAAGAAGGTGGAATGCATCGAATATCCGGAACTGGGCATGGAAGCGATCTGGCGGATCGAAGTGGTGGACTTCCCCGCCTTCATCGTGGTCGATGACAAGGGCAAGGATTTCTTCGCCGATTTCGGGCTGTAAGACCCGGGTCCTTGCGGCCGGTTTGATTACCAGCCCTCATGCTTCGAGACGGCCTGCCGGCCTCCTCGGCATGAGGGCGCTTTGGTAGGGTTTCCCTGTCAAAATTCCTATTGGCCGGACGTGATCAGACGATCTTTATCCGGACTCTTTTTACAGTCCCGCATGCCGAGGAGGCTCGAAGAGCCGTCTCGAAGCACGAGGGAATGCAATCTGGCAAGAAGCCCTACCCCAGCGCAGCCACAGCCGTGGCCACGATATGGGCGGCGTCCAGACCGGCTTCGGCATATTGCTTGGCCGGGCTGTCCTGATCCTGGAACCGGTCGGGCAGGATCATCGGCCGGAAGGTGAGCTTCCGGGTCAGATCCTGCCGCACCAGATGGTCCAGCACGAAGGAGGCGAAGCCGCCGATAGACCCTTCTTCCACCGTGATCATCACGCCATGGTTTCGGGCCAGGCGTTCCACCAGCCCGGTATCCAGCGGCTTGGCGAAGCGTGCATCGGCCACCGTGGCGGAAATGCCCTTGGCCGCCAGGTCTTCCGCCGCAGCCAACGCCTCGGCCAGACGGGTGCCATAAGACAGGATTGCGACATCCGATCCTTCCCGCAGTACGCGGCCCTTGCCGATGGGCAGCACTTCACCGCGTTCGGGCAGGTCGACCCCGACACCTTCGCCGCGCGGATAGCGCAGGGCCGAAGGCCGGTCGTCGATGGCGACCTGGGTTGCCACCATATGCATCAGCTCCGCCTCATCGGCAGCGGCCATCAGCACCATGCCCGGCAGACAGCCAAGATAGGCGATGTCGAAGGCGCCGGCATGGGTCGACCCGTCGGCGCCGACCAGCCCGGCGCGATCCATGGCGAACCGCACGGGAAGCTGCTGGATGGCGATATCATGCACCACCTGGTCATAGCCGCGCTGCAGGAAGGTGGAATAGATCGCGACGAAGGGCTTCAGCCCTTCACAGGCCAACCCGCCGGCAAAGGTCACCGCATGCTGTTCGGCAATGCCGACATCGAAGCAGCGCGAGGGATGGGCCTTGGCGAACAGATCCAGCCCCGTGCCTGACGGCATCGCGGCGGTGATGGCGACCACCTTGTCATCGGCATCAGCCTCCTTGATCAGCGCCTGGGCAAAGACCTTGGTATAGGCGGGCGCGTTGGCCTTGGGCTTGTGCTGCGCACCGGTCTGCATGTCGAAGGCCGAAACGCCGTGATATTTGTCCGCCGCAGCCTCGGCCGGGGCATAGCCCTTACCCTTCTGGGTCACGACATGGACCAGCACCGGTCCCAGATCTTCCGCATCACGGACATTCTGCAGCACGGGCAGCAGATGTTCCAGATTATGCCCATCCACCGGGCCAACATAATAAAAGCCCAGCTCTTCGAACAGAATGCCGCCGGAATAGAAGCCGCGGGCATAGCCTTCGATCTTCTCGGCCGCCAGCTCCACCGGACGCGGCAGGGTATGGACGATCTGCTTGGCGAAATCGCGGAAGGATCGATAGCTTTTGGAGGACAGCTTGCGCGACAGATAGGCGCTCATGGCGCCGACCGGCGGGGCAATCGACATGTCATTGTCGTTCAGGATGACGATCAGGCGGGTATTGCGGCGCGCCCCGGCATTGTTCATTGCTTCATAGGCCATGCCGGCCGACATCGCCCCATCGCCGATCACTGCGACGACATTGCGCTTTTCGCCGGTCAACTCCGACCCGACCGCCATGCCTAGCCCGGCGGAGATGGAGGTGGAGGAATGGGCCGCCCCGAAGGGGTCGTATTCGCTTTCCGCCCGTTTGGTGAAGCCCGACAGCCCGTCGCCCTGGCGCAGGGTGCGAATCCGCTCCCGCCGCCCGGTCAGGATCTTATGGGGATAGCATTGATGGCCAACATCCCAGATCAGCCGGTCATGCGGGGTATCGAAGACATAGTGCAGGGCGACCGTCAGTTCGACCACGCCCAGCCCGGCCCCCAGATGGCCACCGGTATGGCTGACCGCCCAGATGGTTTCCTGGCGCAGTTCTTCCGCCAGCTCCGTCAACGCATCCTGCGGCAGGCGGCGCAAATCGCTTGGCAAGTGGACCTGATCCAAAAGCGGCGTAACGGGTTTCATAACGGAACGATGACCTTCTTATTTTAGCGGCGTATGGCTTATTGGCTGCGCAGGACGAATGGGCGCAGCCTTAACGGCGTCGCTCTACCACGAAACGGGCCGTGGCGCGCAACAGATCGGCCTTGGAATCGAAGACCGAAAGATGGGCGGTGGCCTGCGAGGCCAGGATCTGTGCCTGCGCGCGGGCCCGCTCCGCCCCAAGAATGGACACGAAAGTGGCCTTGCCGGCTTCGGCATCCTTGCGCACGGCCTTACCCGTTTCTTCGCGCGATCCTTCGACGTCCAGCAGGTCATCGGTGATCTGAAAAGCCAGGCCCAGATCATGGGCATAGGCGCGCAATGCTTCGCGCAACGGCATCGGGGCCTGACCCAGAATGGCGCCCGCTTCGCAGGAAAAAGCGATCAGCGCGCCGGTTTTCAGGCGCTGCAATCGGGTGATGGCGCCGATATCCAGGCCGCCCGCGGTTTCCGCCGCAAGATCCAGCATCTGGCCGCCGACCATGCCGAAGGCGCCGGCCGCCCGGGCCAGGGCCAGACACAGCTCCGCTCGGATCGCGGGGTTGGCATGGGTGTCGGGATCGGCCAGCACCTCGAACCCCAGGGTCAGCAGCGCATCGCCGGCCAGGATCGCGGTCGCCTCGTCAAACGCCTTATGCACCGTCGGTCGCCCCCGGCGCAGATCGTCATCATCCATGGCCGGTAAATCGTCATGCACCAGGCTGTAGCAATGGATCAGCTCGATGGCGGCGCCGACGCGCACGGCTGAGCCAGGGGCAACCCGGAATAGCCCAGCCGTCTGCATCACCAGGAAGGGGCGCAGACGCTTTCCGCCCGCCAGCGTGGCATGACGCATCGCCGCCAGCAGGCGGTCCTCGGGCATATAGGCATCGCTCAGCAGGGCGTTCAGCTCCGCCTCGACCTTGCGGGCGGCATCGGCAAGTGCCAGTTCAAGCGGCATGGTGCTTACACCGCCCCGCCGGCATCGAAGGGCACGGTCTTGGCCTGGCCAGTGCCCGACAGGGTGATCTTTTCCACCCGCATGCGGGCTTCTGCCAGCTTCTCCTCGCAATGCTTTTTCAACTGGGCGCCGCGCTCATAGGCATCAATGGCATGGTCCAGCGAAGTCTGGCCCTGCTCCAACTCGCGCACGATTCCTTCCAACTCCTTCAGCGCAGCCTCGAAGCTCATCGCGGCGATATCGGGGCGGTCGGTGTCGGCCATGAACGAACTCTTCCTTCCTCAAGCATGTCGGTATCGAAGCGCGGGACATGTCGCGCCCGCGTGGCGGAAATGCGGTTCCCGCCTGTCTTTGTGGAGGCGGATATTGCCCCTTTCGCCTCTCCAGGTCCATAAATAGACGTCAGCGGCGGGAACGGAAACAGCCAGTTCCCGCCCATGGAGCCGGGTTAGGGTCTGCTGAGATTCAGGATTTGGAGCGTGGTATGAGCGCAAATCGTCCAGTTTCAGGAGCGGAAGCGCGGGAAGGGTGGCTCCCTTTCAAGCTTCCGCGATGCCAAAATGGGCGATTTGCGCCAAACCCCTTTGGGGCGCGGCGGATTTCGGCCCTGAATGCGTCAGGCCGGGCTTGTGGAGAACCACTCCACCGCACCCGCCCCTCCTGTTCAGCACCAAAATCCGACACGCGCCACGCCCGAAACCTGAACCTCAGCAGGCCCTAAAATGCATACCATCCTGTTTTCGCACGCTGCCTGCCTGAACCATGATACCGGGCCATATCACCCGGAAAGCGCCGCGCGGCTGCGCGCCGTGACGCAGGCGCTGGAGGCGGAGGAATTCATGTTTCTGGACCGGCGCGAGGCGCCGCGGGCAGAGAAATCCGTGATCGCGCGCGTGCATCCCATCGGCTATGTCGACTGGGTCCTGTCGCAGATTCCGGCCGAAGGCTATGGGGCGTTGGATGGCGATACCCATGTCTCCCCCGGGTCGGGCGAAGCGGCGCTGCGTGCGGCCGGCGCGGTGGTGGCGGCGGTCGATGCGGTGATGTCCGAGCAGGCGCGCAATGCCTTCTGCGCGGTTCGCCCGCCGGGCCATCACGCCGAACCGGCCAGGGCGATGGGTTTCTGCCTGTTCAACAACATCGCCATCGGGGCGGCCCATGCCCGGGCAACCCACGGGCTGCAGCGGGTGGCGGTGGTGGATTTCGATGTCCATCATGGCAACGGTACGCAGGCTATGTTCGAAAACGATCCGGGGTTGATGTATCTGTCGACCCATCAGGCGCCGCTCTATCCGGGCACGGGGCTGGAGAGTGAACATGGTGTTGCCGGCAACATCGTCAACGCGCCCCTGCCGGCCCTGGCCGATGGCCGGCCTTTCCACGCGGCCTTCGAAGAGGTCATCCTGCCCGCGCTCGATCGGTTCCGGCCGGAGCTGCTGCTGATTTCCGCCGGGTTTGACGGCCATGTCGCCGACCCGCTTGCCCAACTGCGTCTGACGGAATCGGACTTTGCCTGGGTTACAAGGCAGTTGCTGGAACTCGCGGGGCGTCACTGCCAGGGGCGCGTCGTTTCGGCGCTGGAAGGCGGCTATGATCTGCATGCTTTGGCAGCAAGTGTCCGGGCCCATGTTCTGGAATTGATGGAAGGCTGACCGCCGGGCCGCATGCCCTGGGGGGTCCTTGCATTTCGGGACACTATGTCTCACATATGCTCGATGGACTGGCCCTTCGGCTGGCATTCGGCAAAGTGGCGTGGTATACAGCCGCCTTCCGTGCCGGATGGGCAGTACCTTTGCCCCTTGACGGCTAGTTCCAGACGACATCATACGGCTCTGGCATCCGTGCCGGAGCTGCAAGGCGAGCGGAGCTGTGGCATGACGCCGTTTGACAGCGAAATAGACTTTCATGCCAGCCTAGAGGACATGCGCAAGAACGCCAAACGGGCGAGTACCTTGCTGAAAGCCATGAGCAATGAGCGCAGGCTGATGATCCTCTGCTACCTGGTGACCGGCGAGAAATCGGTGGGAACGCTGGAGGAACTGGTTGGCCTTAGCCAGTCTGCCTTGTCGCAGCATCTGGCGCGGTTACGGCGCGACGGTTTCGTGCGAACCAGGCGCGAAGCCCAGACCATTTATTATTCGCTCAAGGGCGATGAGGCGGCGACGGTGCTGTCCACCCTGCACGGTCTGTATTGCACACCGCTGCCACGCTGAGTCCGCCACACACGGCATTGTTGGCAATCGACGCGCGATAGGCTTAGACTGTTGGCAGTCGGGAGGGGCGGGCCCATGCTGTCGAAGGCCAGAAAACATGACGGGCGACCTCAGTGCGAATGATGTGAAGCGGCTGCTGGAGGACTCCTCCGCGGAAAGCCGTGCCCTTGCGGCGGAAAAGGTTGCCGGCACCATGGTGCAGGGCGAGCTTGGCACGCAGGAACGCGCCATTGCCGAAGATATTTTCCGCATCCTGATGAAGGATGCCGAGCAGCGGGTGCGTCTGGCCCTGTCCAAGCGACTGAAGGACAGCAAGGATCTGTCGCCCGATATCGCGCGCGCCCTGGCATCCGATCAGGAAGATGCCGTGGCCCTGCCGATGATCCGTTATTCCGAAGCGTTGAGCGATGTCGATCTGATCGCCATCGTGCAGGCCCAGCCGGCCAGCCGGCAGGTTGCCGTTGCCGGGCGGGACAGCGTCAGCCCGGCCGTATCGGCGGCCATTGCCGAACATGGCGACCGCGATGCGGTGGCACGGCTGGTCGGCAATCCCGGTGCGGAGATCGGTGACAAGGCCCTGGGCAAGGTGGTTGATCGCTTTGGCGATGACGAGCAGGTGCAGACCCCGCTGGTCCATCGTCCGCAATTGCCCGTAACCATTGCGGAAAAACTGGTCAGCCGGGTTTCTGATGCGCTGAAGCGCTATCTCGTGACCCATCACGAATTGCCGGAAGCCACCGCGACCGACCTCATTCTTCATGCGCGCGAGCAGGCGACGGTGGGCCTGCTGGTGGGGGCGGGCCAGGAAGAGGAGGATGAGGAGGCGCTGGTCGAGCAGTTGCATGCTCATGGTCGGCTGACGCCATCCATCGTGCTGCGGGCGCTGTGTATCGGCGATATGCGCTTCTTCGAGGCGGCGCTGGCGAAGCTTGCCAATGTGCCCCTGGTCAATGCGCGCATCCTGATCCATGACGAAGGCGCGCTGGGACTTAAATCGCTATATGTCAAGGCCGGATTGCCAGCGGGGCTGTTCGGGGCCTTCCGCGCGGCGGTGCTGCTGATCGTGTCGGGGGAGGGAATTCGCTCCGACGCCGATCCGGAAACGCTGATGCGCCGCAATCTGGAACGCGTGCTGACCATGGCCGAAGACCCGTCCGGCCAGATCGGCGAGGACAGCGCGGAATATCTGCTGACAAAGTTCAACGAGCTGTCCGGCCACAAAGCGGCATAGTTAGCTCAAGGCTGATCAGGTCTTTTCCCCCCACCTTCGAGACGGGCCTTCGGCCCTCTCTCTGGGTGATGGAAAAGCCATGGAAAGCCCACATGCCTTAAGGAGCGCGGCAGGCGCGTCCGGGAGGGGCTGGCGTCCGAATGCGTTCCGCCTCAATCAGATGGATTTCAGCGCACCGAAGACGCAGCCGTCCGCAGCAAATGAGTCAAGAAACGCGGTTCAGGAAAATCGATGGAAGCGGGTAAGCAGTGGGCGCTGGCGGCGCCTGCATTGCTTTTCGGTCGCGGCGACCGAGACGGCTGATTTCCGGGGAAATGGTCGGAGCAGCTGGATTCGAACCAACGACCTCTACGTCCCGAACGTAGCGCTCTACCAGACTGAGCTATGCTCCGACTTTCTTCGCCCGCCCCTATCAGGGCCGGGCGGCGGAGGATATAGCCGCCATCGCGCCCGTCTGCAACCCCGTTTTCACAGTTGTTTTTAATACGCCCTGTCGATGCAGAAATCGATCAGCTCTACCAGGGCAGCGCGTGTTTCGCTTTCCGGGAAGATCATCAGCGCATCACGCGCGATTGCGCCGTAGTGACGGGCGCGCGCAACCGTGTCTTCCAGCGTGCGGTGGCGGTTCATCAGAACGATGGCCTGCTCCAGATCGCCATCCTCCTGCTGTGACTCGGCGATGGTGCGGGTCCAGAAGGCCCGTTCCCCCTCATCGCCGCGTCGCCAGGCGAGCACGACGGGAAGCGTCACCTTGCCTTCGCGGAAATCATCGCCCACGGTCTTGCCCAATTCGGCCTGTACCGCCGAGTAGTCGAGCACGTCGTCGATCAGCTGGAAGGCGATGCCGAGATTGAGGCCATAGCTGTCCAGCGCCTCCACCTCCGCCTTGGGGCGGTCGGCGACCACGGCACCGACGCGCGCGGCAGCGGCGAACAGGGCCGCGGTCTTGGAACGGATCACCTGCAGATAGGCTTCCTCGCTGGCGGACGGGTCATGCGCCGTCATCAACTGCAGCACTTCGCCTTCGGAAATAATGGCGCTTGCTTCCGACAGGATGCGCAGCACTTCCAGCGATCCGTCGGCGACCATCAGTTGGAAGGCACGGGAAAACAGGAAATCCCCGACCAATACCGACGCCTGATTGCCCCAGACGCTGTTGGCGGTTTCCTGGCCGCGGCGCATGTCCGATTCGTCCACCACATCATCATGCAGCAGGGTGGCCGAATGAATGAACTCGACGCAGGCCGCTAGTTCGACATGCCGGTCGCCCTCGTAGCGGCACAACTGCGCGGCGGCCAGCGTCAGCATCGGGCGCAGCCGTTTCCCGCCGGAGGCGATCAGATGCCGTGCCAGTGTCGGTATCAGCGCCACCGGGCTTTGCATCTTATCCAGAATGCGCTGGTTCACGGCTTTGATATCATCGGCCACCAATGTGGTGAGGCGGTCGAGGGACGGCTTTTCGGAACGGCGCTCGGCGTCGAGATTGACCACGATGGCCATGCGGACGAATACCTCTTGCTTGTCGGCGCCGGGCAGGACGAAACCGGCGGGAGGCACCATAAGGAATGCCTGTTTCCGGTCAAGTATGGCAGGATGCGGCAAATGTCAAAAGAACGGGAGCGGGCCGGAACCATGCGCGACATTCTTCGCTCCAACGATCTGGTCGAATTGAGCTGGGCGCAGGCCGTATTGCGCAATGCCGGGATAGAGGCGGTGATGCTGGATTCCCATACCAGCGTGCTGGAAGGGTCGCTCGGCATTCTGCCGCGCCGGCTGATGGTGCTGAATGAAGATTTTGCCACGGCGTTGGGCCTGCTGGAGGCGGCGCGGGCGACGGTCCAGGAATGACCGGGTTCTCCGACCAGGATGTCAGTGAGGATTCGCTGCTGGGTGGGCGGGTTCAACTGGCTCAGCCGCGCCTGGGCTACCGGGTTGCCATCGATCCCGTTCTGCTGGCCGCCGCCGCGCCGGAAACGCGCGGTCGGGTGCTGGATCTGGGCTGTGGGGTGGGGGCGGTGTTGCTGTGTTATGGTCATCGCAATACCGCGGCATATCTTGCCGGGCTGGAGCGGGAGCCGGCATTGGCCGCGCTGGCCGCAAGGAATCTGGCCGAGAATGGCTGGGCCGGGCGCGCAGAGATTCACTGCGGCGATCTGGCAACGCCGCCTGCGGCGCTGGGGCCGGGCAGTTTCGATCTGGTGTTGACCAATCCGCCCTATCTGGAGCCCGGCCGGGCCGACCCCAGCCCGGTGGCGCTGCGCCGCGTCGCCGATGTGGAAAGCGAGGGGTTCGGGCTTGCCGATTGGATTGGACGGGCGATCACCTTTTGTCGGCATAAGGGATGGCTTGGCATCGTGCAGCGGGCCGACCGGCTGGACGGGATAGTCGCGGCGCTGCATGGTCGCATGGGGGCGGTGACGGTGCTGCCCGTTCAGGCTAGGGCAGCGGATGATGCGCATCGCGTGCTGGTGTTTGCACGCAAAGGGGTGCGCACGCCGGCAAGGATCGCAGCCCCGCTGATTCTGCACGAGGAGGATGGCAGCTTCAGGGCCGAATCACAGGCGCTGCTGCGGGACGGTACAGGGTTAAAGCGCCTTTGGTCGGCTTGAAGGCGTGGTCGTGATGTGGTATTAAAGTTGCAGAGACGCAGAAGCGTGCTCCTTGGATCATCAGGGCCAGAACGGGTCGACGATCATGACGATACAGCTTCGTGTTTTGATTTTATGCGCGGGGGGGAGATAGACCCAATGGCAGTCTCTTCCACCTATCGATATTCCGGCGTACTGTCCTTCTTCAACACCGTCTACAAGAAGCCGGGCCAGTTTTCGCCGACGCTTGATGCGGCGCAACAGATCAAGTCGACGCTGGATGCTGCGAAAGTGCAGCAGAGCTATCAGCAATACTATGCCGGTATCGCCAACCAGCTGGAAGGCATCCGCCAGGGCGCGGTGAAACCCAAAGAGGATTGGGAGCTGACGGCGGGTTATTTCCAGTCCCAGGGCACGCCCTTCCGGGTGACCGTGGAAAACGGCAAGCCGAAAATCACCGAGCAGATCAATGATACGATGGACGGGCGTTCGGTTGTCCAGAAGCGGCAGTTGACGAAGGCGATCGAATCGCTGGACGGCCTGTTTCAGCAATATGATGATCAACAGACCAAATACAGCCTGAACTATAAACTGGCCGAGGCGTCCGATCGCCTGAACCAGATGCAGAATTTCTATTCGCCTCCCTCCGCCAACTGGGAGTTCGAGGCGCGCCGCCTGTACAAGGCCGGCACCCCGATGCAGATCGCACTGGACGCCAAGGGCAATGTCACGGTGATCGATCAGACCAAGGATTTGTTCACGGATCGATCGGTGGTGGATCGTAAGAAGCTGCAGCAGGCGGTTTCTGACTGGAAGCAGATCCAGGCGGGCACCAAGACTGCGACCGAGCTTTGGCAGTACGAGGCTCTGGGCAACAAATCCGAAGGGTCGGACTTCTATATCGATCTGAACGAGACCGGAAAAGTCGTCCTCAAAAACAACACCTACAAGAATATCGTACCGGAATTTCTGCAGGTCGAGAATATCGAAGAGGTCAAGACCACGGCGAAATGGCAGAAAGATGCCCTTGAGGCCTATAAAAATGGCAAGGGTTTCTATCTTGATTTTTTGGGAAGCAATATCGTGGTCAAGGAAAACAACTATATCAATATTTCCGGTCTGACCGATCCGGCCCGCTTCAGGAATAACAATGCCCAGCTTTCTGGCCTGCTCAATCTGTTGAGCTGATTACCCGTCATACGGCGGAAGGCAGCATGGACGCGCGCGGGGTTGCCGCGCGCGTTTTCGTTTTGCCGTGGGTCAGCCGGACCCAGCCCGCATAGAGCGCCATCAGCGTAAAGGAACCGGTTCGTCGCGCTGGCGCTCGCCGGGTGATTTCCGATGGCCGATTGCGCAGCAAGGCGTGGTCGGTGGTTGCGGCAAGGGCAGTATATATCAGCATGGCTTGCTCCCGTGGTCGGTGTTGCAATGGATATGGCACCGCCCCCGGTCGGGGATAAGATCGGAAAAGCTTGCCTATCCGTAAGCTGGGCTTACACTTCCATCCATGTATCGGGATCTTCCACCCTTGACCGCCCTGCGGGCCTTCGAAGCGGTCGGCCGCCATGGTTCGGTGACGCGCGCCGGGCAGGAGCTGAATGTCAGCTATGCCGCTGTCAGCCAGCAGGTGAAGGCGTTGGAGGCATGGCTGGGCGGTGTGCGCCTGACCCGCAGGCTGGGACGCTCCATCGCCTTGAGCGAGGCGGGAGAGCGCTATCATCGCCGCCTGGGCGCGGCCTTTCGCGAGATGGAGGAGGCGACCGCCGAGCTTCGCCTGCACGAGGACAGTCGGCCGCTGGAAGTAGCCACCACTCCGTCGTTCCTGGCGCGCTGGCTGATGCCGCGCCTGGCAAGGTTTCAGGCCCGCCATCCCGATGTGCGGCTGCGGCTGAACCCGAATCGCGATCTGGTGGACTTTGATCGCGAACCGGTGGATCTGGCCATCCGCTATGGTCTGGGGGACTGGCCGGGCCTGTTGATCGAGCCGCTGATGGGCGGCCGCATGATGCCGATCTGCGCGCCATCCATCCTTTCGCCTGCCCGTCCGCTCAAGGTGCCGCAGGATCTGGCGCACCACGTGCTGCTGCATGATACCGACACCTCGGAATGGGCGATGTGGCTGGAACGCGCAGGGCTGGCGGATGTTGATCTGGGGCGGGGGCCGATCCATGCCGGCTCCGCCTATGTGCTGGAAGCGGCGATCCAGGGGCTGGGCGTGGCGCTGGGCGCCGTCGATATGCTGAAGGATGATATTGCGGCCGGCAGGCTGGTTGTGCCCTTCGATACCGCACTCAATCCCGACTGCGCCTATTATCTTGTGCGGCCGGAAGGTCGACCCGAGCGCCCGGCAGCGCGGGATTTTCGACACTGGCTGCGGGAAGAAGCGCGTCTGGCGGTGGATGAGGGGCTTTTCTATTCGCCAACTCTTCCTATCTCTTCGCCATGAGCGAAACGACAGAAACGACATCCGCCGCCCGTCAGCCCTCCCGGCTGGCCCGCATCCCTTTCATCGGCGAGGCATTGGACCGCCGTCTGGCGCCCAAGCCCATTGTCGCCGTGCTGCCCCTGACAGGTGTCATCGCGCCTGGCGGCATGGGCACGCCGCTGCGACGCGGTGGGCTGAATCTGGCCGCGCTCGACCGGTCGATCGAGATCGCCTTTCGCCTGCCGCGCCTGAAGGCGGTGGCGCTGGCGGTGAATTCTCCCGGTGGATCGCCCGTACAATCCGCGCTGATTGCCCGGCGCATCCGCCAGCTTGCCGAAGAAAAGAAGGTTCCGGTCCTTGCCTTCTGTGAGGATGCGGCGGCCAGCGGCGGTTACTGGTTGGCCTGCGCGGCGGATGAGATTTTCGCCGATGGCGCTTCCATCGTGGGGTCCATCGGCGTGATCACGTCCAGCTTCGGATTCACCGGGGCCATGGAGAAGCTGGGCGTGGACCGGCGCGTCTATACGGCGGGGAATTCGAAATCCCAACTTGACCCCTTCCTGCCAGAAAATCCGGACGACGTGCTGCGCTTGCGCGAATTGCAGGACGATCTGCATGCCCAGTTCAAGGATTGGGTCGTGGCCCGGCGGGGCGGGAAGCTGGCGCAGGATCAGGACTTGTTCGACGGGCGCTTCTGGACCGGCCGGCGCGGGTTGGAACTGGGGTTGGTCGACGGCCTGGGCGACCTACATGGCATCTGCCGCGCGCGTTTCGGCAAGGACGTCACCTTCCGCCGCATCGGACAGCGCCGCGGTTTTCTGTCGCGCTGGGTGGGTGCCAGCCTGCCGGAACGGCTGGGCGGGGGGATCGCCGAAGCGGCGCTGGAGGCGGCGGAGGCGCGGGCGGCCTGGGCCCGGATCGGGTTGTGATATCAGGATGACTGATTGAGACTTGGTTTATCGGTCTTCCTCGGCTTGCGTGGCGGATCGCCAACCGCTAATGCTGGTTCATGTTCGGATTCTCCATCACCAAGCTTGCTCTGCTGATCCTGGCCGTCGTCGCGGTCTGGTACGGCTTCAAGCTGCTGACCCGGTTGGACCGGGCGCGGGCGGAAGGGCGCAGCCCGTCGGAGGAGATTGCGCGCAATCTGCGCCGCGCTGCCGACCGCATGACTGCCGGCGGTTCACAAACCAGGCCGAAATCCGGCAAGCCATCGTCCCAGGACCTGGTCTGGGATGAAAAATCCGGCAGCTACGTACCGACGAAGGACGAATAGCTCCGAGGGGCTGACCGGCTGAGATCGAACCGTTCCGGTATTCCTTCCCGTCGTTGGAGGTTCGCTGTCGCTCGTGCCTCGAAACCCGGGAAAATCCGCAAAATTCCCTCCTCCAGGGGAAGCTGCTTGAGGCGGACGGTGCCGCAGGTGGCGGAACGTCGGGCCGAACACGCGCTGGCATCCGAGATGATTGCCGCGCCGTCATGCATGGTGCAGCGATTGGGCAGAGTCTGGCCGGCGAGTTGGATCAGGCGGAGCGTACCGGAGCAAATCTTCTGTACGCGTACGCGCCTGATCATAACCTGAACAGCATGCCGCGCGGCAGTGGCACCGACAGAAGGTCGCGGAACAGGACGGTGAACAGCACCATGATCACCGCGACGGAGAGGCCAAGCTTTATCCAGGAGCTGACGCTCAGTCGGTCATGGGCGGCCACCGCCATCAGGATCAGGCTCATGACGATGCCCGCGGCGGCAAAGCCGGTATAGGGCACCAGGGCCACCGCAAGGCCCATGGCTATCGGCACGGCAATCCGCCGGGGTGTGGAGCCGGCAGACAGATCTTCCGACACCTGGCCTGTAAACAGCACCTTGGCCACGGCCAACATGCAGAAGACGAGCATGGCGATGGCAATGGTGCGCGGGAAGGCAGCCGCTTCCGCCATCAAATGATGCGATTGTACCAGGAAGGTCAGGGCGATCACGGCCATCACGCCGATGGCGATGCAATCGCGCAGAATGGCTGCACCGCCGGCGCGCTTGAGCATAGGCGCCCGGATCCCCGCCCTGTGGTCGCGCACGATCCGCTTCACTTGCGGTACGAACGGGTAGACGAAGCTGAGCAGTGTCAGCGCGATGATTGCCATCGACAGCGGGCGGCCGAAGAACTGGGCCCATTGGTTGCCCAGGGCATCGCCGATGGTCCAGCTTTGTACGAAGCCTTCTTCGGCGATCCGGCCCAGGATCAGACCCAGCACAATCGGAGATACGGAAAAGCCGCGCCGGTTGGCGAGCCAGCCGACCACGCCCATCACCACCATGATGCCTGCATCGGTCAGGTTGTTCTGGATGGCAAAGCTGCCGATGACGGTCATGAAGGCCACGACCGGAACCAGCCCCGCCTTCGGGGCGCGCACGATCGCGCCATAGGCGAAGCGCCCGATCATGAGCCCCACCGGAAGCATCAGGATTGTGGCCAGGAACAGGCCGAAAATGAAGGTGTAGACGATGCTCGACCCCTGCGAGAACAGGGAAGGACCGGTGCGCACGCCCTGCACCAGCAGGGCGCCCAGGATGACCGCATCCGGCGGCGTTCCGGGAATGCCCAGGACCAATGTGGGGATGAAGCCGCCGCCGACCGTGGCATTGTTGGCCGATTCCGTCGCAACGATACCGCCGGGATTGCCCTGTCCATAAGCGGGTTCCCCCTTGCCGGAGCGGCGCGCCTCGGAATAGGCGACCAGGGCGGCAATCGAGCCGCCCGCGCCCGGCAGGATGCCCACCAGCGTGCCGATGATCGAACTGCGGATCAGATTGAACTTTTCACGCAGCAGGATCGCAAAGGCCTCGGGCAGGCGGAAGCCGCGCGTCTCCGCTGGTTTGTCGAGATGGCGGTCGGGCCGCGCCACCAATTCGATCAGCACTGGAACGCAATAGAGGCCGATCAGCGCGGAAACGGTTTCAACCCCGCCCAACAGGGTGGTCGATCCGAAGGTGAAGCGCACGGCCCCGCCCACTTCGGAAACGCCGATCATGGCGATCAGAATGCCGAACGCGGCACCGATCAGACCCTTCAGAAACTCTCCCGTCGACAGGGCGGCGATCAGCGAAAGACCGAAGACCGCAAGCCAGAAATACTCCACCGGTCCGAATGCCAGGGCAGCTTTGGCCAAGGGGGGCGCGAGCAGCAGCAGGGCGATGGCGCCGATCAATCCACCCGCCAGGGAGGCCAAGCTTGCCACCGAGACGGCGAGGTCACCGTCGCCCTTCTTGGCCATCGGATAGCCATCGAAGGTCGTTCCGATGGACGAGGGCGTTCCCGGGGTATTGAGAAGGATGGCGGCATAGGCGCCGCCATAGATCGCGCCGGTATAAATGGCGCCCAGAAGGATCAGGGCACTTTCCGGCGCCATGGCAAAGGTCATTGGGACCAGTACCGCTACGGCCATGGTGGCGGTGAGCCCGGGAATTGCGCCGATAATTGTGCCTGCGGAAACACCGACCAGCGCCAAAGCGATGTTAAGCGGCGACAACGCCGCGAGCAGATACCCCAACATGTGCTGACTCCGTCTGGCATCGAAGACCGGACATGGGGTCCGGCGGCAGGAGAAAAATGGGGCGGCCTGTTTTGGAGCCGCCCCGTTCTCCCGTATCAGTTCAGCACGCCCGCAGCTTTGGCGGCGGGGATGTATTCCTCGGCGCGCGCCGCCATGAATGCATCCATTTCCTTGCCATAGGGAATGTCGACCAGCGCGAAGCCGGCGTCGATCATCTTCTGGCGGAATTCCTTGTTGGCATTGATGGCCGCGATGGCGTCCGACACCTTCTTGCGCATTTCTTCCGACGCAGTTTTCGGAACCGCGATACCGCGATAGGCACCGGATACTACGTTAAAGCCCAATTCCTTGAAGGTGGGAGCTTCCGGGAAGGCGGGGTGACGCTCTTCCGTTGCCACGGCGAGGACGCGAAGCTGACCCTGTTGCCCCACGGCGGCGGTGGTATAGCTCCATCCGGCCTTGACCTGGTTCCCGACGATCGCCGTTACCGCGGCACCTGTGCCCTTGAACGGGACATAGGTGGTTGCCATCCCGACCAACTTGTCAAAGCTGACCTGCGCCAGATGATTGCCGGTGCCCTTGCCGGAACCGGCGAAAATGACTTCGCGCGGATGCGCCTTGGCGTCCGCAATCAAATCCGCCAACGTCTTGTACGGCGAATTGGCGGGAACGACGATGGCATCGGGCGTGTAGTGGAAAATGTAGACCGAGGTGATGTCTTCGGTCGTGAAGCCGACATTCTCCTGCTTGGGCTGGATGATGATATGCGGCAGGTTCACGCCCATGATGACGGAACCGTCCCCAGCCATGGAATTCAGCTGCGACCAGGCAACCGCCCCGCCGCCGCCGGGCTTGTAGGTAACAACGAATTCCTGGCCGTACAGCTTGTTGAAGAAAGGCTGCTGCAACCGTGCTGAAACGTCGGATTCACCGCCCGGGCCGAAGGGGATGATATACTCAACCGGCCCCTTCGGAAAATCCTCCGCCGCGGCTGCGCCAGCGAACAAGCCCAACGCTACAGCAAGTAATGCAATCCTTTTCATTGGTCGTCCTCCCGTTCATTGAGATTCTTCTAAGGCATGCTCAGGCCTCGGCCAGAGCCTCCAACTCCTGCATCACCTTTTTGACGGTGATTGCACTGACGCGGCCATTGGCCTCGTTGGTAAGTCCCGCGATATGCGGTGTCAGAATGATGTTTGCGATGCCCGCGAAACGCGTGCCTGCTTCGGCGGTCAGCGGCTCGGTCTCGAACACGTCGAGAGCGGCGCCGCCCAGCCGCCCGTCGCGCAGCGCAAGGGTCAAAGCGGTTTCGTCGACGGTTCCACCCCTGGCGGTATTGATGACAATGGCACCGGGCTTCATCGCGGCGATGGCGGCCGGGCCGATCAGGCCACGCGTGCTTTCGGTCAGCGGCACATGCAGCGAAACGACATCCGCCCGTGCCAGAAGCTCCTCCAGCGTACAGCGCTGTGCGCCCCGCCAGGCCGGGTCATCCGCGGGCAGATAGGGGTCGAACGCGGCAATGCGCATGCCCAGGGCTTCAGCCCGATTGGCCACCTCGCGCGCAATGCCCCCGAAGCCAACCAGGCCCATGACACGGCCGGATGCTTCGCCGCCCATCAGCGCGTTGCGTGGCCAATCGCCCCGGATCATCGCCGCATTGGCGCCATAGGCGCCACGCAGCAGGAAAAGCGTGCTGGCGATCACATATTCGGCGACCGCCAACGTATTGGCCCCCGTCGCTGGATGGACCGTCACCCCCCGCGCCTTGCAGGCTGCGAGATCGATGTTGTCCAGGCCTACACCCAGCCTGCCGACGACGCGGAGGGCGGGCGCGGCATCCAGAACGGCTTGGTCCACCTGCGTCCGGTTACGGACGATAAGGGCATCAGCCCCTGCCAGCGACTGAAACAGCGCAGGCCGGTCATCGACCAGCTTAGGATCGTACGCGACGGAAACATTCGGCGCGAATTGGCCAAGCGCGGCTTCATCGATGAATTCGGAAATCACGACTTTCATGGATCAGGCCACCCGGCCGGAGATGTCGGTATGGTCTGCCACACGCATGTATGCGCTGCCCAATTTCATTCCCCCGAAACTGTTCTTATTTCCCTGCACCTATCATATATAACCACTCTTATACAAGACTAATTGTAGCAGACTTGTGGCGCCATGCGTTCCAGTGTTAGATCGGACCAGACTTTTCAGGGGTTTGCATGAACACGCCGCTCTACCAGTTCGTAATCGACACGCTGATTGAGCGGATCGCTTCCGGCGCCATGCTGCCCGGCTCCATGTTGCCCAGCGAAGCCCAGCTTGGTACGGAGCTTGGCGTCAGCCAGGGCACGGCGCGCAAGGCCGTGATGGAGCTGGAGGCCCGCGGCCTGGTGCAGCGCAGGCAGGGCCGGGGTACGTTCGTTACCGTGCGCACACCCGAAACCTCGCTGTTCAACTTCTTTCGGCTGCGCAAGCCTGACGGGACGCTTGAGGCGCCCGGGCTGGAACAGGAAACAGTGCGACGCCGCCCCGCCACCCAGGAGGAAACGCAGGCGCTTTTCGGACGGCCGCTGGAGGTGATCGAGATCAGGCGGGTGCGCAGCCTTGCCGGGCGCAAGGCGACGCATGAGGTGCTGGTGATTTCGGCCAAGCTCTTTCCCGGCCTGGCGGACCGCGCGCATCTACCGAACGCGATCTATGTGCTGTACCAGCAATCCTATTCGGTCACCATTCTGCGGGCGAATGAACGGTTAAGGATCACGAGTGCTTCGCCAGCCGTTGCCGCGGCGCTGGACATCGAACCAGGAACGCCGATGCTGGAAGTGCGGCGTCAGGCCATCGATTTTCTGGATCGGGTGGTGGAGTTGCGGACCGTGCAGTGCCTTACGGATCACCACGAATATTTCGTGACGCTATCCCAGCCAAACGACAACTGAATGGGGATCGTCGCCAGAAACCCGGGTGTTTCGGCCCGTTGGCAGTGCTCACACCTACAAACTCAAACTTGATCGTGTCCCCGGCGGGGTGTAGGTCCTGGGTGAGGTGGTCACCGGCAATGTTCGGTAGGGTCTGGTTGTCAGCACCAACTCCAGACCGAAGATACCACCGATGACCAAGGACATGATGACCTTCCGCGATCTCGTGGAACAAGCCCCTGACGCCGATATTCTGCGGGAGTTGATCGGCTTTGCCGCCGAACGGCTGATGGATTTGGAGGTCGGCACCCCGACGGGCGCTGGCTATGGCGAGAAGGACCCGGAACGCCGCGCCCGGCGCAACGGTTACCGCGAGCGGGATTGGGAGACACGGGCGAGGACAGTCGAACTGCGCTCAAACCACGCTCCAAATCGTAAAAGCAGACAGGCCCTAGTGTCCCGAATCCGAAATTCGATCCGGTGCTGCCGGAAGAATGATGCGAACTTCAAATTCACCACGCTAGTCATCCTTGTCCAGGCGCCGGGAATCCAGCTGGCGTTCGGCCAGCGTCTTCTCCGCCCCGGTCCGGGCCTTCTCCATCTTGCTGCGACCGAAGGCCAATCGGTTCGCATCGGCTTGGGCGGCATCGTCCGCGCGCTTTTTGCGCTTGCGGGCCATACGCAGATTAATAATCTCCGCCATAATCGGCTAACCTGTCTTTCGGGCCGTTCCATCCTTGCCGCAGGAGTATGCCGCAACCATGCCATCCGCGCCAGCCAAGCCAAAATCCGGATCGGCACGGAGCCTGATCGGCCTTGCATCAGCCCTGGCAGTGCTGGCCGCCGTCGGTGGCTGGATAGCGGTTCAACTGACCCCGGATAATCTGCGGCACAGTGTCACGGACGCCCTGTCGACCTTCGGTCAGGCAAGCCTGCAGGCAGCCCCCCGGCTGGTTCCGGGGCTGGAGGCGCGCCTGGAGCTGGGGCGGCTGCGCATTGAAAGCCAGGGCATCGTGCTGACCGCAGAGGCGGCCACTCTGGAGGCGGGTTGGCCGCGCCTGCTGGCCGGGCTGGGGGAGGCGCCGCGCCTTACCCTGTCTGCGGTGGCGCTGGATGGTCCGTCCGAACCGGCGGCCTGGATCGGTCTTCTTGACCGCCTGCCTGGATCGGCGGCGGAGCCCGGCCTGCAGGTCAGGGCTGCGGCGCTGACGGTACGGCCCTTCGGTCTTGAGGGTGTCGATGTCCGGCTCGATGGGCACGGGCAGGTCACCATCTCGGCCAGTCAGACCGGGATTCCGTTCCAGGTAAGCATGGAAGCGCCGCTTCACGGTGGCCGTAACTTTGCCGTTGTCCTGGGGCAGGGGGAAACCACCCTGAACTGGAGTGGGCGGCGCGAGACGGCGCCGGGCGGCAGCGCTGCCGGTCGACTGGACGTGCAGGCCGGTGCCTGGCGGCTATGGGCGGAACGGGCCGGATTCGACGCGGCAGGTCCGTTCCTGAGCCGCGCCACCTTGACGGGTCCTGCCGGGCGCGCACCGGTGGAGGGGCGGACGGGCCAGGATGGCTTCGACCTATCCGTGGCCTTTCGGATTTTTGACGCGGCGGAGTTGGAAGATGCCTGGGGCGCGCTGTCCGGCTTCCTGGAACAGGCCGGGCGGCATTACCCGATCAATCTGTCGCTGAGCACGGAGGTGTTGGCCTGGGCCGACGCACAGCTTGCCCGCCAGGTCAGCCTGAAACTTCATGCCGATGGCAGCGGCATGCGCATGGCTTCTACCCGGATCGGGTTGGCCGCGGGCGGGGAGATCGCTTTCGACAGCGCCGGTCAGGAAACCTCGCGTCCCGGAGAGCGGGCGGGCATCGAAGGCGCCCTGCGCTTCTCCAGCCCCTTCGCGGCCCAGGAGTTGCGCGGGATCTGGCCTGCCAACTGGCCGGGTCTGCCGGATGGCCCGCTGGAACTGTCCATTGCGCGTCTGCGCGCCGGGTCGGATTTCATCAGTCTGGCGGATGCGTCCTGGCGGGAGCCAGGTGGTACGACCGGGCTTGTGGAACGGTTCGACTATCTGGAAGGCGGACATCTGTCGCTGCATGGCCGGGCCGAGCGCCTGGATTTGCCGGGTATCGCGCCTGACGGGCTGCGTAGCATGCTGCTGGAGCGGCTGGGCGATCTGCCGCCGCTGATCGATCTGGCTGTCGAGGCGGGGCGCCTGCGGCTGGGGAAGCTGGAGGCGAGTGATATTCGTCTTGCCCTGACCTATGACAGCGCCGTGGGCGATGGGCAGGGCAGCCTGTCCCTGGGCAGCATAATGGGCGCGCAGGCCAGGCTGGAAGGCCGGATGTCCACCGCCGGTCTGGCCCAGGCCACGGCATCGTTGGGTGTGGCCACGTCTCGTGGGCTGGAGGCGCTGGCGGGCGCGCTGGATATTCCGGCGCTGGCACAGTTCCAGACAGTGGATCTGGCGCTGGGCGGCGACCCGGCGGCGCTGGACGTGGCCCTGCGGGCACAGGGTGGCAAGGCAATCCTGCAACTGAACGGAACGCTACGCGACATATTGTCCGCTCCGTCTTTCGATGGGCGGATCGGCGGCAGCTATGGCCCTCTGAGGGAGGCGTCCGGTAATCTGCGCTGGGGCAGCACGGGGATGGGCTTGTCGGATGCGACCGGCATCTGGGAACTGGCGCGTTTCCGGCTTTCCAGCAGCCTGGATTGTGTGGCGGATGCCGGGGCTGGGCAGCTTGACCTGTCTTTTGATGGGCCGGTTGCATGGCGGCTGGCGGCCGGACTTCCTCTCGGCCTGGCACCCGGTTCCGCCGTGCTGGAGGGGGGCAGGCGCATCGGCTTGATGCCGTGCGCACCCGACAGGTTGGCCGGGACCCTGCGCGCACCCGCGCTGAGCGGCGCCATCATGCCGCTGGGGGCGCTGCGCCTGGATTGGATCGCCAAGCGGGAGGCGGTGGAGGTTGCGGTGGGGTCCCTTCACCTTGGGACAGGAGGAGACGGCGGGCAGGTGGAATTCGGCGGCAGCCTGCCGCTTGCGGGCGCGCGGGAAGACGGCACGGCCTGGCTGACCCTGCTGGGGGTTCCCCCAGGCCGTCTGATCTCCGGCGATGTGGTGCAGCTTGCGGGATTGTTGGAAGGCGATGTCGTGCTGGAATTGCCGGCACCTGCCGCCGGGGCGGGATGGGACATCACCCTGCCGACGGGACAGGCTTCCC
>Ga0209066_10002187_pt1 | contig 24338 bp, 25 predicted proteins | sample All_14_2_FD_187198 | JGI IMG/M metagenome (GOLD analysis project Ga0209066, IMG submission 187198) | Freshwater microbial communities in response to fracking from Pennsylvania, USA - Allegheny Zone_MetaG_DW_15 (SPAdes) (version 2) ... | reverse complement strand
CTAAGTGCCGCAACAGGCCCGGACCCTGACCTACGCCAAGCTGGTGGCAGCAATGGCGATGTGGGGCGGCACCTGGATTGCCGGGCGGGTGATCGCCCAGGAACTCAGTGCCCCACTCGCCGTCGCTGCGCTGCGCTTCGTCATTGCCGGCCTGGTGGTCGGCAGCGTCATGCTGATATCCGGTGGCGGCATCCCGCTGCCGCAGGGTCGGCAGGAATGGGCGCTGGTCTGGGCGCTGGGCTTTTTCGGCATCTTCCTTTACGGCCTGTGCTTCTTTTTCGGGCTGCAGCACATCCCGGCCGGACGCGGGGCACTGGTCGTCGCGCTCAATCCGGTGGTCATCGTGCTGCTTGCCTGGCTGACCGGCAAGGAAGGCATGAACCCGCGCAAGGCGCTGGGCAGCGCCATCGCGCTGGCTGGTTGCCTGACAGTGATCGGCAACGGCGATCCGCTGGCCCTGGTGCAGGGCTCGGTCGGCATCGGTGAATGGCTGATCATCGGCTGCGTGCTCAGCTGGACCGCCTATACCTTCATCGGCTGGCGCGCCACCGGCCGTTTCTCGGCGCTGGCAACAACGCTGTACGCCTGCCTGACCGGCGCCATCCTGCTCGGGCTGGCGGCGCTGGTGCAGGGCGACATCAACCCAGCCGCCTGGTCGTGGCGGGTGTGGACGGGCATGTTCTTCCTCGCCGTCTTCGGCACCGCCATTGCCTACACCTGGTTCACCGCCGCCGTGCAACAACTCGGCGCCGGCCACGCCTCGGTCTTCATCAACCTGGTCCCGGTATTCGCCGTCCTGCAGGCAGCGATCCTGCTCGACGAACGCCTGGGCCTGCCGGTACTTTTCGGCGGGCTGCTGGTGATTGCCGGGGTCTGGCTGACCACATTACAAAAAACAACTCTGGAGAAAACAGCATGATTCTGACGCAAGAACAGGAAATGATCCGCGACACGATGCGCGCCTTCGCGCAGGAGCGCCTGGCGCCCTTCGCCGCCGAGTGGGACCGCAACCACACCTTCCCGGCCGATGCCCTGAAGGAACTCGGTGAACTCGGCGCGCTCGGCATGGTCGTGCCGGAAGAATGGGACGGCGCCGGCATGGATTACATGTCGCTGGTCCTGACGCTGGAAGAAATCGCCGCCGGCGATGGCGCCACCTCGACCATCGTCTCGGTGCAGAACTCGCTGGCCTGCGGCATCACGCAGAAGTACGGCACCGACGCGCAGAAGGAAGAATGGCTGAAGCCGCTGGCCCGTGGCGAAAAGCTGGGCTGCTTCTGCCTGACCGAACCGCACACCGGCTCCGACGCCGCCGCGATCACCACCCGTGCCGACAAGGATGGCGACCATTTCGTCCTCAACGGCGTCAAGCAGTTCATCACCACCGGCAAGCACGCCCAGATGGCCATCGTCTTCGCGGTGACCGACAAGGCCGCCGGCAAGAAGGGCATTTCCTGCTTCCTGATTCCTTGCAACACGCCTGGTTTCATCGTCGGCCGTACCGAAGACAAGATGGGCCAGCACGCTTCCGACACCGTGCAGATCATCCTGGAAAACTGCCGCGTGCCGGCTTCCGCACTGCTCGGCAAGGAAGGCGAAGGCTACAAGATCGCCCTGTCCAACCTCGAAGCCGGCCGCATCGGCATCGCTGCCCAGAGCATCGGCATGGCCCGCGCCGCGTTTGAAGCCGCCGTGCGCTACGCCAAGGAGCGCGTCACCTTCGGCGTGCCGATCATCGACCACCAGGCAGTCAACTTCAAGCTGGCCGACATGAACACCCTGCTCGACGCCGCCCGCCTGATGGTCTGGCGCGCCGCCCAGTTGAAGGATGCCGGCAAGCCCTGCTTGAAGGAAGCGTCGATGGCCAAGATGTTCGCTTCCGAAGCCGCCGAGAAGATCGCTTCCGACGCCATCCAGATTCACGGCGGCGTCGGCTACACCAGCGACTTCCCGGTCGAGCGCATCTACCGCGACGTACGCATCTGCCAGATCTACGAAGGCGCCAACGATATCCAGCGGCTGGTGATCGGCCGTTCTATCGCCGCCGAGTAAGCCAATACTGCGGTCGACCGGTGCAAAAGACAAAAAACCGGCGACCGCCTTTTCCCCAACGGAGACAAACATGAATGAAACTGCAGACAAGGCCCCGATCGATTTCTGGTTCGATTTCTCCAGCCCCTACGGCTACCTGCTGGCCGAGAAGATCGACGCCGTCGCCGCCCGCCACGGGCGCAAGGTCAGATGGCATCCGATCCTGCTCGGCGTCATCTTCCAGGCCACCGGCTCACGGCCGCCGGCCGACGGCAGCAGCGCCAGAGCCAAATACGTCTATCGCGATTTCCATCGCTCCGCCCGCCACATGGGCATTCCCTACAATCCGCCCAGCCGCTTCCCGCTGCCGACGCAGAACGCGGCCCGCGCCTATTACTGGCTGCACGGCCAGGATTGCGCACTGGCCCGCCAGTTCGCCCACGCCGTCTATCGCGCCTTCTTTGTCGACGACCTCGACATTTCCTCGCCCGACACCGTGCTCGATATTGCTGGAAAACTTGGTGTCGACCGCGAAACCCTGGCCGCCGCACTGCAAACCCCGGAAATCAAGGCCCGGCTCAAGGATGAATGCGAACAGGCGCTGGCCACCGGTGTTTTCGGCTCACCGCACGTGATCATCGACGGCGAACACTTCTTCGGCGCCGACCGTCTGCCGCAAATCGAGCACTGGCTCGAAAGCGGCGGTTTTTAAAGTAGTCCCACACGAGAATCATGAAAAGAATCTGTGTCTTCTGCGGCTCCAATGCCGGCCACAACCCGGTCTACCGAGCCGAAGCCGAGAAGCTCGGCCGTCTGCTCGCCGCCCGCAACATCGAGCTGGTCTATGGCGGCGGCAACATCGGCCTGATGGGCGCCGTCGCCGATGCCTGCCTGGGCGCCGGCGGCACGGTCATCGGCATCATTCCGGAAGCCCTGATGGGCAAGGAAGTGGCCGGCCGCGCCGTCGATCACCGGATGCTGACCCGGCTGGAAGTCGTCGATTCCATGCACACCCGCAAAGCGCGCATGGCCGAGCTGTCCGATGGCTTCATCGCCCTGCCCGGCGGCTTCGGCACCTTCGAGGAACTTTGCGAAATCCTCACCTGGGGGCAACTCGGGTTTCACGTGAAACCGATCGGCTTGCTCAACGTAAACGGCTTCTACGACCCGCTGCTGGCGATGTTCGACCGCGCCGTCAGCGATGGTTTCCTGCGCGAGCAGAACCGGGCGATGGCATTGACCGCCACCGATATCGAAGCACTGCTTGCCGCCATGACCGCCTATCGGGCCGAGCCGGTGAACAAGTGGCTGAAAGAGGAAAAGCAGTTGTAGTACGGCGACACCCCATTCATTCAGGACACACAAACAAAAAAGCGAGGAGACATGAGTACCCTGAAAACCCAACTGAATCCGCGGAACGCCGATTTCCAGGCGAACGCGGCGGCCATGCGGACGGTCGTTGCCGACCTGCATGAAAAAGTCGACAAGATCGCCCTCGGCGGTCCGGAAGCAGCACGCCAGAAGCACCTGGCGCGCGGCAAGCTGCTGCCGCGCGAGCGGGTCAATGGCCTGCTCGACCCCGGCACGCCTTTCCTCGAAATAGGACAATTCGCGGCGTACGGCATGTACGGCGGCGACGTGCCGGCGGCCTCGGTGATCGCCGGCATCGGCCGCGTCGAGGGCGTCGAATGCATGATCGTCGCCAACGATGCGACCGTCAAAGGCGGCACCTATTACCCGCTGACCGTGAAGAAACACCTGCGCGCCCAGGAAATCGCGCTGGAAAACCGGCTGCCCTGCGTCTACCTGGTCGACTCCGGCGGCGCCTTCCTGCCGATGCAGGACGAGGTTTTTCCGGACAAGGAACACTTCGGCCGCATCTTCTTCAACAAGGCCAACCTGTCGGCGCAAGGCATCCCGCAGATCGCCGCCGTCATGGGTTCGTGCACGGCGGGCGGCGCCTACGTGCCGGCGATGTGTGACGAGTCGATCATCGTCAAGAACCAGGGCACGATCTTCCTGGGCGGCCCGCCGCTGGTCAAGGCGGCAACCGGTGAAGTCGTCTCCGCCGAAGACCTCGGCGGCGCCGACGTGCATACGCGCATTTCCGGCGTCGTCGACCACCTGGCCGAGAACGACGCGCACGCACTGGCCATCGCCCGGCGCATCATCAAGGACCTGAACTGGAAAAAGACCCCGCCGGTGACGTTGACCGCAGCAGTCGAGCCGCGCTATCCGGCGCCGGAACTGTACGGCGTCATTCCGACCGACAGCAAGAAACCCTTCGACGTGCGCGAAATCATCGCCCGCGTCGTTGACGATTCCGACTTCGACGAATTCAAGGCCCGCTACGGCACCACGCTGGTCTGCGGCTTCGCCCGGATTTACGGTTACCCGGTCGGCATCGTCGCCAACAACGGCATCCTGTTCTCGGAATCGGCACTGAAAGGCGCGCATTTCATTGAACTCTGCGCCCAGCGCGGCATTCCGCTGGTTTTCCTGCAGAACATCACCGGTTTCATGGTCGGTCGCAAGTACGAAAACGGCGGCATCGCCCGCGACGGCGCCAAGATGGTCACCGCCGTCGCCACGGCGAAAGTGCCGAAATTCACCGTCGTCATCGGCGGCTCGTTCGGCGCCGGCAACTACGGCATGTGCGGCCGTGCCTACTCGCCGCGCTTCCTGTGGATGTGGCCGAACGCCCGTATCTCGGTGATGGGCGGCGAACAGGCGGCCGGCGTGCTGGCCACCGTCAAGCGCGACGGCATCGAAGCCCGGGGCGCCTCGTGGAACGCCGAAGAAGAGGAAGCCTTCAAGGCCCCGATCCGCGAGCAGTACGAAACACAAGGCCATCCTTATTACGCCTCGGCGCGGCTGTGGGACGACGGCATCATCGACCCGGCGGATACACGGCGGGTACTTGGTCTTGGGCTGTCGGCGGCAATGAATGCGCCGGCGGAAGAGACGAAGTTCGGTATTTTCCGGATGTAAATCAAGCACGGGCCCTCAAGCCAGCACAAGCAAATAAAACAAGGAGACAAACCCATGCCCTTCCTAGCCCTCGAAATCGAACTCGCCGGCCCGGTCGCCACGATCTGGATGAACCGCCCCGACCTGCACAACGCCTTCGATGAAAACCTCATCACCGAACTGACCGCCGCCTGCAAGGCGCTGGATGACGACCGCGACGTGCGCGTCGTGATCCTCGCCGGCCGGGGAAAAAGCTTCTCCGCCGGCGCCGATCTCAACTGGATGAAGCGCGCCGCCAACAACGGCATTGACGAGAATCTCGACGACGCCCGCGCGCTAGCCAACATGCTGCGCGTGCTGGCCGAGATGAAGAAGCCGACCATCGCCCGCGTCCAGGGCGCCGCGCTGGGTGGCGGCACCGGCCTGACCGCCGCCTGCGACATCGCCGTCGCCTCGACCCGGGCCTTCTTCGCCACCTCCGAGGTCAAGTTCGGCATCATCCCGTCGGCCATCAGTCCCTACGTCGTGCGTGCCATCGGTGCCCGCCAGGCCTACCGCTACTTCCAGTCGGCCGAGCGCATCGCCGCCGAGCGCGCCTATCAGATCGGTCTGGTGCATGAAGTCGTCGAGCCCGAGCAACTGGACGCCAAGGTCGCCGAGATCGTCGCCGCATTGATCCAGGGCGGCCCGCTCGCCCAGGCCGCGGCCAAGGAACTGATCCGTGCCGTCGATAACCAGCCGATCAACCAGACGCTGGTCGAGGACACCGCCCACCGCATCGCCCACCTGCGCGCCACGCCGGAAGCGAAGGACGGCATCGCCGCCTTCCTCGACAAGCGCTCGCCTGCCTGGATCGGGGAATAAGCCATGTTCAACAAAATCCTCATCGCCAATCGCGGAGAAATCGCCTGCCGGGTGATTAAAACCGCTCGTCGCATGGGCATCCGCACCGTCGCCGTCTATTCCGAGGCCGATGCCAACGCCCGCCATGTGCGCCTGGCCGACGAAGCCGTCCTGCTCGGGCCGGCGGCCGCGCGCGAGTCCTACCTGGTCGCCGACCGGATCATTGATGCCTGCAAGCGCACCGGCGCCCAGGCAGTGCATCCAGGCTACGGCTTCCTGTCCGAGAATGCCGATTTCGCCGACGCACTGGCCGCCAGCGGCATCGCCTTCATCGGCCCGCCGGCGTCGGCCATCCGCGCCATGGGCTCGAAGTCGGAAGCCAAGAAACTGATGGGCACGGCCAACGTGCCGCTGACCCCGGGCTACCACGGCGACGACCAGCGGCCGACGCTGCTGCACGACGAGGCCGAGAAGATCGGCTACCCAGTGCTGATCAAGGCCGCGGCCGGTGGTGGTGGCAAGGGCATGCGCCTGGTCGAGAAATCCGAGGATTTCCCCGATGCCCTCGCCTCGTGCAAGCGCGAGGCCATTTCGAGTTTCGGTGACGATCACGTGCTGATCGAGAAATACATCACCAAGCCACGCCACATAGAAATCCAGGTCTTCGCCGACACGCTGGGCAATTGCGTCTATCTGTTCGAGCGCGACTGCTCGGTGCAGCGCCGGCACCAGAAAGTGCTGGAAGAAGCCCCGGCCCCCGGCATGACCGAAGCGCGCCGGCGCGAAATGGGCGAAGCCGCCGTCGCCGCCGCCAAGGCGGTCGGCTATGTCGGCGCCGGCACGGTCGAGTTCATCGCCAATCAGGACGGCAGCTTCTACTTCATGGAGATGAACACCCGACTGCAGGTCGAACACCCGGTCACCGAAATGATCACCGGCCAGGATCTGGTCGAGTGGCAATTGCGTGTCGCTTGCGGTCAACCGCTGCCGCTGGGCCAAAACCAGTTGCAGATTCGCGGCCACGCGCTGGAAGCACGCATCTACGCCGAAGACGCCAACAAGGGCTTCCTGCCCGCCACCGGCAAACTGGTACGGCTGGTGCCGCCGGCCGAATCGATCAACGTCCGCGTCGATACCGGCGTCGAGGAAGGCGACGAGATCACGCCGTTCTACGACCCGATGATCGCCAAGCTGATCGTCTGGGACGAAACCCGCGACGGCGCGCTGGCCCGCATGCGCAAGGCGCTGGCCGACTATCGCGTCGCCGGCCTGACCACCAACATCGACTTCCTGTCCCGCCTCGTCGCCTGCCCCGCCTTCGCCGGCGCCGACCTCGACACCGGCCTGATCGAACGGCAGAAGGATTTCCTCTTCCCGGCCGCCCAGCCAACGCCGCGCGATGCGCTGCTCGTCGCCACCGTCGGCGAACTGCTGTGGGAACAGCACGCCGCTCGCCAGGTCGCAAAAAACAGCGGCGACCCCTGGTCGCCCTGGCACGCCCGTGACGGCTGGCGGATGAACCTGTCGGCAGCGCGCACCATCAGTTTCCGCACGGCACTGGACAGTGACGGAGACACGCTGATCGACGCCGTCATCCGCTACCAGGGCGACCAGTGGCAGATCACCGTCGCCGGGACAACGACGCTGGCCCGCGGCCGCAAGCTGGACGACGACCGCTTTGCCGTCGAACTCGACGACCGCCGGCTGATCGCCAGCGTTGTTGCGGTCGACGACAAGCGCACGGTATTTTTGCAGGGAAGCACGTACTCACTCCTGCGCGATGACCCGCTGCACCGCGTCGACGCCGGCGACAGCCATGGCGGCGGCCTGACCGCGCCGATGCCCGGCAAGATCGTCGCCCTGCTCGCCCAGCCTGGCCAGAAAGTGGAAAAGGGCACGCCGCTGCTGATCCTCGAAGCGATGAAGATGGAACACACCATCACCGCCCCCGCCACTGGCACCGTCAAGGCCTTCTGCTACGCGCCCGGTGAGCAGGTTGCCGATGGTGCGGCGCTGGTCGAGTTCGAAGGGGATGCCTGATGCCGATGCCAACGAAGGTCAAGATCGTCGAAGTCGGCCCGCGCGACGGCTTGCAGAATGAAAAACAACTGGTCCCGACCGAAACCAAGATCGAGCTGATCAACCGGCTGGCCGATGCCGGGCTGGGCGTCATAGAGGCGACTTCCTTCGTGTCGCCGAAATGGGTGCCGCAGATGGGAGACAACAGTGCGGTGCTGCAAGGCATCACCCGTCATCCTGCTGCGGTCTACCCGGTTCTGACGCCAAATTTGCAGGGATTCGACGCCGCCATGCTGGCCGGCGCGACCGAAGTGGCGATTTTTGGTGCGGCATCCGAGAGTTTTTCGCGCAAGAACATCAATTGTTCAATTGCCGAGAGCCTGAAACGCTTCGAACCGGTGGTTTCTGCTGCTTCGGCGCTGGAAATCCGGGTACGCGGCTATGTTTCGTGCGTCGTTGGCTGTCCGTACGAAGGGGCGGTCGATCCGCAGAAAACGGCGGAAGTGGCGAAGATTCTCTACGCCATGGGCTGCTATGAGGTCTCGCTCGGCGACACCGTCGGCGTCGGCAATCCGGCCAGCATCGCGCGGATGATCGAGGCCTGCGCGCGGGTCGTGCCGATCGAGCGGCTGGCCGGTCACTATCACGACACCTACGGCATGGCGATCGCCAACATCCACGCTTCGCTGCAACTGGGCATGGCAACTTTCGACGCCTCGGTTGCCGGCCTGGGCGGCTGTCCGTACGCCAGGGGCGCGTCCGGCAACGTGGCGACGGAGGATGTTGTTTACCTGTTGCACGGTCTGGGCATTGAAACCGGCATCGATCTGGATAAACTGGCGCAGGTGGGAAGCTGGATTTCCGGCATCCTCGACCGCCCGAACGGCGCCAAGGCCGGCCGGGCCATTTGCGCCGGAATGACCGAGTGAGCCTGATCTCCGCTTTAGCCGACCTGCTGAAACCCGTCCCCCCGCCTGACCCGGCCGTTGCCGCCGCGCTCGATCGCGTCATCGGCATGGTCGATCCGCTGGTACGCGCTGCGCCCCGACTGGAAAGACATCTGCTCGGCGCCGTCGAACACGCGCTCGGCTACTGTCAGGGCCTGGTCGCCGCGCTGCCCGGCCCGATCGAGATCAACCGCCGCAGTTTCGCCAACGACCTGCTGGTACACGCGCTGTTTGCCAGCCCCGCCGACATCGAGGACATGCTCGGCCGCAGCCAGGCCGTGCGTGATTTTCTCGACCGTCCGGAATGCTGGGCCAGCGACTGCTTCTGCGCCATGTTGGCGGCCCGCCGCCAGCAGAAGCGGCAGTTCGGCATGGCCCAGCAGGGCAATATCATCCGCGCCGACGTGCCGCAGGAAATTGTCTATTTTTCCGACCAGACGCTGATCGAACCCTGCTGCGATCTCGACACAACCCGTGACCGGTTGCAGGCGAAGGCGCTGGAAAGTCTGCTGCAGACATTCAATGCCCACGTAGACAAGCTACGCAGGGAACGCGAAAGCCTGCGTGCCGACCTGTCGGTCGAACATGCCTGGCAGCACCACAACGTCAGCGACGAGGAAAAACACACCCGGCACCTGGTCGAACTCGATGTGCAGTTGCGCCAGAACGGTGAAGCGCTGATGCCGGAAAACCTGATCGAAGTGCTGGCGGACTTCCTGCGTCACCCGGAAACAGCACTCAGCCTGACGCCGGTGAGCATTTGCATCGACCGCATGGGCATCGTGCACGATGCCGGCCAACCCGACGAAGACGCGCAGACCATCAGTTTCCCGGAACTTTCCAGCCGCGACAGGCGTCAGCATCTGGCCACGCTGGTGCGCATTTCCCGCGAGGAAGCCCTCGCCGCCGTCAACCGATCCCGTGATCGCCAGAAACGTTACATCCTCATCTGATGCAAACCCTGCCTGCCTCACCCTGCATCAACATCTGCCGCATGGACCCGGATAGCGGTCTGTGCAGCGGCTGTTTCCGCACGCTCGATGAAATCGCCAGTTGGTCGCAACTGGATGCCACAGCCCGGCTGTCTGTTCTCGACGCTGTCGACATCCGGCAGCGCAGCCAGCAAACCTCCCCACCCGCCCGGCTGCCATGAACGAAGACCAGGAAGCACGCTATCAATGCGTCGGCATCTGCATGACCGACCCTGACTCCGGCTACTGCCTCGGTTGCGGGCGCCCCCCTGAAACCGAACCGGGCATTGTTGCTGAGGTCGTACTGCCGGTTGCCGGGTTACCGACGCACGGGACGGATCCGGACAGTACGGAATGAGCGTACAACTTCCGGACAGCCTGCTGGTTCTCGAACGCGGCTGGCTGTCGGCGAACAACATCCTGTGCTTCGACGGTGACCAGGCAACCCTCATCGACAGCGGCTACGTCACCCATGCCGCCCAGACCGTCGCGCTGGTTGGCGAAGCCTTGTGCGGTCGACGCCTCGATCGCCTGATAAACACCCATTCGCACTCCGACCACATTGGCGGCAACGCTGCCGTACAAGCCAGGTTCGGCTGCGAGATCATCGTCCCGGCCGGCCTGCATGCGACCATCGCCGAATGGGACGAGGAAGCGCTGCTGCTGTCGCCACTAGGACAACAGGCCGCGCGCTTCCAGCATGACCGGCTGATCGCTGCCGGCAGCGAACTGGAGATGGGCGGGCTGAACTGGCAGGCGATTGCGGTTCCTGGTCACGACATGGAAGCGCTGGCCTACTACAACCCGGAAAAGCGCATCCTCATTTCCGGGGATGCGCTGTGGGAAAACGGCTTCGGCGTGATTTTTCCGGAACTGCTCGGCGAGGCCGACGGCATCGCGGCAACGCGGGCCACTCTGGAAATGCTCGCCGGCTTGCCAATCGACATCGTCATTCCCGGCCACGGCGCGCCATTTGCTGCGGTCGACGCCGCCCTGACCCGTGCTTTCAGCCGCCTGGATAGTTTTGCCGCCAGCCTCGACAAGCTCGCCTGGCATGCGATCAAGGTGCTCGTGGCCTTCGCCATCATGGAAAGACAACGCCTGCCAGCTGCCGATTTCGATGATTTCGTGCTCGGCCTGCCCTTCGCTGTCGATCTCAACCAGCGCTATCTGGGCCTCCCGGCAGACGAACTGGCACAACGCCTGAAACTGGAATTGCAGCGTAGTGGCGCGCTGCTGCAACACGATGGATTCATGACGATACGCTGACAAAAGTCATAGCCCCAACTTATAATTAAATACTTATAAGATTAAATTCGGGAGGGGCTCATGAGTTTTCGCAATCGTCTTTTGCTGGGCATGGCATTGATCATCGCGGCCTTCATTGCCGCCATCGTCGTTTCCTACAGCGGACTGCGCGCCACATCGACCAGCTTCGGCGAGTTTCTCGACGGCACCGGCGCCCTGCGTCAGGATTACAGCGAGATGTACGCCCAGGGCTTGCAGATGGGCCAGGCGCTGCGCAACATCACCCTCGACCCGGAAAACCCGAAGGCTTACAAGAACCTCGAGAAAGCCCGCGACGATTTCGCCAAGGCGCGCCAGTCGGCGCTGGTCCGGGCTGCCACGGTCGAAGGCTTCGCCAGTTCGCTGGCGGCGCTGGAAGCAATGGCCGCCGCACAAGCCGAAGCGCAGAAGGAAGTCATGGCGGCGCTGAAGGAAGGTCGCCTCGATGATGCCAAGTCGCTGATCAACACCAAGGAAACACCTGCCTGGCGCAAGCTGAAGCAGGCGCTGCTCGACGACCTCGATGTCCTGACGCAGAAGACGCAGGAAGAGCGCAGCCGGGTTACCGAGGCCGCCGAACATCGTCAGCTGATCACCTTGCTGCTGACCGCGCTGGCCATCGTCATCGGGGGCGTCAGCGCCTTCACGACGCTGGCCTATGTCCGTCGGGAACTCGGCGGCGAGCCGGCCTATGCGCGCGAAGTGGCCCACGCCGTCGCCACCGGCGACCTGAGCCAGGCAATCACCGTCAGCAGCGGCCAGCCGGACAGCCTGCTCGGTGCGCTGGCCAGCATGCAGACCCAGTTGCGCCAGCTGGTCGGCACCCTGGCGGAACACGCTCGCGACGTCGAACAGAGCGTCCAGCGGGTCAACGATGCGACGCAGCAGGTTAGCGCCGGCAGCGAACAGCAGTTGAGCTATGCGCAAGACATGGTCAGCAACGTCCATAACCTGGCCAATGGCCTGAAGGACGTCATGCAGGCGGTCAACGAGGCCGAACGCATCGTCGGCGAATCGAGCGACACGTCCAGCAACGGGGCCGAACTGGCCAGCCGGGCGGCAACGGAAACCGAGGCCATGGCCGGTTCGGTCAAAACCACGGCCGCGCACATTCAGGAACTCGGCGCCCAGTCGGCCAGGATCAGCTCCATCCTCGGCGTCATTTCAGACATTGCCAGCCAGACCAATCTGCTCGCCTTGAACGCGGCAATTGAAGCCGCCCGTGCCGGCGAGCAGGGGCGTGGTTTTGCCGTGGTTGCCGACGAGGTACGCAAACTGGCGGAACGGACTGCGCAGTCCACCGCCGAAATTTCCTCGATGGTGGAAAGCATCCAGTCCGGCACCCAGCGCGCGGTGGAAGGCATGGAATCGGGGCTGCTGCAGGTTGGTGAGAGTGTCGAACTGTCAAACCAGTCGCGCGATGCCTTCAACCGGATGAAAGGCAGCTCGCAGGATGTCAATCTCGTGGTGCAGCAGATCGCCCGGGCCATCAGTGTCGAAAACGACAACGAACGGGCAATCGAATCGCATGTCGAACAGGTGCGCAACCTGATCGAGCAGAACGATCAGGCGCTGCGCAAGGTGGTGGACACCGCCAGCCGGCTGAATGCAGTCTCCGCTGCACTCACCCAGGCTATCTCGCGTTTCCGCCTGTAGGCATCAGGCGGTTTTCGGCAGGGCGCGCCGGACCAGGTGCGCCCAGTAGGCAACGCCCAGCGTCAGCAGTTCGTCGTTGAAGTCGTAGTGCGGATTGTGCAACGTGCAGCCGCCGGTGCCCGGCCCGTTGCCCAGCCAGACGTAGCAGCCCGGTTTTTCCTTGAGCATGTAGGCGAAATCCTCAGCGCCCATGGACGGCAGGATGTCGGTCAGCACCTTGTCTTCGCCAAACACTTCGGCCGCCACCTGCTGGCAGAACTTCGCCTCGGCCACGCTGTTCACCGTCGGCGGATAGCGATGGTCGAAACGAACACTGATCTGCGCGCCGTTGGCCGAGGCGATGCCGCTGCACAGGCGCTCGATGGCGCGCTCGACGGCTTCCTGCACCTCCGGCTTGAAGGTGCGGATGGTGCCGCGCATCACCACTTCCTCGGGAATGATGTTCCACGCCTCGCCGGCATGGAACTGGGTAACGCTGACCACCGCTGCGTCGCAGGGATGCAGCGTGCGGCTGACCACGGTCTGCAGCGCCTGCACCAGCTGCGCGCCGGTGACGATGGCGTCGATTCCCTGGTGCGGCATCGCCGCGTGACAGCCGTGTCCGCGCACGTGCATTTCGAAACCACAGGTACCGGCCATCACCGGCCCCGGCATCGCCATCATTTCGCCGACCGGGATCCCCGGCCAGTTGTGCAGCCCGAACACGGCATCGACCGGGAACTGCTCAAACAGCCCGTCCTCGATCATCACCGCCGCCCCGCCCTCGGACTCCTCGGCCGGCTGGAAGATGAAGACGGCCGTGCCATCGAAATCCGGATTCAATGCCAGATGGCGGGCTGCGCCAAGCAGCATCGCAGTATGGCCGTCGTGGCCGCAGGCGTGCATCTTTCCGGGATGCTTCGAGTGGTGCGGGAATTCGTTCATCTCGGCCAATGGCAAGGCATCCATGTCGGCGCGCAGGCCGATCATCCGCGTTGACGTTCCGGCTTTCAGCACACCGACCACGCCGGTGCGCGCCATGCCGCGATGGACTTCCAGACCGTAGCGCTGAAGCTCACGCGCGACGATGTCGGCAGTCCGGTATTCGTCGAAGGCCAGTTCCGGGTGCGCGTGGATGTCGCGGCGCAGTGCGGTCAACTCGGCCAGAAAGGGCAAATCGGGAAGGGGAATGTTCGGGCTCATGCGTGTCTCCTTTTTTGCCTATTATGCCGCGGCTTGCGGTGGCGCTGACCCTTCATTATGCTCTGCCCCATGGAACTCATTCTCATCAGCGGACTTTCCGGCTCCGGCAAGTCGGTCGCCCTGCATCTGCTGGAGGATGCCGGTTATTACTGCGTAGACAACCTGCCGGTGGTGATGCTGACGGTGCTGGTCGGCATGCTCCAGGAAGAAAAGGTGCGCAAGGTGGCGGTTGCCATCGACGCCCGCTCCGGTGGCGGCATCGGCCTGCTGCCGGAAAAACTCGGGCGCTTGTCGGCCGAAGGCGTACGACACAATTTCCTGTTCCTGCATGCCAGCGAGGAAACGCTGCTCAAGCGCTATTCGGAATCGCGCCGCCGGCATCCGCTGGCGACCGAAAACCAGACACTGGCTGAAGCCATCCGCCGTGAGAGCGAAATGCTGGCGCCGATTTCCGATCTCGGCCACCGCATCGACACCAGCGGCCTGAAGGCCAACGCGCTGCGCGAATGGGTACGTCAGTTCATCGAAGCCGAACCCGCCCAGGGGCTAACGCTGATGTTCCAGTCCTTCGGCTTCAAGCACGGCATCCCGCTCGATGCCGACCTGGTTTTCGACGTGCGCTGCCTGCCCAACCCGCACTACGACCCAGAACTTCGGCCGCTAACCGGTCGCGACCGGGCGGTCGCCGATTTCCTCGAAAGCGAGCCTGAGGTACTGCGCATGCGCGCCGACATCGCCCGTTTCGTTACCGACTGGCTGCCCTGCTACATTCGCGACAACCGCAACTACCTGACGGTGGCGATCGGTTGCACCGGTGGCCAGCACCGCTCGGTGTACCTCGCCGAAACGCTGGCTCGCGAGTTTGCCGGCCAGGCCCGCGTGCTGGTCCGGCACCGCACGCTGGCCGGTTGATGCACTGGCTGGCACTGTTCCGTCCGGGCGACTGGCTGACCGTCATCGCCGGCGCCGCGCTGGTCGGCTTGACGATCCCGCTGTTCTGGCAGGGCGGTCTGGCCGACCGGGCAATCATCCGCCAGGAAGGCCAGGTTTTCGCCGACATCGACCTCAAGGCGAAAAAGCAGATTGAAGTCCCCGGACCGCTCGGCATCACGCTGATCGCCGTCGAACCCGGCCGCGCCCGCGTCGTCTCCGACCCCGGGCCACGCCAGTACTGCGTCAGGCAGGGCTGGCTGATGCGCCCGGGTGAAATCGCCATCTGCGCCCCCAATCGCGTCAGCCTGCAGATCACCGGCCGCACCAAGGTCTATGACTCGATCAGTTACTGAGCTGACGGTTACCCCGGAAGACCGGCGCGTTGCCTGGCTGGCGACGGCGGCGGTCGGCCTGTCGCTGGTCGATGCGGCGATTCCGTCGCCGCTGCCCGGCGTCAAGCCGGGGCTGGCCAACATCATCACGCTGGTCGTGCTGTTGCGCTACGGCTGGGGCACGGCGGTCTGGGTCAGCGTCCTGCGTGTACTGGCCGGCAGCCTGCTGCTCGGCTATTTCCTCGCCCCCGGTTTTTTCCTGTCGCTGAGCGGTACCACGCTCAGCCTGCTCACCCTCGGTGCCGCCCGCCATCTGCCAGCGCGCTGGTTCGGCCCGGTCAGCCTGTCGATCCTTGCGGCCTTCGCGCATATCGGCGGCCAACTGTTGCTCGCCCGGTTCTGGCTGATTCCGCACGACGGGGTCTTCCTGCTGACGCCGGTGTTTGCCGGGGCGGCACTGGTGTTCGGCACCATCAACGGTCTGATCGCAGCTAAACTGCTGGCTGATACGCCCGCTACGGATTCCCCACGATGAGCAAAACCGTCTGCCTCGCCCTGACCGGTGCTTCCGGCATGCCCTACGGCCTGCGCCTGCTGGAAAGCCTGCTGGCGGCTGGCTGTCGCGTGCAACTGCTGTATTCGCAGGCAGCACAGATCGTCGCCCGCCAGGAAATGGATTTCGAACTGCCGTCACGGCCGGCCGACGCCCGGGCAGCGCTGATTTCGCGTTTTCCTGCGGTCGACCGCGAAAATCTGCAGGTTTTCGGCCGCGAGGAATGGTTCGCACCGGTCGCCTCGGGCTCCAATCCGCCCGACGCGATGATCGTCTGCCCCTGTTCGATGGGCACGCTGGCGTCGATCGCCCAGGGCTTGTCCGACAATCTGATCGAACGTGCTGCCGACGTCGTCCTCAAGGAAGGTCGCAAGCTGGTGCTGGTTCCACGTGAAACGCCGTTTTCGGCCATCCACCTGGAAAACATGTTGCGCCTGGTGCGTGCCGGTGCGGTCATCCTCCCGCCCAGCCCGGGTTTCTATCATCACCCGCAAAGTGTTCAGGACATCGTCGACTTCGTCGTCGCCCGGGTCCTCGATCAGGTCGGCGTCAGCCACACGCTGATGCAGCGCTGGGGCGAGGAGCGCTGACATGGGCTGGTTCGACTTCGTCCGCTCGCCCGATGGCGGCAGTGTCGAAACCCTGCATATCCCGCTGTTTCCGCTCAATACCGTGCTCTTCCCCGGCGGCATCCTGCCGTTGAAGATCTTCGAGCAACGCTATCTGGACATGGCTGCCGCCTGCCTCAAAGCAAACTCGCCGTTCGGCATCTGCCTGATCGAAGCCGGCGGCGAAGTCGGTGAAGCGGCTGTGCCGCATCCGGTCGGTACGCTGGCCAGCATTGCCAACTGGGAGATGGAACAACTCGGCATCCTGCAGATCAATGCCATCGGTGGCCGGCGCTTCCGCATCATCGACCACGAAGTCGGTGCCAGCAAACTGCTGGAAGCGACTGTCGAACTCCTTGTCGACAAGGAGGCGCCGCTGCCGCAGAACCGCGAACGCCTGCTGCCACTGCTCCAGCGCGTGGTCAGCGACCTCGGCCCGGAACGCATGCCGCCACCGCACCGTTACGACGATGCCGGATGGGTCGGCTATCGCATCACCGAAGTGCTGCCGGTACAGAACCTGGCCAAACAGAAGCTGCTGGAACTGGATGACCCGCTCGCCCGCCTGGAAATCCTGGAAAAATTCCTCGACCAGCGCAAACTGCTGGGCTAGAACTTCTCCGCCCGCAGCACCTGCACGTCCGACAGAAAAACAACCAGCTGGTAGCTGGTGAAGTACTTCGTCTCCAGGTGGCGAACCACTGCTTCGGCAACCGCCTCATCGCACAAGACCTCGACCCGGATGTTGGCGCTCGCCGGCCAGGCCGCATCGCGCCGGCCGTGGGCGCCGCTGCCACGGGCGTCGGAAATGGTGTAACCGTGTGCGCCGAATTGCGGCAACTCCTTTTCCAGGCGCTTTTCCAGGGCCGCTTCGCAGACGATGGTCAGCAACTTGCGGGTTTGCAGCGGGCGGTTCATGCGAAGACTCCATGCAGGGTGGTGGCCAACCAATGATAGGCCGGAATGCCGACCAGCAGGTTGAACGGGAAGGTAATGCCGAGCGCGGCGCCGATCGACAGGCCCGGATTGGCTTCCGGCACGGCGATACGCATCGCCGCCGGCGCCGCGATGTAGGAAGCGCTGGCGTAAAGCGTTGCCAGCAGCGTCGTGCCGCCGACCGACAAGCCGAGCAATAGGCCGGTAGTGATGCCCAGCGCCGCTGACACCAGCGGCATGACGATGGCGAAACCGGCAAGGAACCAGCCGGCCCGGCGCAGATCGCCGATGCGGCTGGCGGCGACCAGACCCATTTCGAGCAGGAAGATCGCCAGCATGCCCTTGAACAGGTCGAAGAACAGCTTGTCCAGCGGCTTCAGCCCCTCACTGCCGGCCACCCAGCCAATCGCCAGGCCACCGAGCAGGAGGACGATGCTCTTGCCGGCAAACACCTCGTGCAGCACCTTGCCCCAGCCTCTGCCATTTTCGCCACCGCCTTCACCGCGACGGGCCAGCCAGATGCCGATCATCAGCGCGGGAAACTCAAGCAGCACGAGGAACACCGTCAGATAACCCTCGGCCACCTCGCCTTGGCCGATCAGGTAGGTGCTGCCAACGGCAAAGGTAACAACGCTGACCGAACCATAGTGCGCGGCAATCGACGCCGCATCGGCACGCGGCAGCTTGCCCAGATAGGCCAGCACCGGGTAGGCAATCAACGGGATCAGCGCGCCGGCAAGCACGACACAGGCAGCAGCGAATACCAGTTCGCTGACCGGATAGCGCGCCAGCTCGACACCGCCCTTCAGGCCAATTGCCAGCAGCAGGAAGATGCTCAGCGACTCGTAGAGGACAGCGGGGATGCGCAGGTCGGAACGGATCAACCCGGCCAGCGCGCCGAGCAGGAAGAAGAGAATGACGGGTTCGAAGGGCATGAAGACAATCCGGCAGGCGGCAAAAAGCCGCGACGGCGTGACTATCCCTTTTGCCATCGATTAAATCCAATTAAACTTTAGCCAACTTCCATTTGCTTTGACTTATATGAACCGTCGCCAGATCACCCAGCGCCAGCTCGAAACCTTCGCCACGGTCGCCCGCCTCGGCAGCTTCTCGCGCGCCGCCGAAACGCTGCACCTGACGCAGCCGGCAGTCTCGATCCAGGTCAAGCAACTGAGCGAAACGATCGGCTTGCCACTGTTCGAGCAGATTGGCCGCGAAATCCGGCTGACTGCCGCTGGCGAGGAGTTGCAGGCCACCGTGCGCGCGCTCGACGACGAATGGGCGCGCTTCGACTCGGCCATCGGCGCGCTCTGGGGCATGCACAGCGGCCGCCTGCGGGTGGCGCTGGTGACCACCGCCAAATACTTCCTGCCGCGCATGCTCGGCGCTTTCTGCCGCCGCTATCCGCACATCGACGTCCAACTGGAGATCACCAACCGCGCCGGCGTCGTCGCCCGCATGCGCGGCAACGAGGACGACCTCTACATCATGTCGCTGCCGCCGACCGACATGGACATCATCGTCCGCCCCTTCCTCGACAACCCGCTGGTCGTCATCGCCCCGCTCGGCCACCCTGCCGCAAACCGGCGGTGCACGCTCGACGAACTGGCCGGCGAATCCTTCCTGCTGCGCGAACCGGGCTCCGGCTCGCGCGCCGCCATCGACCGTCACCTGCAGAAACTGGAAAAAACGCTGCAGGTGCGCCTGACCGTCGCCAGCAACGAAGCCATCCGCGACCTGGTCGCCAGCGGCCTCGGCCTGTCCATCCTGTCCCGCCACTCCCTCGCTGCAAACCCCGCCGACGACGGCATCTGCATCCTCGACGTCGAACATTTCCCGATCCAGCAACCGTGGTCGATCGTGCATCTGAAAGGCAAGGTGCTGTCGCTGCCGGCGCAGGCTTTCATGAGCGAACTTGTGCAGGCAGCCGGGATCAATTGACAACAAAAAAGCCAACCGGTCTCGGTTGGCTTTTTCTTTTGCAGATCAACGACCTGCCTGAATTCGATGTGGAGCGGGCGATGGGAATCGAACCTTTTTCGATATACCCCGCAAACCCGCTAGAAATCGAGGAAAATTAGATCAATTGACAAAAAATCAGTCACTTGGGACTATTACGCCCTAGCCCGCCGTCGATTAGAAAAACCACTTTTGCCCCCGTTTTTGCCCCCGGTTAATGCCAAGTTCATGCTTTTTTGTCAAGCTAGGGGGTCTGGTTTTAGTGGTTGCCGCAACCCGCCAGTTGCAGCCAGTGGGGGCGAGTAGCCCCCCTTCCGCTCCAACCCTTCAAGTGTTTGCTGTACGGGTTGCTGTGTCCGAGCGTGGAAAGTGAGCACTGCGCCCGACCGTATTACTGACCCTGCAAAAATTTGCAGGGTTGTGCGCTGAGTCGGGCCAGCGCGGAGCGCCAGACAAGCACATGAGCGCAGCGCAGCGCAGGCGATGTGCGCAGGCGCACGCAAGACCACCAGAAAGCGTAACAGCGCCCTTTTAATCGCTCTACATGCGATTTTTCGTGGTCAAGTGGCACTGACCCCTTACCCGCCACAAAAAATCGAAATTTGTGCCGTTTTTATTGCTTATTCTATTTTGCTATCTTTTTACGTTGTTTGATAGCTTTTTGGTATCTCATGGCCGTATCCATTAAACTGTATATACGGTTTCGAAGGGGAAGCATGACCGTGCGCCGGGAAACCGTATATACCGTTTATATGGTTTCCGGTTCCTTCCGCATTGCCGTGGTATTGGTCTTGGTCTTGTCCAAAAGCATGGACGACCAGGACGACCGGCCAAATTCCCTATATTTTCGTTTTAATCGTTTTTTGGTATCGGTTGGGGTATTGACTCGTTTTTTGGGTTTGGTCTGGGATTTGAGGGGTTTATTTGAGATTTTAGGGGTATTGGTTAGGATAGTTGGGGTATGGTTTTTTTGGGATTTGATTTAGAGAGTTTGTATTTAAATCAAAACAAAGAAAAAGCAAAAACCGGGCGCATACGCGCACGCGTGGATAATGCATATACTACGTATATGCATTATCCAAAAAGGCACAAAAAAAGTTCGGATAAAACGAACCCGAGTTGGGATAAAGCGAACTTTTGTTGATGCTTCGAAAAATCCAAAGGTATTACCAAAACCGATAAACAGGAGCAGCGCTTATTCAAAAATATAATAAGGCACGGCTGTCAACGTCACCAAAAAAATGGTAAAAAGAAAAAGCCCAGACATTTTCGAGATGTCCGGGCCGTGGAGAGTGCAACGATTGGTGAAGACATAATAATCGCTCTCCAAAAAAAATCAACCATTTTTTTAGGAGTGCTATTTATGTCTAAAAGTAAAAGACCGCGCAAACTCGGAACAGCGAAAATGCGCGATGATGGTAAGGCATTCGACCTATTTGACGACACCCAAAAACCGCACAAAGTCGATTTTGAGAAATACCACGTCATGGGACACGACAGCATGATTTTTGCTGAAAGAATTACACGTTCAAAGCGCTATTCTGATGCCTTTATTTTCCAAGTTTTGTGCATGCATTTGGACAACGCATCGGGACTTTGCATGCTCAAGCAAGCGGATATTGTTAAAAAAATCGGGATCAGAAAAAGCGAAGTGTCAGAAGCGATAGCGCGACTGTCAAAACCGCTTTTGCCAAGCGTTGAAGGAAAAAATGCTGATGGTTCATGGCAAACGATACTTCCCGAGCTTATACGCAAATACGACGACGAAAAAACCGGATTGCGTGGATTTGCAATCAATCCAAAGGTTGCAATCATCGGAAGCCATGACCGAGCAAATGCGCGATGGCTGGAAGCAGAGCAGCAAGCGATTGCGAAAGCGGACAAAGCAGCACAAGCCGCAATCAATGCCGCAGCATCATCATCTCTTGCAGAACAAGACATCGATTTTCTTTGAGTCGACACCCCCCCCGGCAATACCCAAAAAGCCCCAATTCGGGGCTTTTTGCATTATGGAAGGAACCGGAAACCCGGAACCACAAAAGAAAAGATATGTTCTTCAGGAACTATCTTTTCTTAAAGTCAAAGTCAAAACAATGGGAAAAGCAGGGGCCTCTACCTACCCCCCTTCCTTTCAGGAGGGGGGCACTACCTAGAAGCTTTTCTCATACACCCCCACTTCCCCCCGCCCGCCGCCTTTGGCGGCCCTTCGCCCACTTTTTAGTGGGCGAAGGGAGGTATTAAAATTTTGCTTAAAAGCCATTTCGAGAGCCCGCACAGGTAACAGAAAAATTACCTTATTGATGGCGATTGGCTTGCTAGTTAGTTGTACATCTCGTCCAACCATACGTGGTCATGCAATTTGTGGTTTTAGGCGGCGTATAAGTGTAGCCACTTGATTGTGATTGCTGGGAATTGGCACCCGGGCGAACGCGTGCGGCTACAGTTGCTATCTGAGCACAATGCAAACGTATTTCTTCGCGATCTTTTAGGGTGGTAGGCTTCCAGTTCGCACTGCGTTCAACTTCCTCGAAGTACATCGACCTTAGTTTCTGCTCATCGACAATGTACTGGCGAGCATATTCACCGAATTGAAAAGAGGCGTAATGAGAAAAAGCTTCTTTGGAAATTAATCCCTCTCGTTCACAGACATTGGCTAAGGCAACTCTCTTCGAAGTTCCTTCGTAGTCTTTGAATTGAGTTGCACATGCCGATAATAGGGAGGCCGTTAAAATTAAGCCAAGTAGTTTGAGATTAGTCATAATTAGCTCTTTGGGTTATTATTATTTATAGCTGCTTTTTAATAAATTTCGATTACTAGGTGTTGGTTTTCTTAAAATAACTAATTGGCCGTTTCCTCTTGGACCAACTGCCAATACATTTCGAACTGCTCTTGCGTAATGCGAAAACTGCTCTCCGAGGTGTGATCGATGCCTTGAAATCCAAGCAGCCTTACCTGGCCAAACGCTTGCTGGAATGCAGGGTGCAAATCCCTAAAGCAGACGTATCGCGGCTCCGGTAGGTTAAGTGCATCTGTATCGCGTACTACACGATACAGAGTTCCCGATATGCCTTCTTTCCAGTCCAGCATGTACATGACAGATCGAAGCAAAAATGACCGGCACATCTTAACATGGTTTTTGACAGACCACTCAAAAGCTAGCTCATGTGGAATACAGCTTCGTCTGTAGCACTCGGAGAACTGGTGTATGTCGCTCGAAAAACCGATTTCCGGGCGCTCGCCGTTGGGCAGCCAGCTCCCCCGTTCCTCTGGCAAACACAGCGCTTGCCGCTTTCTTTGAACTCTTGACAGACTATCCGCCCGAAATTTTCTCTCCGCCAAATTGGGCGGCTACTGATTACATTTTTTGCAAATAATTCTAAAGACAAAACCCTAGAATTTTGAAACATTTAAACCTGCATTGAACATAAAAACTCGGCATTTCGAATTTTAATAAAAATCAGAATATTGATTATGCCGTTAAATTTTTTCAGTAATTAGCTTTTCTAGAAGCAGTTTTTGTGTATTCTGAATATGTCGGTTCTGGCAAAACAAGGAGATACACAAAATGCTCAGCTTCGAAAAGAATTTGAAAATACAGAAAGCAACAAAGCAAGCAAGCGCATTGCTTCAAAAATTCTCGAATGATGAAAGCGCTGTAGAAATTATGGAAGAACTGCAACAGCGCATTGCAGCACAAAACAAATCAGTAAGTTTTGAACATATTTCAAAACGATTCGCCGATTTCAACAGACACGAGCTTGTGTTTTGCGTGCTCGAAATAACGAAATCGCGTCGGTTTTTCTTTTTCCTCGATAAATTTTCTGGAAAAGAAATCGTCATTTACTTTGCGGAAGCCAATAAATTCAAATCAATTTGTAACTTTGCTGATGTGCGACCGGGTTTTCGTGTCCGAATTTTTCGAAAAATTGAAGCATATCTTATTCATTACGATTTCGAGAATGATGAAGAATGGTTGCTGTATAACTGTGAAATATCAAAAGAAATTGCAGAATTTGCAAATCGTTTTCCAGAAGTTCAAAAGAAAAAGTCAATAAAGAAAGACGATGATGAACGTTCGCACGATCAAAAATACCCGACATTAACCCCAAATCATAAGTGAATGGAGAAACAATATGTCTAATTTCGAGCTAAAGCTTGCAGAAGAATATCTGCTTATCAAAAAAATTCGCGGGCAAATTGCTGACGTTAACGTCAAAGTTTCGGAAAAAACGGCGCAAGAATACCGCCAGCTCTTCGTAAAACTGAATGAAAAAGGCGATCATTTTTCGCAAGCGACCAGTAAAAACAGTTTCTACAAAGCCCGCGCCGCTACGCTTTTTTCACTTGCGGAAGGAGCAAAAACTTTAATGAATCAGCGCGACAAATGCGAAAAAGGGACACCGGAACACGCCGAAATTCTCCAAAAACTCTCTGAAATCTCAGCATTTTTTGATGATTTTCCGGCAAATTCCGACCCAGAAAATAATGAATCCACTTCAAAAATCACATGGAAAGACGTGAAAACAGGCGAAAAAATGGAATCACATTCCAAAAAAACTGGACTCGGAAAATTGGTCAAAATTGAGCAATTGCAAGAAAAACTCTTTGAAAAATGCTCCACGAAACACCAAAATGCTCTTGCGGTTTCCCTTCTTTCTGGATGCCGTCCCGCTGAAATCGAAGCGGGTGTCGTGGTCAAAAAAGATGAAAACGGCAACCTTGTTTTGACCATTCGCGGGGCGAAGCTGAGCGAAATTCGCGGCCAAGAAACCCGAAATTTGGTCATTTCCCCTGACCATTTCGCCGCCCGCCATTTGCTTGCACAGATCAACGACAGCGCCCCAGAAATCACGGTTTCGAGCAATGCCAAGGCGTTCTCTGACGCGACGCGGCAGGCGGGGAAACGTGCTTTCCCGCGCCTGCGCGTTGGCGTCTCGCCGTACTCAATTCGGCACGCTGTAGCAAGTCAGCTCAAAGCCTCCGGCATTGATGCTGATGCTGTTGCGATGACCCTTGGTCATGCTGCAACAGCTAGCCAATCGGCATACGGACGCGCCCACCACGGGAACCGTGGGGGGGCTGCGCTGGCGATTCTCGGTGTGTCTGCATC
>Ga0209066_10002185_pt1 | contig 24373 bp, 18 predicted proteins | sample All_14_2_FD_187198 | JGI IMG/M metagenome (GOLD analysis project Ga0209066, IMG submission 187198) | Freshwater microbial communities in response to fracking from Pennsylvania, USA - Allegheny Zone_MetaG_DW_15 (SPAdes) (version 2) ... | reverse complement strand
GTGGGTTGAGTAAGCGGTCAGGCGTCGGCGGTCGCCCTTTTGCCGTCGCCTTCCTTGGTGCGCGAGACGGCTTGGCCTTCAGGGCCGAGTGCCGCGCGAGAGGAGCCGCAGGCCGCGAGCACTTGGTCTGCGGTGCGGAAATGGCACTTGCAGGTCTTGAGAAGAATCTCGGGACCTGCTTTTTTCACCAGCTCGACGGCCGATGCGCGGACCTGTTCGGACGCGCCTTTGTGGGCCTGAATGCCGTAGGTCTCGCCCAGACGGCCGAGCCCGCGCAAGAAAGCTTCGCGGGCCAGCACCGACGCGGCTGCGACCGCGATGTCTGATTCCGCCTTATGCCGCTGCTCAAGCTTGATCGAACGGCCTTTCTTCATGAGCGCACGCTCGATCACCTGCTTGGCGCCGAACTGGTCAGCCACCGCACGCGGGCAGTCGGGTACGGTCTCGAGAAGGTTCTCGATGCAGCGCGCGTGCGCCCAGGCGAGCAGGGTGTTCACGTTGCGCATTTTTGCGTAAAGGCGGTTGTAGGCCTCGGGCCCGATGGCGACGAGCGCGAAACGCTTGGGACCGAGGAGCTGACGCGTCTTGCTGCCGATGAAAAAGACGGCCTTGTCCGTGAGCTGCTTGCAGTCCTTGACGCCGAGTTCCTGCATCGCGTGGGCGATGTCGGGATCCACGTAGACCGCGCTGGCCACGAGCGAGCCGAAGAAGTCGCCCTTGCCGCTTTCATCAATGCCCATATGCGGAGCGACCAGATCCGGATTCAGCACCTCCTCGTAACCCACGGTGGCAGACTGGAGCACGTTGGGCTCAAGAAAGAAGAGCACAAAATCTTCGGCCCCCTTGCCCTGAACGAGGCATTTTCCGCTCTTGTAGAGATTGACGACGCAGTCCTGAGCTTCGACCGCAATAAGGGTGTGCGGCACGTCTTTCGGCTTGTAATTGCCCATTTTCAGCAGGATTTTCAGCGCCTCCTGCTGCTCTTTGTTCAGGACAAAGGTGAACGAGTTCTTTTTGATTTCCATCGCACACAGATTACACCATAAGCGGACAGGGGTGACAAGCGGGAAGAAAGTCCCCTGCTTGCCGTTCCCAGTGATTTTTGGTTTACTTCTGTCGGCTGAGGGACGATTTAACAGGGGAGCGAGAGTATGTTTAAGAAATGGGTTGCCGTCGGACTGGCGGCGGGGCTTGCCGGGTGTACCTTTATCAAGCGGGAGAAGGCTCCGGCTATTGCGGTCAAAGAGGACCCTGACCGTTTCGCACAGGCGGCCTTCCGCACGCCCGCCATCGCCTACCGCTCGGTGCCTTTCTATTCGCTGAACGACGAGCTCGACCCGGTCGAATTGGACCGGCAACTCCGCACCTTCAAAGAAGGCGGGTTCGGCGGCACTTTTCTCCACAGCCGCATCGGTTTGCTCACCGAGTACTTGAGTGACCGGTGGTTTGAGGTCATGGCGGCTGGGGTCAAGAGCTCGCAGGAGCTCGGCATCGACGCTTGGTTCTACGATGAGGACAAGTGGCCGAGCGGTTTTGCCGGCGGCATTGTGCCTCTCAAAGACCCTGCTTTCCAGGCCCGCTCGCTCGTGCGCGTGAGCAAGGAGCAGCCGGTCAATGCCCCGGACACCGTGCTCTTCGAGGATGCCACGTACAAGTACGTGTGCCGCGTGAGCCCGTTAGGCGACCCTTGGTTCAACGGGACCTCGTGGGTCGACCTCATGAACCCCGACATGGTGAGGGCGTTCATCGACTGCAGTTACGTGCCCTATGTGCAGAAGTTCGGCGGTAAGCCGCACGTGCTCGGCACCTTCACCGACGAGCCCCAGATCAGTCCGAACCCGAAGATGGCGCATCAGGGCGTGGCCAGCTTCTCGCCGGTCATCCCTGTGGCCTTCAAGGCGCGGACCGGCTATGACTTGATTCCGAACCTGCCGTCACTCTTCGCCGAGGTCGGCGAGTGGCGCAAGGTCCGGCTCGACTATTATCGCACGATCGCGGCCTGCCTTGAGAAGGCCTTCTCCAAGCAGATCGGCGACTACTGCGCAACCAACGCCTTCATCTGGACCGGACACTTCAACAGCGAGGATTCGCCCGTCGGCAACATGCTCAACGAAGGCAACCTGATGCAGCAGTTGCGCCACATGCAGATGCCCGGGATCGACGCGCTCGGCCTGCATTACAACACGCTGCACTGCGGCAAGGTCATGACCTCCGTCGCCAACCAGTACGGCCGCCGCCGCCGGCTGAGCGAGCTTTTCGGCATCAGCGGCCACAACATGACGTTCGAGGACCGCATGTGGCTCACGAGTTGGCACACGCTTATGGGCGTGAACTTCATGTGCCCGCACCTCTCGCTCTACAGCATGAAGGGGGAGCGCAAGCGCGACTACCCGCCCACCATCAGCCCGCACCAGCCCTACTGGCGGTACAACCGGCTTTTCGAGGACTATTCCGCGCGGTTGGCCTACTTCGCGACGGTCGGGCAGACCGAACCGGAGATCTGCGTGCTGAGCCCGATCGAGTCGGACTACATCGAGTATGCGTCGAAACGCTCGGGCCCGCGGGACGCCGCTTATGACCGCTTGCTCAACGCGCTCATGCGCACGCACCGCAATTTCGATATCGGCGATGAGCAGATCATCTCCGAGGTCGGCACCGTGGCGAACGGGCGGTTTGTGATTGGCAAGATGGCCTATCGCGTGGTCGTCGTCCCGCAGATGTTGACGATCCGCGCCTCCACGCTCGCGCTGCTCAAGCGGTTCGCGGATCAGGGCGGCGTGGTGCTGGTGGCCGAGGAGTATCCTGCCTTGGTCGACGGCACGGAGAATTCCGCCGACCTGCCTGCCCTGAAGGCCATCGCTCCGCTGGTCAAGGCCGACGACTGGCTCGCCGCGCTGAACGCGAAGGCCAGTCCGGCCTTCACGCTCAACGGCGAGAAACACGAGCAGGTGTGGACGCATTTGCGCGCCGTCGCCGGCGGCCACACGCTTCAGTTGTCGAACACCTCGCGGCTCGAGGGCCGCACGCTCGCTTTGCGCCTCGATGACCGGGATGTGCCGGTCGCGCTCTGGAATCCGGTCGATGGCCAATGCCTTAGCTTGAAGCCCGAGGCCGACGGCGCTTACGCCCTCGCTTTCGCGCCCGCGCAGACATGGGTGCTCAGCATCGGGGACGTGGCCAAGGGTGTCGCGTTTGACGGCGCTTACAGGCTGCCCGGTGACCGCAGGGAGCTGGCTAAGCTGGAAGGCGAGTGGCAAGGCCGCCGCGTAGACCCCAACGCGCTCACGCTCGACTATGCCCGTTTCTCGAAGGACGGCGGCGCGACGTGGAGCGACCCCGAACCCGTGCTCGCGTTTTATGACCGCTGCGCGCAGAGCAAAGCCTTCAATGGGGAGCTGAAGCTCAAGTTCGAGCCGGAAGTCGCCGAGGTCCCGGCCGCTTGCAAGCTGGTGGTCGAGCAGCCCGAAATCTACACGGCCATTACGGTCAACGGCAAGCAGATGGATTTCGCGGACAGCGGCTTCTACAGGGATGTCGTTTTCCGCGCCAAGGACGTCAACGGGCTGCTCAAGCCGGGGCGCAACGAAATCATCCTCACGCTCAACTTTGTCTCGGGTGTTCCCGCCAGTCTCAACGCCCGCACGCGTTACGGCACGGAGATCGAGAGCATCTACCTGATCGGCGACTTTGCCGTCAAGGCTGAGCAAGCGGACAAGCCGCTCACCGACACGTACCGGAATCAAGGGGGGCAGTTGCAGAAGAAGCCGGTCCACAGCTTCAAACGCTTTACGCTCACGAAAGAGAAGCCGCTCTTCGCCGGCGACCTTGTGCCGCAGGGATATCCCTTCTATGCGGGCGAGTTTCTTTTGGAAGGCACGTTCGAGTTGCCCGGCGCCATGCCCGGAAAGAAATCGTTGCTCACCTTCCCGTATTTCGAAGCGGTGATTCTCAACGTCACCGTGAACGGCATACCGTGCCCGCCGCTCTTCGCCAGCCCGTGGGAGGTCGACGTGACGGCCGCGCTCAAGCCCGGCAAGAATGCGGTGCGCGTCTCGCTCACCAACAGCCTGCGCAACCTGATGGGGCCGCACCACCACAAGGGCGGTGAGCACACCGCCGTGGGGCCCGCCACCTTCCGCGCCAACAACGCGTGGCCCAACCGGGAGGCGGGCGAGAGCGACTGGTACGACGCGCGGCTGGGCGGCAAAGCCAAGGTCTGGCGCGACGACTATTACATGATCCCCTTCGGGCTTCTCCAAGCGCCGGTGCTCGTTCAGGAATGAGGGCCGGCCTCAGTTCGTGGCTGCGCGGCGGAACTCGACCTTGCGCAGGATGCGGATCTGGAGATAGGTGAAGCCGATGAGCGCGACTCCCAAGAACCACGCCATCGTGGTGGCCGTGCTGAAGCGCAGGTTGTTGTAGGCCTCTTTCCAGATGGTCAGGCTCAACACGTTCGTGGCGTCGCCCGGGCCGCCGAAGGTCAGCAGGAAGATGCTGCCCATGCCCTGGAACGCCGCGATGAAGGCGCCCACGAAGTTGATGACCATGAGCGGCAGGAGCTGCGGGAACGTGATGTGGCGGAAACGGCTCAGGATGCCTGCGCCGTCGATGGCCGCGGCCTCGTAATAGTCCGGCGGCAACGCTTGAAGCGCGGCCACATAGATAAGGCTGGACATGCCCGCGCCGGCCCAGACTCCCGGGAGGATGCAGCAGACCATCGCCAACGAAGGGTCTTGCAGCCAGGTCTGCCGGGATAGGCCGAAGAAGAGCAGCACCTGATTCAGCATCCCGTTCTCCGTGGGGTCGTACATCAGTTTCCACAGGAGCGCGATCACCAGCGCGCTCGTCAAGTGCGGCAGAAAATAGAGCGTGCGGAAAAACACCTTGCCGCGCGGGATTTCGGAGAGCATGAGCGCCAGCAGAACCGGTGACAAAAAGCCGAGCAACAGAGTCAGCCCCACATATTCCAGCGTGCGGACCCATGCCGCCCAGAAGCCCGCGTCAGTGGCCACGAGGATGAAGTTGTCGAGACCCGCCCACCGCGTCTCGCCCACGATCTTGTACTCCTGAAACGCCATCACCGCGCCGCGGATCAGCGGGTAGTAACTCCAGAGCGCGATCGACAGCAGGGCCGGCGCCAGCATCAGCCAGGCGGCCGCGTTCGGCGGGCGCCTGGCCGCCGACGCGTGCGGCGCTGGGCGCGCGGCGCGGGACAGGGCGGGGCGCCAGACAAGCCACGCGCAGACCAGAACAACCATCACTGCCACACCGAAGAGCACGCGCGCGGTCGGGCGCTGCCGGTCCAGCAACGCCTCCGAGGCCCTGAACATGAGGCCGCGGTTGGCGTCCTCGTTGATGCTGCGCAAAGCCGCCGCGACGTCCAGGTGTTCGCCCGTGTCGGCCAGCAGCAGTCCCAGCAGGCGCCGGTCGATCAGGTCTGACACCGCCTGCCAGAAGCCCGCGTACGGCTCAGTGCGTGCGAGGATCTCGCCGCGCGCGAGCCGCTCATAATTTTTCCGGATGCCCGCAGGCACCTCGTCGAGGTACTCGGTGAAGCCCAGGCGCGTGAGATCCGAGGGCGTGCACCAGCGGGCGTGGCCCTCCAGCACTTTCTGTTTGACCGTCTCGTCGTTCACCGCCTCGCTGGCGAGCTGTTCGACGCACCCCCACACGAGGTCGCGCTCCGCTTTGGGCCGGCGCGCGACGCCTTCCGTCATGCTGTAGAAATGTTTGTGTGCCTGGAACACAGGCTTCATGCCCGGCTTGGCTCCGGGGAAGGGCATGATGCCGACCATGTCCGGGGGCAGGTTGAGGTCGCGCGTCAGTTGCTCCACCAGTTCGGCGCCGGAGAAGAGAGCGACGATCTCGCCTTGCGCGAAGAGCTGCGGCAGGTCTTGTGTCAGGCGCGGCAACGCGCGCGCGACGCCTTTGATCACATCGCCCTCGCTGAATGCGAGCTCGCGGCCGCCGGGCAGGGTCACGCGGCCTGCGGCGAGGTCGGCGGGCGTCAGGTCGACCGGCTCGCCGGTCTGGGGGTCGCGGAGCCAAGGCGCCCAGGCGAGACGATGGAAAAACGTGGCGGCCTCTACCGCCTCGGGCGAATCGAAGTCGGCTTGCCAGGTGCCTTCGACGTGCGAGAGATCCTCGCCGGTGTCCGGCGCGAGGAAGCGGGTCTCCTCCATCGGGAAACGATAGGCCTTGCCGGTGGCGGGTGAGACGCGCACGTTGACGATGGGCGAGCCGCCGGCGGCCTGCACCCACGGCAGCCAGCCCCAGGGCCGGTTCTCCGCGCCGAACGCGCGCTGGCCGCGCTGAACCTTTGCGCCCGCGATCCGCTTGCCCGGGAAGGTGAGCCGCTGGCACCAGCGGTAAAACTCGTCCCAGGTGGCGGGCACGAGCTCCGGGTCCACGCCCGCCTGTCGCACCAAGTCTTTGCGGTAGACGATGCCGTAGTACCAGATGCCGGCCATCGGCACGCCATACACTTTGCCCTTGTGCGTCGCAGCCTGCCGCCAGAGCGGCGGCACGTTCTTCCAGCCGGGCCAGCGAGCCTCGGCGTCGCTGAGCTGGCCGTCACCGTCGGTGTCTTCGCCGAGCCACTCGTTCAACGGATAGACGAACCCCTGCTCGATGTCGTGCCGGATGATATGGAACCAGCAGAAGTAGATGTCCGGCGCGGTCCCGCCCGCCAGCGAGAGCATGAAGGGCGCGCGGCCGCCCGCGCCGGGCAGCTCGAGGCCGCCCCATTTCTGCGGGTTGAGCTGCGGTTGCTGTTGCGCGTACTTCAGGATCTGCTGGGTGACGGGGTTCTCCGGACGGTCGGGATCGAAACCTTGGAGAAAGGTCACCGTGACCGGCTCTTCGACGGATGCCATGCAGACCGTGCAGGCAAACAGCAGAAAAGGCCATGAAAGTCGAACCATGACGCGAAACATACCGCACCCTTGCTCCAAAAGCAAGGCGGGGAATGCGGGATGGCGGTTTTCAGATATCAATAGCGCTCAATCCTTACCCGCGTCACCGGGAAGGGTTCGATGCGCACCGTATTGCGGCCGGGCTTCAGGAGACGGGAAATTTCCACACGGTGAGGCTTGCCGACAAAGCCGCCCGCGTATGAGCCGTTCACGCGCACCGCCGCCGCGTCTTCCGTCGCGTGCTCCGCCATCTCGCACACCAGATAGGCCCGCTGGCCCGGCTTGACGTCACCCTCCGAAAGGGTGGCCGTGCCCTGGAAGGCGACGCCCGGGCACGGGCTCTTCTGCCCCTGCTTCGTCACCGGGTAAACGACCGGCGCGGCAGCCGGATCGGCCGGCACCGCGAACGTCGCGGCCGGTCGCGACGCTGCCGTGAGGCGCTCGGGCCGGCCGGCCGTGCCGCCAAAGCGCACGAGCACGCTCTCATAGGGCTCCAGTGTCAGCGTGAACGTCACGCCGTCCGCTTCTTGCCGCCACGGCACGGAGCAAATTTCATTGCGCATCGCGTCCCAGATCTCGGGAGCCCCCGTTGCGCCCGGAGCCGAAAGTGAGAACGTGCGCATCACGGCGTTCGTGTTTTGGTTCGCAATGAACACGGTCTTGCGGCCTTCGCGATCAATCCGGCCCAGCGTGTGCACCCAGCCGTCCGTCTCACCCGCAACGACTTTTATCGGCGCGGGAACGCCCGCATCGGCCAAGGCCGCAGCGAGTTCTTGCCGCGTTGGCTTCTCCGTGAGGAAGTAGCTGCGCCCGCCGCGTTTGTTTGTCCGGCATGCGGTCACCCCTTGCTTCGCATCCTCTCCCCATACCGCGTTGCGCAACACGGCAATTTCCGCCCCGCCCATGCCGAGGGTTAATGAGTGCGCCGGCAGAGACCCGTAGCCGACCACCACTCCTCCGGCCTCGAAGAAAGCCTTCGCCTTTTCGAGCGTTGCGACGGTGATGCCTTGCGTGGGCGGCACGACCAGCACGCGGTAGCGTTCGCCGTGCAGCCGCAGTTCATTGCCCTTGATTTTTGCGGCGCGGTCTTCGAAGCGCTCGAACGGCAGCCAGTCGCAGTCGTAGAGGGCGTCCTGCAAGGCGGTGGTGAGCTCCTCGGGCGTCGTGTACGCGCCTGCCCGCCGCGCGTTGCCGCTGAAGAGCACGGCCACGGGACACACGTGGCGCCCGCCGGTGAGCATCAGCGAGAGACGGCTGGAGTAGTCCGCCCACACGCGGTAGAGCGCGAAGCGCGGCTCGAAGCCGCCGTTGTAGAAATAGGGTGGGCAGTCCTCGTCATTCGGGGCACGCGGGTTGAACGAGTGGGGGATCAGGAAGTTGATGCCCGAGACCTGCATATGGTCGGTCCACCATTTCATTTCCGGATAGCCGAGGTCTTGGCCGCGGGCGCCGAAAATCTCACACATGGCAAGGTCGTCCGTTTTGCCGTAGACGTGGGAGATGGAGCTGCCGAGCTTGGGCGTCTGCCAGCAGGGAGCGTCGCGCCTTGTGTCGCGCTGTCCCAGGACGAACTGGTCGAAGACCGCATCGATGCCGCCCATGTCGCTGTACTTCTGGAGCCGCATCATGTCGCCCGCGCAGTATGCGTTGTGCACATAGAGCAGGCCGTGCTCCATAAAATGACCGATAGAAAGCACGCCGCGCCGGCGGCACCACTCGGACAGCCCTCCGTACATGACGCGGCCCCAGGTTTCGGCGCGGCTCTCGGCATACTGGTAAACGGCGGCCGCCTGCGCCTCGCCCGCAAGTTTGAACAGCCACGCCACATAGGCGGGCATCCAGTCCACGCCGCGCGCTTTGAAGGTCGCATTCAGCTCCGTGCCCCAGTCGCCCGGCGTCTCCGGCTCGTCGTAGAAATAACCGGGTATGGTTTTGCCGAAATCTTTGCCGAACCTTATGTAATGGGGCTCATAGACGGTTTGGATATACCACTGCACGCAGTCAGGGCTCATGCCGTCGACCGCCAGCCGGTTGCCCTGCTTGAGCTTGGGCGCGCGCTCCCACGAGAAAGTCATCACCTGCCACACCTTGCCATCCGCAGGAGCCGTCCATTTCACTGGACCTTTACGCGCGAGCGGCGTGAGATCGCGCAGTGTGTCGGCCTCGACCGCGCCCGCCGCATCCAACCGGCCTGCCAACAGCGCGATGAAATTCGTTCCACGCGCGGGATCGCTTTCGTAGGCAGCGCCCGGCAACACCTGAACGGCCGTCGCGGTCAGTTTCTTTGCCGCATAGCGTTCGGGCACCTTGCCCGCCACGGTCTGGCTCGGCCACCAGTCCTCGTCGAAGAGCCACATCTGCATGTCGTGCCGCTTGGCCGCGTCGAGGCACACGCCGAGGTCGCGGTACCAGCCTTCGCCGAGCCACTCCCTGTGCGGACGCGACTCGGCGGTGAACGTGCCGTTGCCCGCCTCCGCCACTTTGTCCAAAACCGCGTTCAGGCGCTCCGGCGACTCGTCCCCGTGCAGCCAGAACAGCGGCCCCGTGTATCGCTTGGCGGACATCGGCAAGTCGCGAAACTGCTGCTCCAGCGGCTGAGCCGGCAGTGTTCCGGCAATCAGCATGGCGAGAACGAACACGCTTGAGTTCTTCATATTTCCACTTCCTTCGGTATTACAGGTCTAAACAACTTCACTTTTTCCGCCGGTGCTAGGAGGATGAGTGTTTTTGCGATCTGTTCACTGCTCAAGATGAACGGCGACAAAGTCGGCGGGCGAGAGAATCGTCACGGAACGCCATGCGCCGAGAGACAAGAGGTGGCTGTCGCCGCTGACAATCACACGTGCCCGCGCGGCGTGCGCCGCCTCCAGAACCCGGTCATCATCCGGATCGTCTGCGATGACGGAAACAACCTTTCCGGAATCCGCACAGGTGATGCTCTCCCTGACCAGCTCCATCACGGCATCGATCTGCTCTGGCTTGAGCCGGAACTTGCGCCGCTGCAGAACCTCTCGCAGCTCGAGCAACAGTGCTGGGCTCGTAAAGGCTTCGACGCGTCCCTGTGCCACAGCAGCAAGGATCGTGCGCGAGTGACCCCCGAACAACATGCCGGAAACAATCACGTTGGTATCGCAGACGATTCTCATCGGGGCGTCTTCTTGCCTTTGGCCTTACGAACGATTTGAATCTCATGCGCCACATCGGCTGGCGACAGCTTTGCCTCGCGCACAACCGAATCGCCGAGCGCGAACAGCGACTCCCATCGCTTCTGGCGCTGGATATAGAGTCGGGCTGCCTCGCGCAAAAGATCCGATCGCGACCGCGACTCGCGCCGCGCTAACGCGTCCACTTCGCCGATTAACGTGTCTTGAAAAGAAAGATTGAAAGTGACCGTACTCATGCCATTAACATACAAAGTTTGTATGATCCGTGTCAACGGGCAAAACCCGTCCCGAAAGGAGTGTTTAAGGAGCGCAAGATAAGGCCGCCGGTCAGGCTCGGCCACCAGTTCTCATCATCGGCTAGCACACCTTCAAGACATCAATTTTCAGCAGCGCGCAGAACTTCTCAAGCTTGTCCGCAATATGTCCGACGCCGATCGCGCAGTGATGCGCGGGCCCGGCCTTGCTCCAGGCGTTCATGAACGCTTTGGCGCCAAGGGAGAAACGGTAACGGCTGTTGGTGTTTCCGATCTGCAGCACCGGGCCGGGCACCGATTCGCCCTCGGCCACCAGCAGCATCAGTTTGCCGTCGCCGCGCTGCACCACCGAGAGCAATGTGACCGGCCCGTGTTTGACCGTCATCTGGATCGAGAGTCCCTTGCCCGGTTTGCCGTGGTAGACCGGCACGGGCACGAGCCCCACGCGGCCTTCGGCGATCGCGAAATGCGCTGGCCCGTCGTGGCCCAGATAGACCACGTCGTCCTTGAAGTCCGCCAGGTAAAATTCCGAGAACGACCCGCCCGCACCAAGGAGGTCCATGATCTTCATGGCCTGTGCGTTCTTGATCTCGCACTCGCCCGCCACCGGCACGTGCCGTCCGGTGAGCAGCGTGCTGCCCGCGATCACCGACGTCACGATATTCTCGTACGCGCTGCCAGGCTGGCCCTCGTAGTAATAGGCCATCGAGCCGAGACGGTGTTTCTTGACCAGCGCGTCCAGCGCCGCCGCCGTGCGCGCCGCACGCTCCAGCTCTGCAGGTTCACAGGCGGCTGACACGTCGAAACGCTGATCAAACTCCTCGATCTTTTTGACGACCTGCCGCTTGGTGACCGCTTCGCGGAGCGCGTGCAGCTCGCACATTTCCAGCAATTCGATGTGCGTGCCGAACACGGACGACTGCTGGCCAAGGTCGCTGTACACGTCCAGCATGCCGCAGTAATAATGACCGAGAACACCCAGCCGGTTTTCGCGCATACCCGCCCGTGCCCTGGCCGCATCCACCCAGTCGCGCACCTCGCCCCATACCTCGGTATCCTGCAAGTGTCCGGTGACCAGATGATAATCGATCCCGGCGCGGTTGAAGGCGGAAGCGATCTCGGGCGCGCTGCACGCTTGGCAGTGCTCCAGCCAAACGCCCGTCATGAGGCCCCGGTCGCCCAGCGCATTGAACTTCTCGTAATCCAGCTGCGCCACCGGCTGGATATTGAGCACGACCACGGGAAGCCCCGCCTCCTGCACGACAGGCAGGACGGTGGAGGAGAGCGCGTACGTCGAGATGAAGAGGAAGACGAGCTCCGCGCCCTCGGCGCGAAACAGCTTGCCCGCGATGCGCGCCTTCTCCGGCGTGTCCACCAGCCCGCCGTCGATGACTTTTGCGCCATAGCCCTTGAGCTCTTGCCGAATCTGCGCGTGGTAGCCCAGCAGATTATTTTTGAGCCCCTTGAACTGTCCCCAATAGGTGTCAAGACCGACGCTGAATAAGCCAACCCGGATTGTGTTCACAGATATACCTTTCTCAAAGGATGACCTGATTGTGTCACATGGCTTCGAGAGGTTCCATGCATTTCCTGATCAATAATTTACACTTTTTGACCAAATTTTTGTTGTCAGACGAGCTTGAATAATGAGATATTCTGCGCATCAACTATGGCTCTCCAACTCCATTTCCGTTACTTGCCGGTTTTGAAAGCCCAACGCGACTGGGGGCTCTTTCTGACCGATTGTGGCTACAGCGTGATCGAGCCCGGTTCGCCCTATCCGCTGCAGCAGCATCCGGATCCCTACAACTTCGACTGGAAGAAGGGGCGCACGCTTGCCGAATACCAGGTCGTCTACATCACGCGCGGGCGGGGGGTGTTCGAGACGAAGGGACTCCGGCGGCAGACGATTGAGGCAGGCGACGTGTTTGTGCTTTTCCCCGGGGTGTGGCACCGCTACACGCCCGATGCGAGAACCGGCTGGGACGAGCAATGGGTGGGCTTCAACGGTGTGATCGCCGAGCGTCTCTTGCGGGCGCCCTTTTTCCGGCCGAAGAAACCGGTTTTCCGGATCGGTGTGGACGAAGCGCTTCGCCAGCGTTTCGTCGCTCTGGTCAACGCCGTCGAGCGCGACCCCGCCGGCGGTCCTTTTCAAACGCCGGTCACGTTATCGGGCTTCTGGGACACATTCAGGAGCGGCTGCAAGGGGGCGGCGCGAAGGAACACATTTCGGGCATCATCCGCGAAGCGCAGAATCGCATCTTGCAACGGGTTGCGAACCCCATCGACTTCGCTTCGCTTGCGCGCGGGTTGGGCGTGAGCTACACCACTTTCCGGCGCAGTTTCAAGCAGCAGACGGGACTTGCGCCCTCCCAGTTTCAGAATACGATCCGCATCAACTGCGCCTGCGATCTTCTGGCGACCAGCGAGCTGTCGGTTTCCGAGATCGCCCAGCAGGCCGGCTTCGAGACCGTCTACTACTTCTCGCGCATGTTCAAGAAGAAGACGGGGCAGACGCCGACGCGGTACCGTTTGCGGATGACCGCACGATAAGCCTTCAACCGTGCGGCGCGTTATGTTTTAATGGGCGTCATGAGCGAGTCAGAGACAACGGCGAGATGCGGGGCGAAACCGCCGTGGATCCGCGTGAAGATCGGGCAGAACGACGCGTTCGTTGCGACGAAAGCGCGACTCCGGGCGCACGGGCTGCACACGGTCTGTGAAGAGGCGCTCTGCCCCAATCTGGGCCACTGCTGGGCGCACGGTCGCGCCACGATGCTCATTTTGGGCGACCGGTGCACGCGCGGCTGCCGCTTCTGCAACGTGGACAAGCGCGAAGTGTTGCCGCCGGATCCGGGCGAACCGCAGCGCGTGGCTGCCGCCGCCAAAGCCGCCGGACTGAAAGAGGTCGTCATCACCTCGGTCACGCGCGACGATCTGCCCGACGGCGGCGCTGCGCTGTGGGCAGAAACCGTCCGCGCGATCCATGCCGCGGTGCCGGGCATTCTCGTGGAGGTGCTGGTGCCCGACTTCGGCGGCGATGCCGCAGTGATCGACACCGTGGTCAGCGCGCGGCCCGAAGTTTTCGGACACAACCTCGAAACCGTGCCGCGCCTCTATCCGCAGGCGCGGCCGCAGGCGGATTACTCCCGTTCCCTCGCGGTGCTGCGCCAAGCCGCGGAAGCGGGGCTCATCACCAAGACCAGCCTGATGCTCGGCCTGGGCGAGACGCGGGAAGAGATCGAGCAGACCTTGCGCGACGCCCGTGCGGCTGGCTGCCGCATCTTCTACGCCGGCCAGTATCTGCAGCCGAGCCCGCGGCACCTTCCGGTCGCGCGCTACGTCGAACCCGCCGAATTCGACCGCATCCGCGAGGCCGCCTACGCCATCGGCTTCGACTTCGTCGCGAGCGCACCGCTCGTCCGCAGCTCGTATCACGAAGAGAAACAGAGCGAGTTTGTTCGCAACACGTTGAGTGTTAGATGAAGCGTTCGAGGCTCTTCCCCTTTTGCGGCAAAACCGCTCTGCAAGAGAAACGGTTCTGTCAAAAAGGCCATCGCAAACGGATGCGATCATATCGGATAACTTGACAGGACAATACATCTATCTGTTATATCAGGATTCTTTACATTACGATCCTTTACTATTGAATCGACCTTTCACGACGGCTACATTCTGAATCAAAGACGGCCTGTATTTCGCGGTCCGTTTACATACTGAAAGGTTTTACACGATGGGCACTCTCGGCGAGAAGCTTGGGCATATCGTCATACCGTTGGCGACACCCTTTACTGAAGACACGCAGGACGTCGACTACGGGTCGGCGGCAGCGTTGGTCGACCACGTCATAGCGAACGGACTTTGTGACTCCCTGATTGTAGGGGGTACTTCAGGCGAATTCAACGCGCTGAACTTTGATGAGCGTATACAGCTTTTCCATACGGTGAAAGAAGCGGCGGCGGGTCGTGTGCCGTTGGTTGGCGGAGCCTGCTCGGTCTCGACGCGCGAGGCCGTCGCACTGGCGCAGGAGGCGGAGCGGCTCGGTCTCGACGCCGTCATGGTCCTCGGACCCTGTTACTGCAAACCGACTCAAGAGGGCGTCTACCGTCATTTCAAAGCCGTCGCTCAGGCCACCACCCTGCCGGTGATGCTTTACAACATTCCGCTCTTCACGGGCTTGAACGTCGAAAAAGAGACCGTGGCCCGTCTTGCGGCAGACATTCCGAACATCCTCGGCATCAAAGACGAAGCAGGCATCAACCCCACGCAGATGACCGAGTTCTTGCGCGTCACGCCGCCCACGTTCACGGTCTACAACGGCGACGATATCATGGTGCTGTGCGGCCTTGCGCAAGGTGCGTCCGGTGTGGTCAGCGGCGCGTCGCACATCATCGGCAAACCGATGCGAGACATGATCAACCGCTTCTTGGCCGGCGATATCGTCGGTGCCCGGAAAATCCATGCGTCGTTGGACCCGCTCTTCAAAGATTTTTGCCAGAACGGGCGTACCAACGGCATCCCGATCTGGAAGGCGGCCATGAACCTCTGCGGCCTGAGAGTCGGTCCGCCGCGCCTGCCGCTCGCGCCAGCCACGGAGGCTGAAATCGACGTTATGCGAGGGCATCTCGTGCGGCTGAATATTTTGTAGTAATGTGCGCCCAGGGCGGGAGAATGACAGAGTCTTGAATATATGCTCTGGTCCTTTCATTCCGATGTCCCGGCGCTTCTCTTCCAATCGACATGACCAAGATTAAACAGGAGACAAATGATGAAAGAATTCGGCATGACAGTGCGGCCCGCGCTTGGCGCCCTCTGCTTGGGCATTGGTTCTCTTGGAACAGCGCAGGCAGAAACGGCTTTCTTCGGCGCATCGGACGACGACTACATCCTCGCCGATACGGTCGGCTGGTCGCGACACAACTGGGGTGTCTATCCCGAGCTTGCGATTGGCCTGAACGCGGCGAGTCAACCCTACCGAAGTCTGTTGCGTTTCGACCTGTCGAGCCTCGGCTCGGAAACCTCCATCACCTCGGCCACGTTCACGCTGACCGCAACGCGCGTCCATAAACTCATTCAGGCGAATGGCAGCTTCGACCTCAACCTCTTTCTGCTGAGCGACGCGAATCGGGACTGGAACGAAGGGGTGCAGTTGGAGTACCCTGCCGTCACCGGCGAGCCCTGCTGGCGCTACCGCCAGTTCGATAACGGTTATTGGGCCGGCGGTCCGGGCATCGGCAACAGCACGGCTTCGCCCGGCATTGCGGCGCTCCTCGGCACCGTTCAGATCGACGTCACCAACACGGTCGCAGGCACCACTTATCTATTCACTATCGACTCTGCGGAAGGCCTCGCCGCCCTTGCTAACTGGGCTGCGGGTGGCGACAACGCAGGCTTCTTCATGGCCACTGATGAAGGTTCGGTCACCAACGCCCAGAACGCCATCTACTTCGGTTCAAGCGAGAATACCACGCCCGCTTATCGGCCAAAACTCACGGTTCATACCACGACAGGCGATGTGGTCTTCGCGCCCTCCGATGACACGTTCATCTGGAACGGCACTTTCGTCGACTACAGCGATCTGAACCTGGGACAGAGCGCCCGTCTCCGCGCAGGACTTTATGCGGCCAATCAGCCCTACCGCAGTTTGTTGCGGTTCGATCTTTCCTCCCTTCGCGCACGCTACACCGCGCTGGATACCGCCACATTGACGTTCACGGTCACAGACACTAACCTGCTGTCCTCCGCGCGCGGTAATTTCGCCCTGCGACTCTTTCTAATGGACAACGCCAACGCCGACTGGACCGAGGGAACAAAAAATATGGCATCCGAGACGGGTTCCGCGTGCTGGGAATTCAGGAAATATGACACGGCCTCGTGGACCGGAGGCCCCGGTATCGGGAACAGCGCGGTCTCGGCGGGCCTGAGCAATCTGCTCGCCTCGGTCACCGTCGATGTCGCGTCCGTCACCAACGGGCAGAAGGTCGTCTTCGTGCTCGACTCCGACACCGTCCGCTCCGCCCTCGATGCCTGGTCTCGCGGCGGCACCAACGCGGGACTCCTGTTGGTTTCCGACGAAACAGCCACCGGGCAGAACGCCATCGGTTTCGGCTCGGGTGAAGAGCCGACAGCCGACAGCCGCCCTGTCCTCGCCGTGACTTATACAGCCGACGAGACCGCATTTGTCGCGGCGTCCGACAACTTCATGTACGATATGGGCACGTATACCAACTTCAACTGGGGCAAATGGTCCTCGCCGTGGCTTGCTATCGGTCTCAACAGTTCCATAACAAGATATCGGTCGCTGATGCGCTTCGACCTCACGTCGCTCGCCCGTGCGCACAAACAGATAAAATGGGCCACGCTGACTCTGACACAAGCCAACAACAGCAAGATCAACCCCGCGAACGGGGGCTCGTTCGGCGTCCGCCTTCTTCTGCTCGCGGACGCCAACGCGGGGTGGATCGAAGGAACCAAAAATGCGGAACCGGCGGGAACGGGCGAAAGCTGTTGGGCGCGTCAACAGTACAGCACGGTGCCATGGGTCGGAGGGCCGGGCATCGGCAACAGCACCAACTCCGCCGGCGTTGCTGCCCAACTCGCCACCGCGACCGTCAATGCCAGCACCATCAACGTTGGGACAAATATTGTCTTCTGCATCGAGTCGCCCGAAGGTCTCGCCACATTGGAGCGCTGGGCGCGCGGCGGCACCAATGCCGGTCTTCTGTTGACCACCGACGAGGCGTCGCCCGGTCAGAACGCGCTGTTCGTCGGCTCGCGCGAACACGCCACCGCATCCTATCGTCCGACGTTGCGCGTGGTTATGGAGCCGAAGATTCCACAGGGCACCCTGATTCGCGTACAATAAGGAAGAAAAAGGATTCTATGGACAGAACAAAACTCGCCGGCATGATCGCGCCCATGGTCGTACCCTTCGACGAGACGGGTGAATTGGATGAAGCTGCCTTCCGCCAAGAGGCGCGTTTCCTATTGAGTCACGGTGTGGACGGCATCAGTTCCGGCGGTAGCACCGGCGAAGGCGCGTTGCTCTCGGACGACGAGCTGCGCCGATGCCTGGAACTGATCGCGGCTGAGAACGTGCGGCGAATGCCCGTCTACGCGGGTATCATCCGCAATTCGACTCGCGACGTGATCCGCGCCGGACGCGACGCTAAGGCATGCGGCGCTGCAGCTTTGCTCGTGACGCCGCCCTTCTACCACGGTGCGACTGAGGAGGGTAATTTCCAGTTCTACCGCGAGATCGGCGAGGCGGTGCAACTGCCGCTCATCGTCTACAACGTGGTCGCCTCGAATCTCGTCACCCCCCGACAGGCCGTGCGAATCTGCTCTCTGGAATGGGTGGTCGGCATCAAGCAGGTGGACCCCGTACGCCTCGCCGAAATCGCGGCGCTTGCGGGGGACCGGACGAATGTCTACGCCGCCTGTGACCAGATGCTCTACGGCACTTACACGGCGGGAGCGTGCGGAGCGTTTTCGGCCATGGTTACGATCGCCCCGGAACTTTGCCAGCGGCAGTGGCAGGCCTTCCAACGCGGGGATCAGTCGGAGGCGATGTCGATCCAGGCCCAGATGGTGCCGATCGTCATGACCTATCTGCAGGCGCCCTACCCAGGCAAGGTCAAAGCCCTGGTTAACATGCAGGGCCGTACCGGAGGGCTTCCGCGTCATCCGATCCTGCCGGTGACCGATCCCGATCTGCTCGATCAAATGCGCTCCGCTCTGTGCGGCGCGAAGCTAATCAGCGTAAACAAATAACAATGAGTCCGTTCGTCGGTATACCTGTGACACTCGTTTTCGCTGTGCTGGTTGTCTTTGCGCACGGGGGACGCGTCCGCGCGCTGCGCGGTCTTGGATTCACATTCGCTGTTTTCGCCTTCGGCGTGGCGGCGCTGACGTATCCGCAGGCGTTCACCGCGTGGGGCGCGTTCGAACTCAGGCGCGCCATCGTTCCCCTCGTCCAGCTGATCTTGTTCGGCATGGGCCTGACGCTGACGATCGATGACTTCGCACGCGTTCTGCGGATGCCCAAATCGATTCTGATCGGCGTGGCGCTCCAGTTTCTGATCATGCCGCTCGGCGGTTACCTCAGCGCTCGCGCGTTCGGATTGACAGGCGAAGTGGCAGCCGGTCTGATTCTAGTCGGCTCCTGTCCCGGCGGTGTCGCTTCCAACGTGGTGACCTACCTGGCGCGCGGCAACGTGCCGCTTTCGGTCTCCATGACCGCGTGTTCGACGCTGGTGTCGCCCTTCATGACGCCGTTGGCCATGCGGATGTTGGCCGGGGCGAGTGTGCCGGTGGACTGTCTGTCCATGACGGGTTCGATCCTCTACATGATCGTCCTTCCCGTCGTCGTCGGCCTGCTCGTCTATCGCTATGCGCCACGCATGGCCGTGAGGCTGACGCGCGTCCTTCCCTTGTTCGCCATGCTGTCGATCTGTCTGATCATCGGCATCACAGTCGCGCTGTCGCGGGCCGATCTGCAGAGGATCGGACTCGCCCTCGTCGGCGCGTCGGCGCTCCACAACGCGCTCGGTTATCTGTTGGGCTACCAGAGCGCGCGACTGTGCGGGCTCGCCGCGCGCGACTGCCGCACCGTCGCGCTGGAAGTCGGACTTCAGAACTGCGGCATGGCCACGGGACTTGCCTTCAACGTGCTGCACAGCGCGCAGGCGGCCATGGCCTCCGCCACCTTCGGTCCGTGGAGCGCCGTCACCAGCTCCGTTCTTGCCTCTTGGTGGCGGCGCGGACAGGACCGTGCGGCAACGACCGAAAAATCATCGAAAAGGGAAGGACTCGTCCAATGACTCAAACCGTATCAATCCAACAAACTGTTTCCATTTTCAATCGCTACGCTGCAGCAGGGGCAATCCTCTTTTCGATCATTTTCCTCAGCACTGCGGCTGAAACGCCGAAAACGGATGGCCCTGTCACGCCGGTCACGCTCTGGAACGGAAACGTGCTGCCAAAGACGACCGAGATACCGATATTGAAGAATGTCGCGTTCCATGTGATCAAACCGTACGAATTCGATCGCGACGGTTATCGTTTTCTGCACGGCGTTGCGCTGGCCTTTCACAAAGGCAAGCTCTACGCGTCGTTTGGCCACAACAGGGGAGGAGAGAACACCGACACCGAGGAGGCGCGCGTTCGCGTCAGTTCAGATGACGGCCTGACGTGGGGACCTGTCACAACCATCGATTCCGGCGACGAGCCGGGAGTAGGCGTAAGCCACGGCGTCTTCCTCTCGCACGGCGGGCGGCTTTGGGCTTTTCACGGCGCATACTCCGGCACGATGAAAAAGGTTCACACACGCGCTTACGTGCTCAACGAAGCTGACGGTTCGTGGGAGCGAAAGGGTACGGTGATCGAGGGCGGTTTCTGGCCTATGCAGGAACCGCTTCGGATGGCGGACGGCAACTGGATCATGGCTGGCATCAGCGTCGGCAACGGCAACCCGGCCGCCGTCGCGATCAGCCGCGGCGACGATTTAACACGGTGGGATCTCGTGGTGATCCCCAAGCCCGCAAGCCTGACCATGTGGGGCGAGTCGTCCGTGATTCTCGACGGCCGCCGCGTCGTCAACATTGCGCGCTGCGACGGCAAGCAGCCTGTCGCGCTTGTTGCCGTCAGCGAGGACTGCGGACGGACATGGACCCAGTCATGTCCGTCTGACCTGCCGATGGCGGCCAGCAAACCGTATACCGGCACGCTCAGCACAGGCCAGCACTACCTCATCTGTTCCACCACGGCCGACGGCGGCAACCGTCGCTCACCGCTGACGCTCGTGCTCTCGCGCCTCGGCGAATCCGTCTTTTCAAAAGTGGTCGTGATCCGTCACGCCCTCTTTCCGCAGGGGCCCGGCGAGTCGCATCCCAAAACAGCGCTCTCCTATCCATACGCCGTCGAGCACGACGGAAAACTCTATATCGGATATTCCAATTCCGGTGCCGGTGGCGGGCGTAAAGGAAAGGGCCGCGAACTCTGGAACAACAACAGCGCCGAACTGGCCGTCGTGCCGTTGGACGCGCTGAAATAGGCCGCTGTTTATTCAGAGCGTTCGCGCCGCGGCTTGTTCTCAATTCTCATCCGCGCGGCAGAAAGCGGACAACTCACTTGTCAGAATAGCTTTGCGCGAGGTAAGATCATCGTCATGGCAAAACAGGCAAAGTATACGGCCATTTTCACCGAGCTGCGAGAGCAACTCGTTGGCGGGAAATTCGCCGATCATGGCCGTCTGCCGAGCGAAGCACAGATTGTGCGCAAGTACGGCGTTTCTCGGCCGACCGCATCCCGCGCCTTGCGCGAGCTGCAGGCCGCCGGTTTCGTCGAACGCCGCGCCGGCGCGGGCACCTTCGCGCGGAGCGTCACCGAGTCGGACACAAAGGGCGGCTCGCTCATCGGCCTGATCGTGCCCGGACTGGGAGTCACCGAAATCTTCGATGTCATCTGCGGCAAGCTGATCGGCCTCGCGCGAACCCACAACTATAGCATCGTGTGGAGTGGCAGCCCCGAGCAGATCGATGCCTCGGCTTCTCCGACCGAGCAGGCGGAGGCGCTCTGCCGCGAGCTTATCGAGCGCAAAGTGCTGGGCACCTTTTTTGCGCCGTTCGGCTGGAAAGAGGGCCACGCGCAGATCAATCGGCTGATTGCCGGACGGCTGCGCGTGGCCGGCATTCCGGTCGTGCTGTTGGACTGCGACATCGTGCCGTTTCCCCGGCGCAGCGACTTCGATCTTGTGGGCATCGACAATTTCGACGCGGCCTACATGCTGACCGAGCATCTGCTCAACATGGGGTGCCGCAAGTTGTGCTTTGTGGCCAGTACCCACACGGCTCCCACAGTCGAGGCCCGGTATGCCGGTTTTCGCGAAGCGCTTCTGGCCTTCGGCGTCAAAGCCGATCCCGGGCCGTGTCCTTCGACCGATCCCGCCGATGAGACCCAAATCGCTACGCTTTTAAAAAACAAGCCCGACGCCTTCGTCTGTTCAAATGACTTCAAAGCGGGTACGCTCATGCGCACACTTGAAGTGCTCGGTTGTCACGTGCCGAACGACGTGCGCATTGCGGGGTTTGACGACGTAAAATACGCGACACTGCTGCGCGTGCCCTTAACGACGATGCATCAGCCTTGTCACGATATCGCGGCGATTGCGTGGCAAGCGATGCAGAACCGTCTAGCCAACCCCATGCTGCCGCCCAGCACGATCAGTCTTGCGGCGAACCTCGTCGTTCGCCAGTCTTGCGGCGCCTATCTTGCGGGCCGCTCCGCGCCCTCTTTTGTTCATAAAAAGCCTGCGCGGCCATGATGGGTCTCTGCAATGGAAAAACACTAAAACGGACAGAAAAACAAGTGGCCCACAAGAGCACCTCGTTCCGAAAAGCAGGCGGTAGTTTCCGTGTCGTCCTCACAGAAGGAACGGTCGAGCCACGGAATGCGCGAGGGTGTTCCATGGCGCTCGATGTCAGGCTCACAGAAAAAGGGGGCAAGTTATGGACAGCCGGACGATTCTCGAATACCTTTTTTACACGCTCGGCGTAGGTGCCGTTGGGTATCTTGCGTACTTACTCTGTCGGCAACTCGCAATCCTTCTGCTGGTCATCTTGTTCCTCTTTGGCGGGATTATGGCGCGGGGGCTGGTCTCAGAACTGAACTGGCATCCTGTCCTCGCAGTGCTCGTTATGGGGCTGTGGGTTGGTTTCTCCTCCATTCCCCTCTTTATGCTCTCGTCAATCGAGGGTTTAGAGACGCGCATGGGGCGCGTGGCCAAACGTGTGAAGAACGGGGGAAAAAATGATAACCCCGTGCCAGCGAGCGAAAAGGATCTTGCGCCTGTTGAGAGGGTATAGTCGTGCATGAGCGTTCGGCCTGCAGAGCGTGACGAAACGTGGTGTTAACGTGAGGTCATAGGCTGAATTCCGCCAAGAAGGTCAATCCGGACGACAGGAGCCGAAAAATGAAAAACGCGCTTTTACCGCTCACGCTGATCGCATGGGTGCAAAACCTATATGCGGAATTGCCGGATATCCGGTCGGTGCCGCCGGACTTGACCGTGCCCGCGATGGTGGACGGCACGCCGGCAGCGGGACGGCGCGTGCGGATGACGCTCTCGGCCTACGCGGGCACGGATGTTCATCACGCCCTCTATCTGCCGAGCGACTGGCAGGCTGGAAAACGGTATCCGGTCATCGTCGAGTACGCGGGCAACGGCTCGTACTCCAACCGGTATGGCGACGTGTGCGACGGCAAGGTCGAATCGTGCAAGCTCGGTTACGGCGCGAGTGGCGGCAGCGGCTTCATCTGGGTGTGTGCGCCGTACGTCAGCGCTGACCGTCGGCGCAACCAGCCGACTTGGTGGGGCGACGCCGAGGCGACGGTCGCCTACTGCACAGGCGTGGTGGCGGAAGTCTGTGCGAAGTATGGCGGCGACCCTTCAGCCGTGTTCATCGCGGGCTTCTCGCGCGGCTCGATCGCCTGTAATTACATCGGCCTGCACAACGACGCGATCGCGTCGCTCTGGTGCGGGTTCATTTGTCACAGTCACTATGACGGAGTGCGCGAATGGGGGTATGCGGCGAGCGACCGCACTTCTGCCGCGACACGGCTCGCACGGCTGAAGGGGCGGCCTCAGTTTGTCAGTCACGAAGGGTCGGTCGCCGAGACGCAGGCGTATTTGACGAGCGCGTGTCCGGATGGCGCGATCACGTTCGTGCCGTTGCCCTATCGCAACCACACGGACCTGTGGACGTTGCGCGACCTTCCCGAACGCGCCGCGTTGCGGTCTTGGCTCAAACGCGTCTTGTGCCGTGCCGGCAAATAAAAACGTCCGCATGCCGGATTGGCCGTCATGCGGACATTCTTTCACCCGTGGTTGCGGTTAGACGCTGAGCACGTAGCCGGCGCGTTGCTTGGAGGCCAGCCACCGGTTGGCTTCCGCGTGGTTGCTGAACTGCCGCTTGGCGTTGTCCCATTTCAGTTCCACGCCGGGGAAGCGCAGGGCGATACACCCGAGCAGGAGCGTTTGGGTCATGGGCACCGAGTACTCGAAGTTGCTGCCCGGCTTGGTCATGTCGTGCGCCTTGCAGGCTTCGACCCACTGGCCGTAATGGTTGCAGCCCTGGGTCTGCTTCAGTTCCTCGCGCCAGACGCGCTCTGCGTCTTTGACGGCCGGGCCGTAGGCCTCTTTGCCCAGCGCGATCGGCATCGGCGGCGCGGCGTGCGAACCGCCCATGGCGGTCATTTTCGAGCCGACGATCATGCAGCCGTTGCTGCCGATCGTCAGTTGCGGGTGCGCATTCTCGGGTTTCGCCGGCAGCTTCTTGCCGTCATACCATTTCACCTTCACGCCTTTGGGGCAGACCGGTGTGGCCGGAAAGGTGTATTCGATGATCGACCACGAGGGATAGGCCATGCCGGTGGGCGCGGAGGCCTCGGCCTTGACCGAGGTCGGCATGCCGAGCTTCAGGATCCAGAACGCGGGGTCCATGTTGTGGCAGGCCATATCGCCGATGGCACCGCAGCCGAAGTCCCACCAGCCGCGCCACTTGAAGGGCACATAGGCGGTGGAGAAGGGGCGCATCTCGGCCGGGCCGAGCCACGAGTCCCAGTCGAAGCCTTCGGGGATGGGGTCTTCTTTTGCGGCCTCGGTCATGCCCTGCGGCCAGATCGGCCGGTCAGACCAGGTATGGACCTCTTCGATGTCGCCGAAGGCGTTGGCATCCATCATTTTTTTCCACAGGATCAGGCCCGGGCCGGCGTGGCCCTGGTTGCCCATCTGGGTCACGACCTTGTACTTGCGCGTGGCTTCGAGCATGAGCTGGCACTCCTCGAAGGTGCGCGCCAGGGGCTTCTGCACATAGACGTGCTTGCCGCGGCGCATTGCGTCGAGCGCCGCCACCGCGTGCGTGTGGTCGGGCGTGGAGATGACCACCCCGTCGATCTCCTTCTCCAGCTTGTCGAGCATCTTGCGGTAATCGGTGAACTTCGGCACGTCGGGATACTGCTGGTAGGCTTTCTCGGCACCGTG
>Ga0209066_10002184_pt1 | contig 24374 bp, 22 predicted proteins | sample All_14_2_FD_187198 | JGI IMG/M metagenome (GOLD analysis project Ga0209066, IMG submission 187198) | Freshwater microbial communities in response to fracking from Pennsylvania, USA - Allegheny Zone_MetaG_DW_15 (SPAdes) (version 2) ... | reverse complement strand
GTTATGACATTCACAATTGAACAGATAAAAGAAATAGCAGAGCAATTAGATATTGGATTTGGTTGTTTTATTCATCAACAAACCAAGGAAATAATTTTTATTCCCGATCCAATGAAATTTCCCGAAATGGAAATGGATGCCTGGGAAACGGAAATTGAAAAAGTTGAGAATGACCCACTTGACTTTTTTAGCATTGAACCACTCAGGTCTAATGATTCTTTCCGGATCATGAGAGATTTCGTTGAATCATTCCCTGATTCAAACAAATTTAAAGACAGGTTAATTTATGCCCTGAACAGGCCAAAACCATTCCGGAATTTCAAACATGAAATTGATTACTCAGATGAATATCGCCAGAAGTGGTTTGATTTTAAAAATCAATGGATGATTAATTGGGTCAGAAGGGAGCTTGAAAGATTTGATGATGAATTTATCCCCTGAAAGATTTTTTGCATAATCCAAACGGCAGGTTTTGTGACCATTTTATCATAATCCAACCAACGGCGTTAATAACCATTTTCCACATAATCCAACCAACGGAGTTAACAACCATTTTTCGCATAATCCAACCCTGAGACGCGATGAATCGCGTCTCTACGATTGGGAATATGATGCTTTGAATCCTGAATTTGATAAATCTCAAATCTCAAATCTTCAAATCTCGAATTTTCCACAGACGCCATAAATGGACGTTGTTGGTTCATACAAACCTCAGGGAGAGACGCCATAAATGGGCGTCTCTACAATTTATTTCGAATCCTGAATTTGAATTCTGAATGCTTTTTTAATAAATTTGTTAATCAATCATGATTCATGAAAATAAGGGCAACAAACAAGGTACTTAATATCGCACGGATTAATGCGGCCACAGATCCTGCTCCCCTGATGGATAAAATGCCCGGTGAATGGTATGCATCGATTGTTTCAACCGGGCTGCCCGGTAAACTTGCTATACATTTTCTTCATTACCCAACACTGGTTTCTTTGATTATTCCTGAAAAGTCGCTCAACAGGGCCGTTAACTATATTCCGGATCACCTTACTGCCCTTCTTAACAGGAAAAGGTTTTCAATGTTGCTTCCTCAATATGAGATAAACACTGAACCCAGGATTTTTTCAACTAATAGTAAATCAATGTTGGGATACCTAAAGGAGATGAAGTTTAACATAGAATATCATTTATTCAGACAAAGGCCTATCACTCAAATTGAAGATATTGAATTTGACAATATATTCGGTGGTAAACTTGCAGGAAACCATTATGCAAGGCCAATCAAGATATTGATGGAATTGAGGGAAAAGTTATGACATTCACAATTGACAACCATTTTTCGCATAATCCAACCTGAGACGTGATGAATCGCGTCTCTACGATTGGGAATATAACAGGGAGAAAATATTGGAGATTCCTCCCGAAAAGGTCGGAATCTCTTTTATACAGACGCCATAAATGGGCGTCGCTGGGACGTACAAACCTCAGGGAGAGACGCCATAAATGGGCGTCTCTACAATTTATTCGAATCCTGAATCTGAATCCTGAATCTGAATCCAATCTCAAATCTCAAATCTTCAAATCTCGAATTTTCCATTATTGCCATTTCAGCATCCCTGCCAACTGACGGAAATAATCATTTGACCAGATTGTAATGGTGTCAGGATTTTTGATAAACGGCACAACATCCCTTTTAACCAGCTCAATGTCGGTTGACGACAGACGGTCGATAAGCAGATTGATTACTTCTTCCCGACTGAGGTTAAGATCATTAAATTGCTTGATCCTGCTTTGCAGGTGAGAAGTATTAAGAGGCACCCCATTTCTCACATACCATTCAAAATCATACCAGTCACGGCCTTTAACCCTGTTCTTCCAGTTTCTGAAGATCAAAGCATGCACTTTGCCTGCAAATAAGTTTGGCAAAGTGTAACATCTTGTCATAAACGAATAAGGTAACAGGATTAGTTTTTGCTCTGTTTCAAAATCCAATGGTGGATCAGTATCCACTTCAATTTTTATTTTTACTGACTTTTCTGTCTTAAAATAAAGGTCATAAGTTTCAGTATTATCCTTTAGAAAGGCTGATTCAACTTTACCAAATGTTCTTTTTTCTTTTTTGGCAAGGCTTACTTCTTTTCCCGAGGCATGGAACTCATTGATTATGTCAGGAAAATAATCTTCAATATTGAAATTCGTATCAGGTTCAAGTAATGAAAAATCCATATCTTCAGAAAACCGGTCCATTCCATGGAAGATGCGTAAACAAGTGCCTCCATAGAAAGCAGCCTTGCTGAAGAAGCCTCCACGGTATAAACCTGCCAGCGCTATCTGCTGCATAACCTCATAAGTGGCATTGAGTTTGTCTCTTTTCGATAGCGGGTTATAACCGGATATCATTTGATCAAAAATGGTCATCACTTATAAAGCTTTAAAATGTATTCAATTGCAGATTTCTTCTTTGAAACACTCATGCTTTGTTCAAAAATTGTTTTGTCCATACTGTATATACTTTCATAATCAATCCTCAGATCGTCTTGCAGAAAAGTCTGCAACGACTTTACCGACCTGATTCTCACCCCCCGTGTATAGGTAATCAGATCGCACAATGCCTTTTCAGGGGATGCAATAAGAAAAGCATGATCTTCATAAATTTCATTTCTGATACCTATATTGTAATAATCTGCCTGGCATGAAGTATAGGTAAATTCGCCTAATGAATTAGTAAATTTCCTGCTTCGCTTTAAGGTCATAGATCCCGTATTATAAACCATTTCAGGAATCAATCCGTAAAATCTTAAGGCAGATTCCATTGACACATATGACGGACCGTAAATGTGATTGGCAATTAATTCAATAGATAATTCTTTACCAGTGATTGTTGGTGATACTACATACAAACCCTTCTTGAGTCTTATGATTGAACCTTTCTCCTCAAGAAAGCCGGCCTTGTCTTTGAAGGAAGATAAAGAATAAACCGATTCCAGCGTGCTATAATCTACAGGTATTATTCCAAACTGTTTTAATTGCTCCATACCCGTTTAATTTTTGCAAATATAGTCATTTTTTGCACAGGAACTCGAATTTTATTCGATTTTCTGTGCAGGAAATGACAAAGTAGACAACCATTTTCGCATAATCCAACCCTGAGACGCGATGAATCGCGTCTCTACGATTGGGGGGCGAGACGCCATAAATGGACGTCTCTACATTTGTTTCGAATCCTGAATTTGAATCCTGAATCTGAATCCTGAATTCAATCTCAAATCACAAATCCTCAAATCTCGAATTTTTCCCACAGACGCCATGAATGGACGTCGTTGAGACTTACAAGCCTCAGGGCGAGACGCCATGAATGGACGTCTCTACATTTGTTTCGAATCCTGAATCTGAAATCTGAATCCTGAATCCAATCTCAAATCTCAAATCTTCAAATCTCGATTTTTTTCACTGACTGCTGAATGCTGAATGCTGACTGCTTTTTTTTGCTTTCCTCAATTATTTATTTGAAATTTGTAGGATGATATAAGTTGAATATTACACTATGAAGAAGCTCCTTTATTACTCCATCATTATCCTATTTTTTAATTCATGCCAGGTTTGTGGTGTAACCAATGATTACGATAAACTGACAGATGAGCAATTGACACACCTTGCGCCTTTCACATCATTCAAAGAAGCAGTTCCCGGAAAGGTCTATGAAATAAATGCCAAAGTATTAAAAGAAGAAATGAAGGGGCAACCCAAATCGCTGGTTTATATATTCGCTAACGGATGTACTTCATCTCATTGTATGCAGTTATCTGTTTTTAAAGATTATGCTGACAAAAATGGCTATAACCTGTACCTTGTAATGTCAGGTTACTGGAATCTTGATAAAACACTTAAACAGAATATTGAGCTGCCATTATATACGATTAGCCCTGCTTACTACAACACAAAGTATTCTTTAACCTATATGAGAAAGTTCGAGAATGAACTAATGGACATCCCAGTCGAAACCAAAAGAAAAGACCGCAAGACGGATGGTACTCTGTTTTTCTATAATTACGGGATACTTGATACAATAAGTTTTGACTTACCTATATCTGAAAAACTCCCTTATGATCATAATCTTTAGTATTCTCATTTCCATCATTCTGATTGCTTCTTCGTACATCATCACCGAGAAAAATGCAAAGTATTACCTTACAGGTTATTGGAATTTAACTCCTGAAAAAAGGCAGCAGGTTGACCTTAAAGGATTTCTCAGGAACTGGAAAAAGGTAATGTGGTTTTCAAGTGGAATAATAACTGCTTCATCTGTAATTATGTACTTTCTCTTTTCAGATGACGAATATGCTGCTTTCTGTATAATGGGCATGACCATCATTAGCTTTTTGGTCTTTTATATTACAGGAAGGAAGTACTGGAAAATAAAAAATTGAAAACATGATTAAAACTGAGAAAGCCTTTTACTGAATGCTGAGTGCTGAATGCTGACTGCTCTGAATGCTGACTGCTGACTGCTGACTGCTATTCTTGCTTTTCTCAATTATTTATTTGAAATTTGTGGGTGATAAAATTATCTATTCTGCCCTTTGCAGTTATCATCTATGAGCAAACTAAACAAAACAGTTCTAAAAAAGACAATCTTAGCAACCATCACTTACTCGGTTTTTATGACTGCCTGGCATTATTCTGTAAATGACGAGAAAGAATTAAAGGCAATACTTTTTTCACTACTTTCATATATGACATTCGGGGTTGTGCTTTATTTTATTTACAGATGGGAATACAGGAAAGAAATGAAGAAAGAGGTGGAAGATGAGAGAAATAATTAAGATTGAATATTCCACGAAATACAATTCAATACCCCACCATGCCTGATTATTGCTTTTGAATTAATCATTTCAATTTGTCCTTTTTGTGAATAATCAGGGAAAAGCCTATGGAACTGCAGTTCTGCTTCTTTATCCTGGTCAATGCCAAAGGAGGGAATGAGCAGAAGATCGCGCATCTGCAGGAAGTTAAGATAACCCCAACTGTCTTCACTTTGTTTCTCAAGAGGTCTGCTAAATTCAAGAGGAACGATCTCCAGATGCTGCCTTTTGAGAGTTTCAATAACCTTCTTTTCATGGTAGTCAGCATCCGGCCTGAGATACCAGTTATCAACAAGAACAGTTGAATCATCAATGAACCTTACCATTCCATCCGCATGTCCATAGTCTTCTTTCTTTTTATCAGCATGAATCCACGGAATCAGTATAATATTATCGGTCTCAAATAACTTTCCTAACTTTTTCAGTAAATCTGCTTTTAGGTATTTTGATGCGTTCTCGGGAATTATCTTATCAGTCATGATAACTGTATTCCCGTATTTGATAACATTTCCTCCATCAAGAATTATATCAGTCTTGACAGTTTTCAAACTTATGCTTTCGCAGACAATATCCGGATAAGTTTTCGATTTTCCTCCTTGCCGATCAAGCAGGTAATCCGGGTCATATCGGTATTCAATAAAAACATCCTCCCTCACCTGCACCGGCATATAATCCCTGCACCAGATGTCGTTGGTATTCTGAAGGAAGTGGTGTGAAGTATGGTGCCTGTTAAGGATGGTAACAAGCTCACTACAGAAGTCAGCAAACTTTGGTTCTCTCAGCTTTGCCGAAAAGTAAACGGTGTTAGTTTGATTGTCGTTGATCATTGTTCTCGATTTTCCCTCACCCCCTGCCCCCTCTCCCATAGGGCGAGGGGAAAGAGTCATGGTTGTTAATACTTCCGTTTCAATTCACGATTCAGATTCATATTACTTAAGCGAAGTTCAGGGCAATAAAACGGGGGTGCAAAAATTTTAACAAATTTTAACCGGTAATTATAAAATACTTTATATTTACCATTAAACTGTATTTATCTTAAACATTGAACTAATGCATCTTTATGGAATACAAATATAAGCCAAAGCCTATTGAAAATCTTAAAGCTGATTTCTAATAGAAGAAAAAAGAAAGGTCTTAGTTCTTTTGTTGATTTTGATCAGTTTTCAGACTGGTACAACTCTATTGAAAAGGTATGTCATTATTGCGGATTAACAGAAGAAGAGTCTCAAGAAATTGTAGTCAAAGGAATTCTTAGATCAAATAGATTTCCTCAGAATGGAACACCAGGCCAAGGGCAATGCAGGGGAATGTGGCTTGAAATTGACAGGATGTTACCTAAAGAAAATTACTCTCTTGACAATTGTGTGCTATGTTGCTATTTCTGCAATAATGACAAGAGTGATGTTTTTATTGGTCAGCAGTATACGGAATTTCAAAAAGACAGAGCTGGTTTTCTGAGAAAATTATTGAAATAACCTGCAATTTGCACACGGATAGCTAACAAGATTCAGAATCCAATAAAACAACGATCTATAAGTACTCAAGGACTCTAAGAATATGAGTTTCATAAATTACTATCTAACCTTAGGAGTATCTGCCCAAGCAAGTGAACTAGATATTACAATTGCTTATAAAAGACTCGCAAAACTATGGCATCCAGATGCAAATATTGGAAAAGATACTACACGAATAATGCAACAAATATCAGAAGCTTATTCTGTTTTAAAGGATACAGAAAAGAGAAAGCTTTATGATATTGAATATTACAAGTATGTTGAGTCAAAGGAAAGGAATGAAAAGAAAGAAATAAACATCACGAGATGTTACTACTGTTCAAAAAATATTGCTCATAGCAATTATACAAGAAGAGAGAACTTCTACAAAGTGACAAAAAGAACTTCGTTTCCCCAAAGAAAAGTCTTCTACAAAACAATTGAAGTAAAAATCCCAAGATGTGAGAAATGCTTTGGTATACATAATAGCCGACCGAAAGTCTATTTCTTTTTGCCTGTAATTTCTTATGCCATATTGGGCTTATTATTAGGATTAACAATTCTAGGCACCTGGATTGCCTTTACAATTTTAGGAGGATTTCTTGGATTCCTCTTTGGTTCTCTTTTATCCTCCATAGATGATACATTAATAGCTAAAGAGAATGGAATAAAGAAAGAATCAGATTATTCAGCAGTTGAATTCATAAATCAGCTATTTAATGATGGTTGGACTACCAATAAGCCAAAAGCCTAATAATATATTCTATGAGCCTGAAACGAAAAGCACTTCTAATAGCTACAATAGCCACAATCATTATTTCATATGGTATTGCATTCCGATTTATACTAAAATCTCCAAATGCATCCTTAAGTATTTTTTCCACAAGTAAATACAAAGGAAATCAGCTGGCAAATGGTTCTTCACCGTTTCGTGATTGCTTTGGTATAGGCCTGTTTAATGGGAATGCCAGGTTAACTGTTAAAAATGGAGCAAATTCAGATGCAGTTGTCTGTTTATTTGATATGAATCTTGGCAGAACAATAAGAAATGAGTATGTACAGAAAAATACAACTCATACTATCTATAATATACGGCAAGGGTATTACAAGATTCGTGTGTTTTTTGGAAACGATTGGAATCCTGAGATTCAAAATCCATGCGGTGTTAAAGGGTACTTTGAATCTGATGCAAATTTTTCAGAATTCGACGATGTACAGTATTTTGAAGACAACTTTAATGGATATTCAATTGCTACAATAACGTTATACACAATTTCAGGTGGAAATGCTTCCACATCAGGTATTAGTCAATCCCAATTTTTCGGAAATTAGTAGGCAAAATACTGCTATGGCCACCAACAAACACGCCACAATAAGATATCATGCCTTAGACCGATGTTTTAGCAATTTCGGAAGGAGATTCTTTATTGAAGATCTTATAGAAGCTTGTAATGTTGCAATTCATGATTTTACAGGCATTGATGATGGAGTAAAAAGAAGACAGGTATTCGACGATATCACTTTTATGGAAAGTGAACAAGGATGGTCAATACCTCTTGATCGTATTAAAGAAGGCAAAAGAGTTTATTATAGATATAGTGAGAAGGCTTTTTCCATCAAAAATCAAGCGCTCAATTTATCTGAAGCGGAACAATTAAGAGATACTCTTGCAATTTTATCACGATTTAAAGGCCTACCACATTTTGAATGGGTTGAAGAAATTCAAATCAGATTAGAAGATACTTTTAAGTTGAAAAGTAATAATCAGGCTGTCGTAAGCTTTGAAAACAATCCTTATCTGAAAGGCATAGCCTTTTTTACCGAATTATTTAATGCTATCAATAATAAACAATCACTTACTGTCAATTATCAAGGTTACAAGCAAGATTATCCAACACAAATCATTATTTCTCCCTGGTTTCTGAAGCAATATAACAACAGATGGTTTTTATTTGCATATAATCACTCCTATTGCTGTTTATCAAATTTTGCCATCGATAGAATAAGCTCTGTTTGTGAATCAACAGAGCTATTTGTTACTAACCACAGAATAGATTTTGAAGAATACTTTGAAGATGTGGTGGGTGTATCTGTTAAGGATAATGCACCTATTGAAAAAGTAATAATCAATGTTTCAAACGAAGTATGGCCTTACATAGAAAGTAAACCCCTTCATGGTTCTCAAAAAACAATAAGTAAGACTGATAATGGTAAAGTGATAGAGCTTACTGTTCAGATAAATTACGAGTTAATTGCTTTGCTGTTTTCTTATATGGATGCCATTGAAATAATTGAGCCGCTAGACCTACGTGAAAGGTTTAAAATCATTTCTGATTCACTCACCAAAAAATATAATTAACTATGCACTTGCACTGCACAGTTTATTTAGACCTTTGCTTTGTCACTTAAAGAAGTCTTATGATGAAGGAATTAAGAATAGAAGATTTTTCTCCATTTTCGGAAGTAGAAGCTAAGATATGGGAAATATTTGACTTGATAAGGAATCAAATTCCTTCCCAAGAATATGATGTGCTATTATTGATTCTCTCCGGTTTTAAAGACAGACTATTTTCTAGTGATTTACTGACTGAAAGTACAAACATAAAAGAAGGAATTATCGGTAGTTTTTACAACTCTGCTTCTGAACAGCAAGCTCAATATTTAAAAATTATTGATTGCTTCAGGCCTTCTTTAGGAATGATTAAAAAAGATACTTATAAGGACATTTTAACTAGACTTGAAGAAATTGATAAAGAGATTTTGATTGAGAATTACAGTGAACTATTTGATGATATAATTTATAGATTAGCCCTTTCACAAGGTAAACTTGGAGGAGAATTTATACAACCTGCAGAATTAACAAGACTTATGAGTGGACTTGCTGATCTTAACAAAGATCTAATAAAGGACACTAAAATTTTTAACCCATTCGCGGGTTTAGGTTCATTTGGAGTAAATCTTAATGAAGGACAAGAGTACTTTGGACAGGAATTAAACAAAAGAACTTGGGCCTTAGGAACATTGCGTATAATGGCTTATGAGGGAACAGGTAATATCAAATACGTCTGTGATGATTCAATAACACATTGGCCAGATGAATCGGAAAAATTTGACCTCATTTATACTAATCCCCCAATAGGGCTTAGATTAGGTCAACAATTTAATTCGAAAACAATTGAAGAATTTATTATTGAGAATAGCGTGAGATCTCTTAATGAGAATGGCAAATTAATAGCATTAATACCCCAAGGATTTCTTTTCAGAAATACTCATGAGAAGCGTTTAAGAGAATATCTTCTTGAAGAAGATTTGATAGATACTATTATTTCATTACCCGGCGGTCTATTGTTAAACACTGGAATTCCTTTAGTAATCATAGTAATTAACAAGAATAAAAAGGCTCCTGGTACTGTTCGTTTTGTTGATGCAAAGGAGTATGTTACAGAAAATGGCCTGAAAAGGAAAAAATTAAACGACTATGGATTGAATAGCTTTATTCATAGTGGAAATAATAACGAAGAAGTAGTTAGGATAGTTGAAAATAAAGAGATTAGGGAAAATGATTATAATCTAACTGTTGCAAGATTCTTTCAAAAGAAAATAGAAGGCACGAAACTTAGTCAACTCATTAATCTAATTAGAGGCACGCGAGGGACTTTTCCCAAGATGGGAAAAATAGTTAAAATTAAAGATTTAAAGAATGATAAGTTTGAATATCAATTAGATGTAGTAAAAGTTGAAAATGAAGAGCTTAATTCCAAAATTAAATACCACCTTATTTCGGAATCTTGTTTATTGTTAGCCGTCAGGTGGGAAAACCTGAAACCGACCTTATTTGAATTCATAGGTGAGCCAATCTATATTAGCAATGACATTTTACCTTTTAAGATCAACGAGCATCTGGTTGATAAAACGTTTTTAATACATGAACTTCATGCCAAATATGTGCAAGAACAGCTTAGTTCATTCAGACTAAGTGGAGTTATTCCATCTCTACATAAAGACGATATATTGGAAATCGTCATTAAACTACCTTCAATTGAAGAACAAAAAGCTAAAGTAGAGGCTATTTATGAACTAGATGATCAAATTAAGCGAATCCAAGCGGAGAGAAATGCTTTATTACATGGTTCTTCTATTAATAAATATAATGAATTTGCATCGTTAAAACATACTTTGGGGAGGCCACGCCAGAATATTCTTGATTGGACCGATAATTTACTTGATTTCTTAAGTAAAAAACCTGAAGGATTTGAAGGATTAAATGAGAGCTTTGCTAATTTTTATGAGATTGATATTCTTTCGGTGCTTAAAGAAATCAAAAATGATATTAATTTCATGACAAGTGTACTCGAAAAGGGTGAGAATGGATTTATACTATCTCAATTCGAGAAACGTATGATTCCGCTTTCAGAACTTAATAGTATAATCAGCGATTTATCACATAACAATTTTAAATTCAAGATTAAAAAGTTATTGCTTGAAGGTGCAAAAACAAAAGAAAGAGGTATTAATGCTAATTCTATACTCTTGAAAACTCTTCTTGATAATATCTTGACCAATGCCAATAAATATGGATTTGATAGTTTTTCCATAGGTAATGAAGTAGTTATCGAATTGACGGAGGTTGATGATGTCCTTTCTATCGAAATTAGAAATAATGGAAAGCCATTTCCAAAAAACTTTAATAAAGAACGGTTTATTACAAAATATTCAACGGCTGACTCAACAAGTGGAAAAGGTATAGGAGGATATGATATAAATAGAATTGCGGCATACTTTAATAATCCAGACTGGATATTATCATTAAACGAAGACCCATTATATCCAGTTAAATTTAAGTTTCAATTTTCAATATCACTGATAGATTAATTATGGAAGATATCCTTTACAATGTTTTATGGATAGATGATGAGCATGAGGCGCTTACTGGCACAAAAGCCCGGGCAAAGCGAAATGGCATCAATTTAGTACCTTTCAAATCACTGAATGGTGGGATGGATGAATTGGAACGGAATTATCCTTACTATGATGGCGTTTTGTTAGATGCTAAATTTTTTGAAGACGAAGATGATAAGAAAGGTTCCGAGGATACATATAATGTTCATAGAGCTAATGAGAGACTTCTTAAGCTAAAGAAAACATTTGAAGTTTTTATTTTCACAGGTCAGGCTGAGGCGTATGAAGATAACACTTTCAAAAAAGCATTCCCAAATATCTATAAAAAAGGGAGTGATTCCGAGATGGAAAGATTATTTTCTGATATTAGAATTGCTGCTGCTAAACAAGAAGATACCCAAATCAGACATAACTACAAGAGGGTTTTTGATGTATGTACAGAGAAGTACATTGGCGAAATTGCAGGCCAAGATATTCTGAATCTTTTCAAGAGTATAAGTGAACCCAGCATTAACAAACAATTTGCAGACATAAGAAAGATAGTAGAAGACCTTTTTATCGCATTTCACAAATTCAATTTATTACCACTTGAATTTATAACTCCAAGTGTCGCAATAACTGAGTCATCGAAGTTTTTAGCTGGCTGTGATGGTAAGGGTGAATTTTTTAAGGAAAAAGGTTACAAACATCTTAAAGAAACTCATCTTCCAATACAAATAGCTAAAAATCTGAAGAGTATTATATTAACTACAAATCCTGGCTCGCACAGGTCTGAAGTTGATTTATTCGTGAGTACGTTAAAAACACCCTTTCTTTTTAACAGTGTTTTCTTTCAATTATTAGATGTAATTGTATGGTTTAAGATTTATGTGGATTCTAATCCAAAAACTGGAAACTGGATAAAAGTGAGAACTCCAAATGGAACCCATGAACCAACATTAGAACTTATACCCGGCAAAATAGTAAATATAAACCAACTAAAAGGATACGCCTTTTTCAAACCTAGTTTAATTGGTGATAATGTATTTATTCCACCTCATTTAGTTGCAAAATTTTCACTAAAAGAAGAAATGCTAGTGCAAGTTGAGGTTGAAGAGTACACAGATAATCGTACAAACGAATTTAAAAAAAGAGTCAAACGAATTGAACTATGAACCAATCACTACACAATAAACTAATATCATTTATCTGGTCAATTGCTGACGACTGCCTGAGGGATGTTTATGTCAGGGGGAAATACCGTGATGTAATTCTTCCTATGGTAGTTTTGAGAAGACTCGATGCATTACTTGAGCCTACTAAAGAAGCAGTTTTTGAAGAAATGGCTTTTCAGAGAGATGAAGCTGGTTTTACTGAATGGGACGAGACTGGCTTAAGAGAGGCTAGTGGTTATGTATTTTACAATACCAGCGACTGGACTTTACAGAGGCTTTATGACACCGCTACTAACAGTCAGCAGATTCTTCAGGCTAACTTTGAAGATTATCTGAATGGCTTTAGTCCTAATGTCAAGGAAATCATTGATAAGTTTAAGCTAAGAAGCCAGGTTAGGCACATGGCATCAAAAGATGTTCTGCTTGATGTACTGGAAAAATTTACTTCACCTTACATTAATCTCACTCCATTTGAAAAGGAAGATCCTGAAGGAAGGAAATTGCCGCCGCTTTCAAACCTCGGTATGGGCTATGTATTTGAAGAACTGATCCGCAAGTTCAATGAAGAGAACAACGAAGAAGCAGGAGAGCACTTTACACCCAGGGAGGTGATTGACCTTATGACTCATATTGTCTTTGAACCAATAAAAGATAATCTTCCTCCTGTTATTACCATTTATGACCCTGCTTGTGGCTCAGGAGGTATGCTGACTGAATCACAAAATTTCATTACAGATCCTGAAGGTAATATCAGGGCAAAAAGTGATGTTTACCTCTATGGCAAGGAAATAAATGATGAAACCTATGCCATCTGCAAATCAGATATGATGATAAAGGGTAATAACCCTCTTAATATCCGTGTAGGTTCAACTCTATCAACAGATGAGTTTTCAGGGAATACATTCGACTTCATGCTATCAAATCCACCCTATGGGAAATCATGGGCAACAGACCAGAAATACATTAAGGATGGGAATGATATTATTGATCCGAGATTTGTAGTTACCCTTAAAGATTTTTGGGGTATTGAAGAACCGGCAGATGCTATACCGAGGTCTTCTGATGGACAACTGCTTTTCCTGATGGAAATGATAAGCAAAATGAAACCATTTAAACAAAGTGAGCAAGGTTCCAGGATCGCTTCTGTTCATAATGGTTCCAGTCTTTTTACTGGTGATGCAGGCGGTGGAGAAAGTAACATCAGGCGTTATATCATCGAAAACGACTGGCTTGATTGTATTGTACAGTTACCAAATAACCTATTTTACAATACTGGTATTACAACCTATATCTGGTTCCTTACAAATCATAAACCTAGTCATAGAAAAGGCCTTGTTCTGTTGATTGATGCCTCTCAGCGCTTCGCAAAACTCCGTAAAAACCTTGGTGCAAAGAATTGCGAATTGAAGCCTGAGCATATTCAGGAAATTTTGAATGCTTATTTAAATTTCCAGGAGGTTGAAAGAAAAGGTGAAGATGGATTAGCTGCTAAAGTGTTCAAAAATGAAGATTTTGGATATTACAAAGTAACCGTCGACCGGCCTGCCCGCTTAAAAGCTCAATTTTCGTCAGAAAGTATAGCTGAACTTCGTTTTGACAGGTCACTGAAAGAACCTATGCAATGGGCATATGAAACCTTCGGTGACAGAGTATATGATGATCTCAAATCACTTGAAAAAGAAATTTTAAGCTGGTGCGAGAAAAGTGGCTTAGACTTAAACTCTAAAAAGCGTAAAGAACTTATTTCAAAGAATACCTGGCATAAACAGAAAAACCTGTTTGAAATAGCAAATTTTCTTTTGCAAAAACTAGGCAATGCAGAGTTTGATGATTTTAACTTTTTTGTTGAAACTATTGATCAGATTTTGAAAACCAAAAGCATAAAACTTTCTGCCTCTGAGAAAAATCAACTATTTGCAGCAGTAAGCTGGTATGATGAGAATGCACAAAAAGTCATTAAGAGGGTTGAGCGTATAAGTGGAGAAAAACTCCACAATCTGCTTAATCGTCTTAACTGCACACATGACCAGTTACCTGATTTTGGATATTATCCCACAGGCTCTTCGGATGAGTTTACCACTTACGAAAGTTACTCTGATTTGCGGGACTATGAAAATGTACCCATCAATGAAAGCATTCACCAGTATTTTTTGAGAGAAGTCAAACCACATGTTGAAGAAGCATGGATTGACCTGGAAAAAACTAAAATAGGCTATGAAATCAATTTTAATAAATATTTCTACCGGCATAAACCATTAAGGGATATCAAAAAAGTAAGCAAGGAAATTCTTTCCTTAGAAGTAGAAAGTGAAGGCCTTATTGCGGATATACTTAATCTCGAATAATGGAAACATCTGAAATAAAAACCATATTTCAAGAATACACTGAGTACAAAGAATCAGAGATTCCTTGGTACGGGATAATACCAGAACATTGGCAAATAAAAAAAGGCAAATGGTTATTTAGAAAAGAAGAACGACCAGTACAAAATAAGGATGAAATAGTTACATGCTTTAGAGATGGCCAGGTAACCTTAAGAAGCAATAGGCGTACGGAAGGATTTACTAATGCAATTCAAGAACATGGTTATCAAGGAATTCGTAAAGGAGATCTTGTAATTCATGCAATGGATGCTTTTGCTGGGGCTATTGGAGTAAGTGATTCTGACGGAAAAGCAACCCCAGTTTATTCTGCTTGTACTCCAAGGATGGGAGGTATTAATCAGTATTATTATGCTTATCTGTTAAGAAATATGGCATTAAACAATGTCATACTCTCACTAGCGAAAGGTATACGAGAACGCTCAACTGATTTCCGATTCAAAGATTTTGGAGAACTTGAATTATTATTTCCACCAATAAATGAACAAAACGCCATAGCCAATTTCCTTGACGACAAAACCGCCAAAATAGACCGTGCCATTGCCCAAAAAGAAAAAATGATTGCACTGCTTAAAGAACGCAAACAAATCATTATTCAAAATGCTGTAACGAAAGGCCTGAATCCAAATGTAAAAATGAAAAATAGTGGTGTGGAGTGGATTGGGGAAATACCAGAGCATTGGGAGGTTTTTCCAGGTTTAAGGTTTTTTAAAGAAAATAAACGCAATAACAAAGGAATGAAAGAAAGAACTGTTCTTTCACTCAGTTATGGTAATATCATAATTAAACCAATAGAGAAAATCGTTGGACTTGTTCCTGACTCTTTCGAAACATATCAGATTGTTTTTCCTGGAGACATAATAATACGTTGTACTGATTTACAAAATGACCATACAAGTTTAAGAACTGGTTTAGTAAAAGATAAAGGAATAATTACTAGTGCTTACATCAATCTTGGAGTATTACATAAAAACTCGAGTGAGTATTTACATGCTTTTCTTCACTTTGTTGATATCACTAAAGTGATTTATAATTATGGTTCGGGATTAAGACAAAACTTAAGCTTTGCAGATTTTAAAAGGATGCCCATTTTAAATGTTCCATATAAGGAACAAATTGAAATTGCTCTTCATATAAAACAGACATCTAACAAAATTGAACAGGCTATTGAATTACACTTGAAGCAGATAGAGAGATTAAAAGAACTCAAAGTTACACTCGTAGATGGTGCTGTAACTGGTAAAATTAAAGTTAGTGAATATGCCAACCATAACTAATGAATTAGCCCTTGAAATGGCTATTGAAAAGGCCTTAACAGGGACTTGTATTGAAGAATTAAAAGAAGGCCTTAATCTGGCTGCTGAAACACAGATATATCGTGGTGGCAATGGCTTTTTTTTAGGCGATACCAAGAACTTCAACCCATTGTATGCATTGGATGAAGAACGATTTTGGCATTTTCTGGATAGCACACAGAAAGAAGAACTGGATAAACTTAAAAGATCATCTGACTGGAAACTTAAGATATTAGAAAGGCTTGACCGGATGATTACAAAGTATGGTTTGCTTAAGCTTTTGCGAAAAGGACTGGAAGTAGATGATGCTCATTTTACCCTCTTATATCAGGCACCAATGGCCAGCAGCAGCAAGAGTGTTAAAGACAATTTTGAAAAGAATGAGTTTAGTGTTACCCGGCAGGTTCGTTATAATAACGAGAAACAACTTGAAAGAATTGATATGGTTGTTTTTGTCAATGGTTTGCCTATTGCTACTCTTGAACTTAAAAATGCCTGGACCGGACAAAATGCTAAAGTGCATGCTATCAAACAATATAAGTACGACAGGGATTATCATCAGCCATTACTCACTTTTGGGCGTTGTCTTGTTCATTTTGCAGTGGACACTGATGAAGTCTATATGTGCACTAAACTGGAAGGAGCAAACTCATTCTTCCTTCCTTTCAATAAAGGATTCAATAACGGCAAGGGAAATCCTCCCAATCCATTCGGACATAAATCATCATATCTGTGGGAAGAAATCTTCACCAGAGAAAGCCTGGCAAGCATCATCCAGCACTTTGTGCGTTTTGATGGCAAACCCAATGATCCCCTTAATAAAAGAATATTGTATTTCCCACGATATCATCAATTAGATGTTGTTCGTAAAATACTTGATCATACCGCAAAATATGGTGTCGGACAAACATACCTTATCCAGCATTCTGCAGGTTCAGGAAAATCTAATTCTATTACCTGGGCAGCATACCAGTTGATTGAAAGTTATCCTGAAGCAGACGGGGTACCGGGAACCAGAGGAATTAATATTCCGCTTTTCGATTCTGTGGTAGTTGTTACTGACAGGCGATTGCTCGACAAACAACTCCGTGAGAACATCAGGGAATTTTCAGAAGTCAAGAACATAGTCGCCCCAGCTTTCTCTTCAAGCGATTTGAAACAAAGTCTTGAACAGGGCAAAAAAATCATCATCACAACTATCCAGAAGTTCCCGTTCATAGTTGATGGTATTGCTGACCTGAGCGATAAGCGGTTTGCTGTTATTATTGATGAAGCTCATAGTTCACAAAGCGGAACAGCCGCAGGAAGAATGAACCAGGCTATGGGTATTGGTAATTATGAAGAAGATGAAGAAGATGCACAGGATAAAATCCTCAAAGCCCTGCAAGCCCGTAAAATGAAGGGCAATGCATCATATTTTGCTTTCACTGCTACTCCAAAAAATACAACTCTCGAGAAGTTTGGTACAAGACAGTATGATGGCACTTTCAAACCATTCCACCTGTATTCAATGAAACAAGCCATTGAAGAAGGTTTTATTCTGGATGTTCTGGCCAACTATACAACCTACCGGAGTTACTATGAAATAGAGAAGTCAATCCAGGAAAATCCTTTATTCAATACAAAAAAGGCACAAAAGAAGCTTCGGGCTTTTGTTGAAAGGCACAAACAAACTATTGGCACTAAAGCTGAAATCATCCTTGAGCACTTTGTAAATAAGGTATTCATAACCAAGAAGCTTAAAGGAAAGGCAAAAGCGATGGTTGTTACTCAAAATATAGAGTCGGCTATCCGTTACTATTTTGCCATTAAGCAAATCCTTAACGAGAAAGGTAATCCTTTTAAAATAGTTGTCGCATTTTCCGGCACAAAAAAAGTTGATGGCATTGATTATACTGAAGTATCCATCAATGGTTTTGCCGAAAAAGACACCAGGGATTATTTTGATAAGGATGAGTACAGAATACTTGTTGTGGCAAACAAATACCTGACAGGATTTGACCAGCCAAAACTGTGCACCATGTACGTTGATAAAAAGCTGCAGGGTGTAATGGCTGTTCAGGCATTAAGTCGACTAAACAGGGCTGCTGATAAACTCGGCAAGAAGACAGAGGATTTATTTGTTCTTGACTTTTTTAATGATGTGGATGAGATTAAAGAATCATTTGATCCCTTCTATACTTCCACAACTTTAAGTGGTGTCACTGACATTAACGTCTTGCATGAATTAAAAGGTACTTTGGATGAAGTAGGAGTTTATGAGTGGGAAGAAGTTGAAGAATTCATAAAGAAATACTTTAACAGCGCCGATGCCCAGCAACTTAGCCCGATCATTGATACAGCAGCAGCACGCTTCAATAAGGAACTTGATCTTGAGGACGAAGAGAAAGCTGACTTCAAAATAAAAGCCAAGCAGTTTGTTAAGATTTATGCGCAGATGGCTTCCATTATGCCCTATGAAGTATTAGACTGGGAAAAGCTATTCTGGTTCCTTAAGTTCTTAATTCCTAAACTGATTGTAAGAACTAAGGAAGATGAATTCTTTGATGAGTTATTGGAATCAGTCGATTTGTCAACCTACGGCCTTGAAAGAACAAAAGTCAATTATGCTATAGAATTAGATGAATCTGCTTCAGAATTGGATCCCCAGAACCCCAACCCAAGAAGTGTTCATGGCGGAGAAGAGGAAAAAGACCCATTAGATGAGATCATAAAATCATTCAATGAACGATGGTTTCAGGGATGGGATACCACTCCTGAAGACCAACGAATAAAATTCATAACCTTAAGTAAGCACATACAAGCCCACCCTGATTTTAAAACAAAGGTGGCAGAGAACAAAGATTCCCAAAACCGCGACCTCGCCTTCAAGAAAATCCTTGATGATGTCATGGGCCAGCAAAGAAGAAAGGAACTTGAACTCTACAGGCTATATGCCAAGGATGAATCATTCTACCAAGCACTGTTTGATACTATGAAGCGGATTATTGATAATCCGGGGATTGGGCAATAAATATCAATTAATACACAGCTAAAATGATAAAATCCATTATAAGAACAATAATATGTGTAATTGATATTTTACTTTTAGTTTATGCTTTCTGGGCAATGACAGACGATTATCATCAATTTGTAAGAATGAATTTTACTACCTTCTTTATTGCATTGATGATATTACCAGCGGGATTTCTTCCATACTTCATATCTTTTGAACTTGGAAAGGAAAAGTCTGAAAATTTCCCTTATGGCTTTACTATTATTTTTTGGATTATAGCTCTTGTTACTGCTAACTATATCATATCAACAAGTTGGGTTGTTGAATCTGAATTTTTAGCAATAGAATATAAGCTTCCTATATTTGGTATATATCTGATCTTGTTCCTGAATCTATTCCTTGGACATTATTTGTTATCCCCAATTAATTACTTAGTCAATAAAAAATCCAAAAACTGATGTGCTGAAACAAAAAACCAAGAACAAAAAATGCCCCTCCTCCGCCTCATACCATTCTTATTTTTCATAACCGCCTGCCAGCGAAATCTCCCTCCTCCCCGGCCTAACCCTTATGCTGTTCCGGCAGTCGTTGAATTTAAACTGGGTGGGCTGGAATTCAGGAAGTCGCTGGAACTGTTGCCTTCTGATGATTCGGTAAGTAAATCAAGCCTTAAGGTTACTGCGGGTTTATATGACAGCATCATGAAAAGCCTGAAAATCTCAGAACCATCCGACAGGCGTCACCATTATGCAACTGTTTTTTACCTTGACAAGGACCTCCATACGGACAGCATTATCAAGGATGAGAACATACTTGGCTTTGGGGTTTATACGGTTAAATGGTCAGTGATGCATTTCAAACTGTATCTTAAGAAAGACGGCATTTTTAGTCCTGCAGACGATTTCTCAGGCAAGGTTGTGGCAATTTACTGTCATGACAATAACGCCATTTCACGACACTTTGTTGAAGCCAATAAAACGCCCGTTACCTGGTTACCTGTCTTTTATCAGTCAAAAGAGCCGTTAATAATTCCATATAAGCATGAGCTAACGAAGAAACTGGAATTGCTGGCTCCCGTATAGCGTAGAGCGTAGAGCGTAGAAATCATAGAAGGCAAAAGGCAAAAGAAAGAAGAAAGAAGGCAAAAAAGCAGTCAGCACTCAGCACTCAGCATTCAGTATAAAAGCGTAGAGCATAGAGCATAGGGGTGAAACGCCGAGCGCCAAGCCAACAAAAAACTAATACAGCACCACATGAGAGCCCTCCAAATCTTGTCCATTATCCTGATTATTGGCTTCTGCAGTTGTAAATCCATCAATCCTTATCGTTTAGAAAGCTATAACTTAAAAGGCCCTGTTAAAGACGTGTTTGAAAAAAGCATATTGACATTTTGTGATTCAATTTCCGGTTCAGAGCTCCTTCTTGATTCATCTACTATTACTTTTAAAAATTACTTCTTTAGCAGTGACGGTAAGGTTTTAAAATGGGAATACTTTGATAAGGATAGCCTTCTGCTATATTATGATGATTACATCTATTCTTCAGAGTCAGGAAAATTTCTTACGATGTATCGTTATGAAGGAGATTCAAAATACTCAGTAATAGAAGACCGAAAAATCTGCAATACACTCAAAACTAAAACTTTCGATACTCAGACAAAAGAACTTATATCTGTCTATAAAATTCATTACAGGCATGGGTTACCATCAAAAACCAAGAGCCGTTATGTTAAAAAAAACATTCAAAAAATTTACAAATGGAAGAGAGACTCGCATGAAAATGAGATTAAAGTAGTAATTACAAGCTCTCATTTACCCCCTGTAGAATTTTCTATCTTTTACCTGGAATTTGACACCCATGGCAACTGGACTCAAAGGTATCTGGTTGACTTTGAAACAGGGGATTGCTTTTGGGTGTTTCGGAGGATAAATTACTATTAAAGGAATTAGAAAAGGCAAAAGGCAAAAGAAAAAAGAAAGAAGGCAAAAAAGTAGTGGGTAGTGAGCGGACCAATGCAACGCATAACGCTAAACGCGAAACTAACTCTGAACGCTGAACGCTGAACGCTGAACAAAGTAGCAGTCAGCAATCATGCTAATCCGTTTAATCAGATTAATCTGCGGTTCTGACTTTTTTACTGACTGCTGAATGCTGACTGCTGAATGCTGAATGCTAATTTCTTAATAAATTGCGGTGTATTTAAATAAATATCCCATACAATGAAAAAACTTTACTTCATCATTCTTTTGGTTGTTATTCTGGGTAATGTAACCTTTAGTCAGGATTATGTGCCTTTCCCGACAGGAGAGGCCAGGTGGAACCATTTAAACTGGCACCAGATTGTTCCGGATGAGTACACATTAACCAATTACTCTTACTTCCAGTCAGGAGATACAGTAATTAATAATCTGACCTATCATAAGTTATATCATGAACCTGGTTGGGTACCGGCATATTACATTGGAGGAGTGAGGGAAGATTCAATGAAGAATATTTACTTCTTCCCAAAAGAGATCTATATACAATATGGTTTGGGAATCGTAAGGTTTCCTTCCAACACACAGGAACACCTTCTCTATTCATTCAATGATCTTTATACCGGCAAAACATTAACTATTAATGATAAGGTGATTACCATCGGACAGATTGACACTATTGTTATAAATGATCAACCACGCAGACGTTATTCTGTTTATGGGACATGGAACAATTACGAATACTGGATTGAAGGAATTGGAAGCGATAATGAATTCTTCTCCGCTTACACTTATGAATTTGAATGGCAGAATTTCGTTACATGCTTTACTCAGGATGATCAACCGACAGTATTTGTAAGTCATCCTTTTATGCATGATGCCTGTGAGTATTATGTAGGGATAAATGACCCGGAACCGGAGCAAATTAACATATTCCCAAATCCGGCTTCTGAATCCATAAGAATAACAACTGATTTTACCGGCAGTTATCAGCTCATGATTTACAATAGTCAGGGACGCTGTATTTTTCAGCAACCTGCCTTCTCAGAAACAACCATATTGAACATATCTCATTTCAATGATGGGATTTACTATATCCGTTGCACACAGAAAGGAAAGACTCTGAATGCTGCATTCGTAAAACAGTAAAGAAGCAGTCAGCACTCAGCACTCAGCATTCAGTAAAAAGCATAGAGCTTAGGGCGTAGAGAATAGGGCTAAGGGGTTCAACGCCAAGCGCCAAGTGCCAAGCCAACAAAAAACATATAACATGAAAGTTTTATTAACCAGCCTTCTTGCATTATGCTTGCTATCCTGTGACCAGGTGACAGTAAGAGAACCAGACCAAACGAAAATGGCGGATAGTCTCAGGGATGAAGGTAATAGTCCGGTACAAAGGAGAGATACATTGAAACCTGTTAAACTTGAAGATGGACAAGCGCTAATAGTGGACTCAGCTCATATGATAAGAATTGGATACGAGCCTATACAGCAACCTTTAATCATGTATTTTGCCTATGATGAGCAGCACAGGTTTTTGCCTGGACTTAAAATGTATGCCATATATAATGGATACGATTACATTGATCACCAAGAGGGGTTTTATGACTTTTGTGCCGTTCAGAATTCAGCTTATTCATTTTCTGATACCTTAATTGTGACTGGAGGTGCAGAAGGTGAAATGGGTTCATCAATACTTACTGTCTGGAAAAAAGAAGGAGCAAAATATAGATTTATCTCAGCACTGGAAAAGTCACTTGTAAATTACGCACATGTTGACAGTGTCATTAACCTTGGAAAGAACAAGTACCTGTTAGCCGGCATGACTGAATGGGGCGATGCCGGTGATGGCGCAGGATCAATATGGTTTGCCGTTTGGGAGTTGCCCGGCTCCTTCCGGATGATTTATTATGACAAATGGTTTGTAGGCTTTAATGAAGATAAGCAGTACTCGTATAATTATTCTGTCAAGAATAATTCTATAAGTCTCGAAAAGCTTGTTGTGAATTACAAAACCAGTGAACACTATCCAAAAATCCACACTGACTGGAAGGTTACTAAGACCATCATAAATATTGACCTGTCATCAACTATTGATAAAACAGCTGACTTTAACAGCTATGAGGATGTCGGGGAGTAGATGTGAGGGCAACATAGGGTTGCAACACCAAGCGCAAAGCGCCAAGCCAACAAAAAACAAAAAACAAAGAACAAAAATAGTAGTGAGTAGTGAGTACTGAATAGTGAGCGGGCCAATTCAACGTATAACGCTAAACGCGAAACTAACACTGAACGCTGAACGCTGAACGCTGAACAAAGTAGCAGTTAGCAATCATGCTAATCCGATTAATCAGGTAAATCAGCGGTTCAGACATTTTTTTTACTGACTGCGGACTGCTGACTGCTGACTGCTATAAAATCAGCGGTTCAGATATTTTTCTTATTAATTTGCACTGAATTATCAGCAGGCACCTACAAAATACAAAAAATGAAAAAACTAACCCTGATCCTGACCCTCCTGTGCTTCACCCTGATCGCATCATCACAAGCTACTTACCCTGAAGGGTGTTACATGAATTTTGAAGAGTTAATTAGGAAATCTCCCGATACTAAAATTCACCTGGTGATTGAAAAACGAACCAGGACAGATATTGCAATGAATGGCGGGAATGATTATAAACTGGTTTCAATTGACAAAACAATCAGGAGAAAAGGCCTGAAAAAAGAGATATTCGCTTATTCCACCGGTGATTCACTTTACATTAACTGCTCAAAATACAAGCTGCAGAACTGGTATGCAAAGGTTATCAGTGACGGAAAGTACCTTGTCTTTACCGCTGGCATTCCTATGGACCCGGCCATGCAAAGCAAAAAACTAAAGGAAGATATTTACTTCTCAACCCAGTTCGGAGCCGTTGCAGGCGCTTTTGCAGGAGCTGAACTTGCCCTGATGCGGTTCCTTTATATAATAGACACAAAAACCAACGAAGTGAAAATGGTCGACCCTGCAGTGATGAATGATGTCCTTCAATATTATCCTGACCTGTATCTCAAATACAACACCGAAAGCAAGAAAGATGACAGGGATACGCAGATAGAGTTTTTGAGGTTGGTAAATAAGAGCATGAGAGGTGAATAGTGAGTCAGCCATCATGCAAATCCGATTAATCAGGTAAATCAGCGGTTCAGACATTTTTTTAACTGTCCGCGCCTAAAATAGTTGACCTTTTTTAGGGGTAAAAAACACCTAAAAAATGGCAAAATTCAATCAATTAGACCAGGCAAAAAGAAAAGAACGACAATTACGTATCTTTAGTGAGGAGTTTA